>Ga0257110_1001846_pt1 | contig 9957 bp, 15 predicted proteins | sample LP_taG_7_FD_190184 | JGI IMG/M metagenome (GOLD analysis project Ga0257110, IMG submission 190184) | Marine microbial communities from Northeast Subartic Pacific Ocean, Canada - LP_J_2015_P26_10m | ecosystem: Environmental > Aquatic > Marine > Oceanic | place: Canada: Northeast Subartic Pacific... | reverse complement strand
TAACCAGACGATCCACGAGATGGTAGAAGCACAAGAGATGTTTTGGCAACGCGATTACAATGACGGAACGAGCTTTTAAAGGCATCTGGATACCTCGCGAGATTTGGCTTGAATCTCACTTGACTGCTGTAGAGCGTGTCTTGTGGGCTGAAATCGATTCTTTTACGGGTGCTGGCAGTAGCTATTACAAGACGAACCAGCAAGCCGCTGAGGAGCTTGGAATAAGCGTACGCAACGTGTCACGTGTCATCAAACGCCTAGAAGAGTTGGGCGTCATTGAGATTGGCAAAAAAGGCGTCAGAAGGGTGCTGAGAAGCACAGGCCAAATGCCAAGGGTAGACATCATGTCTATAGACACCATGTCCACCACCCTAGACACCATGTCCATGAAGGGTAGACATCATGTCCAGGAAGGGTGGACACCATGTCCACCTATAAAGAAAAGTAATAACAAAGAGAATAACACAGTTAAAACAAAAGAGGTGTTGTCAGTTCCTTTCAATGATGTAGACGATTTCGCACAAACATGGAAGGTCTGGAAAGAAGAACGCAACCACTTTAAAAAAGGCTCGTACTCACATCGAGCGCAACAGCAAGGCATCAACAAACTTAATCAGCTATCAGCTGGTGACTGGATCAAGGCAAAAAAAATCATAAATCAATCTATCGAATATGGCTGGCAAGGATTTTTCCCAATTAGAGAACACAAGAATGGCCAACGGCCTAACCTTGACGCAAAACAAGCACTTGACTGGGCTAATAAAAGAACCACGTGAAGTGATGGCGAAGCACACAGTGGAAACAGCATTCCACAGTGGTTTACCTATACAGAAAGCATTGAAGGCGCAAGAGCCAGAGGTACGCTTGTTGTTGTTGTCAGAATTAGAGCGCCTGATCCGTCAGGTTGGAGCAACTCGCACCTTTCAAGACCAGACAGATATACAAAATGCCATTGAGGACATCATTGAGGTGTTTCCATCGCTGAAACTTGAGGAGATACTGATGGCATTCAAGCACATACGTCAAGGCAGATACAAGCTCTACAGCACCTTCACTACAATGACACTGATTGAGTGCGTAAGGAAGTACGAAATGGAGATTACCGTACCACAGAGAGAGAAACAACACCAGTTGCGCAAGGACGAAGCTTTGACAGCTGCAGTCGACTGGTCTAGGCTGTCACGTGAGTTGTTGGCAGATGGCAAGATAAAAGCGCCACGTAAGACGCTTGACAGGTATATTCCACTACCTACCAACCTAGAAACATATGAAGAAGTCGAAAACTGGCGCCAGGTCCACTTGCCGCAAACGACGAAAGAGAGCCAAGAGTCCACTACTGCAGATGAAGGCACGGATAGACCGTCTGATGAGTCAGTACATACGAGCTAAGAACATTGAAGAAGATGGACTAATCCAATGCGCCACATGCGAGACACGAGACACATACAAGAACATGCAATGCGGACACTTCATGTCCAGGCGTTACATGAATACACGATGGGCATACAACAACATGCTGCCACAGTGCAAGGCTTGCAACATGTTCAACCAAGGCAGACAGTGGCTGATGGGTCGAGAGATAGACAAACGCTTTGGCAAGGGTACAGCACAGAGCATGCACATACAGAGCAGAGAAACCAAGCGCTGGACACTGCGCGAACTCAACGCCTTGAGCAATGAAATTGAGCGAAAGGTTGAGAAATATAATCCAAGGGACTGACAATCATTACATACTTATCATAGGCATGATGCGCGAACATCTAACAACAACACCTGACTTAATAGACAAACGAGCGAAGCAATACTGCAAGCTCATGAATCTAGACTTTGGCGAGATCTATGGACGCACACGAAGGCGCCAGTACGTGCAGCTGCGTGCAGTCATGATGTACGTCATGCGCAGTGAACTGAACATGACATACACAGCCATTGGCCAACGCTTCAAGCGTGACCACGCCACAGCACTGTACCACTGCAATGAGATAGCGACCGAGGTAGAGCTTTACCACGACACCAGAAGAGTCTACAACGTACTACGACATGGCATTCAAATCATCGAACAAGAACAGACGGAATCCCTGGCATACGAAGACAGCCGTGGCGTTCGGGCAAAGACAACAAGACCCACGATACAATAGCAGACAATGGCGCAAGTTCAGACTAACATACCTAGCACATCATCCCGTGTGTGTCAAGTGCGAGATGGGCGCCACAGTGGTGGACCACATCACACCAGTGCGCATGGGTGGCGACTTCTGGCGCGGGCCATTCCAGGCCATGTGCAAGAGCTGTCACATGAGGAAGAGTGCGAAAGAGCGTCATGGTACGATGGATCAGTGAGCTGGACTTATGGCGACTATTATGACTCTTTGATATACATCAGCTACGAATGACACGCACACGTAAGATGGACGAGGACCACAGGTTCAGCGACTGGATACGTGAGCGCTGCCCAGACAGCAGCACGGGCTGGCTATGCAGTGACGTGGACCTAGTGTTGTTCGACCGTGCAGGCCATGTGGTATTGCTTGAGGTCAAGCGCTACATGTCCAAGATACCGCGTGGGCAACAGTCAGTGTTGTCGCTGGTCGATGAGTGCATGCGTGTGGGCATGCGTGAGCTGCACCCGACATGGACATACCACGGCCTGTGGCTGCTGCAGTTTGCGAACACCTACTTCGACGATGGGCTGGTGTTCTTGAATGGTAAAGTAGTAAGCGAGGACGCGCTGTTGCACGCTCTCACTGCGTTTGTCGACCCGGGTAGCCCATCGCAAAAATGATAACAGACCGCCTGTACATCCCAGCATCCGTCTCGCGCGGAGTGCGGGCACAAAAAACCAATTGGGTAATGAGCATTAAAGACAAACAGATTGAAACGCTTGCACGGCTGATGGCCGAGTACCAGGAGCGCACCGACTTAACACCAGGACAGTCCGAATTGATTAGGACGCTGGCTTGCGTGCTAGTCGAAGAGGAAGACTTGCAAGGGTATTGCAACACCTACGGCACATGCTACACGATGACCACAAAGAGTGGCGACCAGATGAACCGCATGAGACCAGAATGGCAGCAGCTGAAGGAAGCCCGCCACAGAAAGCAAATCATCATCACACGACTTGAGAACTGGATTGGCGAGGGCAAGGCTCCTGTAGATGAAACAGCGGAATTCTTTAGCTGATTACACATTCGACGAAGCTGCAGCGGATCGCGCTGTCGACTTCATAGAGAAATTCTGCACGCATGTCAAAGGCGAGTTGGGAGGTAAACCGTTTTTGTTGGAGGACTGGCAGAAGAATGACATCATTCGACCACTATTTGGATGGAAGAATAAGCACGGCCTGCGTAGATACAGGACTTGTTACGTGGAGATCCCGCGTAAGAATGGCAAATCAAATCTCTCGGCTGCTATTGCTCTTTACATGTTGTTTGCTGATGGCGAGCCTGGCGCGGAAGTCATTAGTGCAGCAGGAGACAGAGGCCAAGCCAATATTGTATTCAACATTGCGCAAGAGATGATTGCAAACAACCAGCACCTCCGTCGACGGGCCAAGGTGCTGCGCAATCAAATTGAATACAAGAGCAGCTGGTACAAGAGCATCAGCGCAGAGGCATACACCAAGCACGGATTGAACTGTCATGCCGTCATCTTTGACGAGCTGCACACCCAGCCCAATAGAGATTTATGGGACGTACTAACTACCTCAACGGGATCTAGACGCCAGCCGCTTGTCATGGCATTGACTACAGCGGGACACGACCGAGCATCTATCTGCTACGAGATGCACGAGTACGCGGAGAAGGTCAGGGACGGTGCCATACAAGACGAGACGTTTCTACCTGTGCTGTACGCTGCAGACATAGAGGACGACTGGACAGACGAAGAAACTTGGAAGAAGGCAAACCCAGGATATGGCAGCATTTGCCACAAGAGCTACTTTGAGCAAGCCGTGCAGAATGCAAAGGCCAATCCTACTATGGTCAACAGCTTCCTGCGCTTGCACCTAAACATTTGGACTAGCAGTGAAACCGCCTGGATACCAGACGACATCTGGATGCAAGGCCAAACACAGATACCCTATGACCTACTTCCAGAGCTGGAGTGTTATGCTGGCCTCGATTTGGCAAGTACTCAAGACCTTACCGCCTTCGCGTTACTTTTCCGTGACAATATCGCTAATTGCTTTTATCTGCTGGTGCATCAGTTTGTCAATTCGGAAAAAGCGCACTCGAAGAAATTGAGCGCGGGCGTTGACTACCTAGCCTTCCAGCGTGAAGGTGACATCACAATTACACCAGGCAACGTGACGGACTACGACATAGTGTACCAGTACATCAAAGAGCAATGCGACAAATACAAGGTCAAGTCCATTGGCTACGATCCACGCTTCAGCGCCTACCTAGTTCCAAAGCTTGAAGCCGACGGAGTAGAGATGTCACCAATGGCCCAGAACATCACAACGATGAATGGACCGACCAAGGAGTTTGAGATGCAAGTAATGCGCAACAACATGAAACACGATGGCAACAGATGCTTGCGCTGGCAAGTCGGTTGCTCCGTCTGTTACACTGACGTCAACGAAAATAAGCGCGTCGTCAAAGAGAGGCACGAGAACAAGAAAGTTGATGGCGTTATCGCGTCAATCATTGCCATGAATGAGTACTACCATTGTCAATTAAATGATGATGACATCATGTTGGAAATCTTTAACTTATAGGTCGCAGCGTCGTATACTTGACGGTCATGGCTACACTTGCAGACCGCCTCAAGTCCGTATTTAGATATCGAGTAGGGAAGTACAATTCCCAAACGCTTGAAGCAGAGTTGGGAATCAACCCAATTGTGCGCAGTGGAGTTAATGTCACGGAGCAAAGCGCCTTGGCTATCTCTGCTGTCTATGCTTGCGTCAACAAGATTGCAAGCACAATTAGCAGCCTAGGCCTAGAGATTTACGTGCGCGATGGCAGGAACGTGGAGATTGCAAATGTTCACCCAGCATATAGCCTGATCACCAGCACACCAAACGAATCGCAGAACGCCTACGATTTTTGGGAGTCGCTCATGACATCAGCTCTGATGTACGGATGCGGCTACGCTATCATTGAGCGCAGCGTGCGAGGTTATGCAGAGCGCCTTGTGCCAGTGTCTTACTACGATGTAGATGTACGCGAGGTAGATGGAGAGCGCGTCTTTGTGATTAAGGATTATGGCGCTGTGACTCAAGACAATATGCTTGAGGTTAGCGCGATGGGACGCATGTCGCCCATTCGCTTGCACCGTGAAAACCTTGGACTAGCAAAGGCAGCCCAGGACTTTGGAAGCGAATACTTCGGCCAAAAGGGACAAATGACGGGCGTGCTGGCCAGTGACCAGCCATTGAGGAAAGAGCAGATGGACGTCATCCAAAACAGCTGGAATCAAAGCGCAATGAACGCTGGCACAAAGCTGTTGCCCTTTGGCTTTAAGTACCAGCGCATCACAATTACACCAGATGAAGCGCAGTTTATTGAGACGCGTAAGTTCCAAGCGGAAGAGGTATGCAGGATATACAGCGTACCGACGTCGCTTGTACAACTACCGAGCCAATCGACGTTTAACAACGTAGAGCAACAAAACTTGCAGTTTGCACGCCACACTATTGCACCGTGGGCAAAGCGCATTGAGCAGGAGATTGACCGCAAGCTGATTCAGTCATTTGAGCGCCCAAATATTTACAGCAAGTTTAGCATGGACGACTTGTACCGTGGCGATCTAGCTGCACGGACTAACTTCTACCAACAGATGTTGACTAGTGGCGTGGTGTCAATTAACGAGGTGCGCAGCAAAGAAAACCTCAACCCTGTGGAAGGTGGCGACACCCACACAGTACAAATCAACCAAATCGCGTTGGACCGCCTAGGCGAGTACAGCGACAAAGTAAGTAGCGATGGAGGACAACAACCAGCATAAGGAAGCCGAGAAGCGGACCATGGGCACCATTGAGGTGCGCGACGCTGAAGGCGACGACATGGTCTTGGAGGGCTATGCAGCTGTATTCAACAGTGAAACAGACCTTGGACATTTCCGCGAAGTAATCAAGCCAGGTGCCTTTGATGACGTCATGACCAATGACGTGCGTGCGCTCATTAACCATGACCCGAATTTGATTCTCGGACGTACCGAGAACGGCACACTAGAGCTGTCAACAGACGAGCGTGGTTTGAAGTACCGCGTTAAGCTAGGTAACCAGTCCTATGCCAAAGATTTTTATGAGAGCGTCAAGCGTGGCGACATCTCACAGTCTTCGTTTGCCTTTACCATTGAAGACCAGAGCTGGAACGAGGAGCGCACGGTAAGGAGCGTTGACAAGGTGCGGCAGTTGTTGGATGTGTCACCTGTGACCTATCCAGCATACGCAGCCGCCACGGTACAGGCGCGTGAACAACAGCTTGACATTGATGAAGCCATCGCAGTAGCGGAGGCCGACACAGATACAAAGAGTGAAACTATTTTAACAACAACAACCATGAATCTCAACGAGATGAAGGCGACACGTGCCAAGCACGCTGATCGCTTTGAAGAGTTGGTCAACGTCGCTGACACAGAAAACCGCGATTGGTCCAACAACGAACAAGAAGAGGCCGACCTTGCAAAGCGCGAGGTGGAGCGTCTGGACGCCAAGATTGAGCGTCGCCAAGCCCACGAAAACATGATTGCACGTCAAGCCCAGATGGGCGGCACGACTGTCACCGAGGTTAAGGAAATCAACAAAATCAACCGCAGCTTTTCTTTGAGCCGTGCCGTACAAGCCGCCAGCTTTGGCAAGGCTTTGGAAGGTGCTGAAGCTGAGTGGGCACAGGAAGCGTCACGCGAGATGCAGTCACGCGGCCTCAACATGTCTGGCCAGATTGGTATTCCAGGCAGCGCGTTGTACCGTGGCATTGGTGATGCTGACGAGTTTAGCGCTGTTGCACCTGGTGCAGGTTCTGGCTTTGTAGCTACTGAAGTACCAGGAGCCATCGACGCTCTTCGCACACCAACCATGGCCGAGCGCGTTGGAGTGACTACAATCAACAACGCATCTGCAAACTTGCAGTTCCCACGCGTGTCAACCAAGGCTGGCGCCACACAAGAAACAGAAGTTTCTGCAGACGCTGCCTCTGGACTTGACATGGACACTTTGACTCTGAATCCTATTCGGGTTGCAAACAGAACTTTGTGGAGCAAGCAATTGATGTTGCAAGGTGGTCCATCGGTTGACGCTTTGATTGCACGTGAGTTGTCAGCTGGTATCAATGAGCATATTGACAAGGCTGTATTTACAAAGGCTGCCACGGCTAACACAAGCGACAAAGACGCTGCCATTGGATATGCAGATATCACAGCTTTGGAAAAGGCTGTTTTGGCTGCAGGCGGTGACTTGTCACGCTGTGCGTTTGTTGGTTCTCCATCTGCCATGGCTATCCTCAAGGGTGAAACTGCAGTTGATTCTATCAAAGCAGTGATGGATGGCAACAGCATTGACGGGTTCCAAACCTTCTTCACACCTAACCTAGCAGACTCTACGACGCTTCCTGGCAACCTCATCTTTGGTGACTTTGCACAAGGAATGATTCTCGCATTCTTTGGTGGCATCGACCTTTTGGTCGACCCATACAGCAACGCAGGAACAGCGCAGATTGCTTTGCACGTGAACAAGTTCTACGACACGGATGTGCGTCAGGCAGGAGCCTTGGCCAACATCCAGGAGTTTAGCTAATTGACCAAAACTTGGAAGCCTGGCAATAGGGCTGGGCTTCCTTTTTTTTCTCTAATATGATTATAAGCAAGCCAGCATACGCCACAGGAACTGACATTGTATCTCTAGCAGATATGAAAGAATTCTTGCGCGTAGATCACAGCGACGAGGACACCACCATTACGTCCTTGCTCGATGCTGCGTCTGCTCATATCTCAGACTACTGCAACCGTCACTTAGCAGCTGGTGGAACTACAGTCTTTTACCTTAATCAGTGGCGCACCGCGTCCCTTGCTTTTGGTCCAGTGACAGGAGTGCAAGCCGTCAGATATTCTGACAGCAATGGCGACTCCCAGACCCTTGCAGCTTCAAAGTATTATTTTGAAACTTTGACTGACAACACCACGCGTATCAGCTTTCACGATACGCCTGACCTTGAAGATTACAACGCCACACCAGTTACCATTACATGTGTGGCAGGAAAGGCACCTAGTGCAAGTGTACAGGTGGCCACCAAGTTGCTTGTGACACACTGGTACGAGAACAGGCGTGCCGTTGTCACAGGCACAATAGCAACCGAGATGCCCATGAGCGTGCGCAGCCTTTTGAGCAGCGAGCGCATAATCGACATGCGGCAATGAATGTAGGTTTCTTGGATCGTCGCATCACGCTACAACAGCGTGGCACAGCTGTCAACGACTTTGGCGAGCCTTCAGGCGCGTGGACTGACTTGACTACTGTGTGGGCTGCCTTAGACAATAAGAGCGCGAGCAGCAATGTGCAGATGGAACAAGAGACCAGCATCAACCGCGTCACCTGGCGCATCCGCAGCAGCTCCACCACACGCACAGTTGCAGCAAGCGACCGCGTAAAGTATGGCGCGGAGTACTACAACATTCTAGCCATTCAGGAGATAGGGCGCAAGAATGAGCTTCACCTTGTTACTGAACGTGTAGTCTCTGAGTGATGGGTAGGTTATCTCAGGCAATGAATGCCAACCGCAGCAGAGGCACAAGTGCAAGCACAGGTGGAGGCTTGTCTAGCGCACGCGTTGAAATTAAAGGATTGGAGGAGGTCAACAAAAAGTTGCAGCGCCTTGCATTTTGGAGCGAGAAGGATTTTCAAAACCTTCTCAGCATAAATGAGCGCGTTGGTGAGGTTTACAACAATAGCCTCAGAGCCAACATCAAAGACTTTGACCGTGACATTAAAGTATATGAGCGAACAGGAGGCGGTCCAGGGCCAAAGACAGGCCACAAAGGAAATGTAAGACTTAAAATCAAACGCGGCCAACTGCGCCGAAGCATTGGTATCTGGCAACCAGACAAAGAGCGAACTAAGGTACTTTCTGGCCCACGCACAAACACCATTGCAAGACGTAAAACGCGCAAGTATTCAGATGGATGGTTCGCGCACATTGTCGAAGGTGGTGACAGCTTTGGCAAGAAAAAGCGCACACAAAACACAGGCGTATTTGAGCGCAGTAAGAAGGCAACACAACAACGAATGGTGAAACTCCAGACGCGCTTGCTGCGTAAGGAATACGAACGCTACATGAAATGAAGGTAGGTCTAGCCATACGCGCCTTGTTGCTTGACTCTAGCGATGTCACAGCCATCACCAACCGCATCTATCCAGAACTTGCAGTGGAGGGAGCTGACGCGCCATACATTGTTTATTCTGTAGTGAGCAACAGCCCATCAGATGCAAAAGACGGCACACCAATTGACGAAGCGCAAGTGGAGTTGTTTAGCGTAGCCTCTACATATTCCGCAGCAAACGACTTGGCAGACAAGGTACGTGCTGCACTAGACCGAAAGAGCAAGACCGTGAGTGTCTCTGGTGGCGCTGTCACTGTACAGAGCATCCAGTACACCAACGAAGTCACAGAGGTAAGCGCAGAGCGCAGCTTGTATGTGAGCGTCCAGGATTACACAGTAAGAATAACACGATAGATATGATTACACCAGATTGGTTTACAGATAACCTTGGTGAGTTGGTCCTAGGACTGCTCGCCTTTATTAAGCTAGTGGTCAACATCACGCCAACACAATCCGACAACAAAGTGTTTGGGTACTTGGATGTGCTGATCAACATGCTCATTTCCGATAGAATTCAAAACAACCCTAACAACGAATAAAATGCCTAGTACAGGAATTTTCAACGGCTCGACTTACACGGTCATGTTTGAGACTGACCAAAGCACGCCTATTGTCGCAGACCACGTAACAGATTTGAGC
>Ga0257110_1001845_pt1 | contig 9969 bp, 6 predicted proteins | sample LP_taG_7_FD_190184 | JGI IMG/M metagenome (GOLD analysis project Ga0257110, IMG submission 190184) | Marine microbial communities from Northeast Subartic Pacific Ocean, Canada - LP_J_2015_P26_10m | ecosystem: Environmental > Aquatic > Marine > Oceanic | place: Canada: Northeast Subartic Pacific... | reverse complement strand
GACTCGGACATCGACGACGACGCGAACGCGCGATGTATGTGCGTCATGCCCTCCTGGCTCAGCTTCTGGGACGAGTAGCTTCGTAAGACGGCCATGCTTCTGTTGATTCGAGGATGCGCCGGGGCCGCGTCGACGCCGCCGCCGCGGCTCGCGCGCGTGCGCGGGAAACGAGAACACGGAGAGTTAGGCGAAGCTTCGCCCGGAGAGGAAGGAGCGCCGGGGCTTCCGGCCGTGGCCGATGGCCACCGCCGCGACGTGGATGGCCGCGGACCACGCGGCCGCGTCCTCGGCGCTCGGGCAGCGGACGTCGACGACGCCGTCGCCGGCGACGGCGACGCGGAACGCGCGGGCGTCGACGGGCACGCAGGTCGCGCCCGTGGCCCGGATCGGCACGCGCCGCTCCGCGTCGCCGTCCGCGGCCGCGAGGACGAGCGCGCCGTCGTCCAGGCGCGCGCGCCGCCGGACCCAGCCGCCGCCCGGGAGCCGCGCGTCCACGGCGGCGTCGGCGCCGGCCGTCGTCGGCGCCGGCGCGGCGTCCTCCTCGACGGCCAGCACGTCGTAGTCGCGCCGCGTCGGCCGGCCGCAGCGGAGGCACAGCGTCGCGTCCGGCGCCATCTCGGACTTGCAGACGCGGCACTGGACGACGACGCGGCTGCCGCAGCGGCCGCAGGTCGACGCGCCGTCGAGGGGCGACGCGCAGCGCGGGCACTCGGACGTGAAGCCGCTGACGACGACGAGCGTCGTGTCCGCGTCGTCGCTCTCCGCGCGCGCGCGCGCCGGCGGCGCGAGCGCCGCGGCCCAGGTCCCGAGGCACGAGCCCGGCGCGTCCGCGGGCTCGCCGGCGAGGTCCCGGGCGATGCGCAGCTGGTTGCGGCGGATGACGAAGAGGCCGATCAGGGAGACGCCGATCATCGCGCCGCGGCTGTAGTTGTTCCGCCGCGAGAAGTAGACCGTCGTCGCGAGGCTCAAAAAAAACGAGAACAGGCCGAGCCAGTACCAGGTCATGACGCGGCTCCGCTCCCGCTGGAGCACGCGCAGCGTGCGCCAGAGCGTCGCCTCGTCGCCCGTCAGGGCCTCGTAGGGCCCCGACGTCGCGACGAACGTCGACGTCGTCACGACGACGAGGTTCGTGACGACGGCCGCCGTGTTGATCGTCACCAGCAGCAACCCCTCGACGACGTGCGAGTTCGGCGGCCCGCCCTCGTCGGCGTCGGGGTCGGCCACGGACGAGTAGACGAAGCCGGCGATGAGCGCCGCCTGCGTGCCGATGTTGGCCAGGTCGCTCAGGATGTAGGCCATCTCCTTCTCCGCCAGGTCCGCCAGCATCTGGTCCCGCTGCCGCTCGCCCACATCCCGCTGCGACGCGAGCATGGCGACGGATCACGAGGCTGCCCGGCGTTGGTTCACTGCGGCGGCGCGCCGGGGCTGCCCGTTCTCTTAGTCCATCGTGATGTGTTCGAGAAGTGCAAGGCCTCCTCAACGTGTGAAAGGAGCACTTCGAAGTCGGCGATCCCTCGTCTCGGGAGGCTCGAGCCCTCTCTCGCGTGCAATCCGCCTTGATGCTGTCCGCTTCTCGTCTCGCGCGCCTGCGCTCGACGGCCATGAGCAAGCGCGCGCTCGCCTCCGGCGGCGGCGACGACAAGCCGAAGAAGCTCTGGGGCGGCGCCTTCGGCGTGGCCACGGACCCCATGATGGAGGTCTTCAACAACAGCCTGCCCTTCGACAAGAAGCTCTGGGCCGCCGACGTCTGCGGGTCGCAGGCCTACGCCAGGGCCCTCGAGCGCTGCGGCCAGCTCGACGCGGCGCAGGCCGCGGACATGGCCCGGGGCCTGAGCCTCACGCGCGCGGAGTGGGCCGCGGGCGACTTCGTCGAGGTCGACGGCGACGAGGACATCCACACGGCCAACGAGCGGCGCCTCGGCGAGCACATCGGCGGCGACACGGCGGGGCGGCTCCACACGGGCCGCAGCCGCAACGACCAGGTCGCGACGGACCTGCGGCTCTGGCTCCGCGCGGAGGTCTTCGGGCTCCGAGCGGATCTCCGCGCCCTCATCGGGGCCGCGCGCGACGTCGCGGCGCGCGACGAGAGCGTCGACGCGCTCATGCCGGGCTACACGCACCTCCAGCGGGCCCAGCCCATCCGCTTCAGCCACTGGACGCTGAGCCACGCGTGGGCGTGGACGCGCGACTTGGAGCGGCTCGACGGCGTCTTCGAGCGGTCGGACCGGTGCCCGCTGGGCTCGGGCGCGCTCGCGGGCCACCCCTTCTTCGGGCCCGGGGACCGCGACCTCCTCGCCGCGGACCTCAAGTTCGGCGGCGGGCCGACGCAAAACTCCGTCGACTCCGTGTCGGACCGCGACTTCGCGATCGAGTTCTGCCAATGGGCGGCGCTCACGGGCGTCCACCTGAGCCGCTGGGCGGAGGACCTGATCGTCTACGGCACGCGCGAGTTCGCCTTCGTCAAGTTCGGCGAGGCCTACTCCACGGGGTCGTCGCTCATGCCGCAGAAGCGGAACCCCGACGCGCTCGAGCTCCTCCGGGGCAAGTCCGCGCGGCTCATGGGCCACCAGGCGGCGCTGACGGCGCTCCTCGCGTCGACGCCGGCGGCCTACAACAAGGACCTGCAGGAGGACAAGGAGCCCGTCTTCGACGCGGCGCGCACGCTGAAAGTCGCGCTGCGCATCGCCAAGGGCGTCGTCGAGACGACGGCCATCGACGCGGGCCGCATGCGCGGCGCGCTCGAGCCGGCCATGCTCGCGACGGACCTGGCGGAGCACCTCGTGCGCGCCCACGGCGTCCCCTTCCGCGAGACGCACCACGTCGCCGGCGCGGCCGTGCGCCTCGCCGAGGCCGAAGGCACGACGCTCGCGGGGCTCAGCAAGGCCCAGCTCGCGGGCCTCCACCCGGCCTTCGGGGACGACGACGACGCGACCATCGCCGCGCTCTGGGACTTCGAGCGGTCCGCCGAGTCCCGCGACGCGGCCGGCGGCACGTCGAAGCGCGCGCAGCGGGAGCAGATCGCCAAGCTCACGGCCTGGCTCGACGCCACGGAGGCCGGCGGGCCCGACGCGGCGGCCGTCGCCCTCGTCACCGACCCCTGAGCCAAGAAGAACCACGGGGGAAGGCGAGTAAGAGCTCGCGCCTCGAAGGCCCACTGGCAGGAGCCCGCGCGCCCAAAAAACAGCAAGTTGTGCACAGTTTCCACGTCCCAATAATTTCTTCTCGGCTGCCCCAGGCTGTTGGGCCGATGCGGCTGCCCCAGGCAGCCGTGTGGGGGCTGGTCGTCGCCTCCGCGGCGGCGGAGAACGCGTCGTCGCCCGCGAACGCGACGCTCGCGCCGACGGGCGCGTCGGAGGCGTTCGGGAACGCGACCGCCAGCAACGCGACGCAGGAGGCGTATGTCGACCCGCTGGACCAACTCCAGGCGGCCGTCGGCGAGGCCTTCAACTTCACGTGCCCGCCGGGCGCGTACGCCACGGACTCGCCCTTCCTGCCCTGCCGCTGGTGCGGGACGGGCCGCTACAGCGCGACGGCCGGCGCCAAATCGTGCGACGTCTGCGACGTCGGCTACTACGCGACGGACCCGCGCAAGGCCGTCGACGGCGTGGGGCTCACCATCGCCGCGAGCACCTGCGCCATGTGCCCCGCGAACATGTACAGCCGGAACGGGTCCTTCCAGTGCGCGCAGTGCTCGCTGGCCGCGGGCGAGGGCAGCGAGCCCGGCGCGGGGGGCTGCGTCTGCGCCGCGGGCTTCTACGACGCGACGCCGGGCGAGGACGCGCCGTCCTGCAAGTCCTGCGACGTCGCGGGCGTGCGCTCCTGCCCCATGGGGACGACGATCGCCACGCTGCCCGTGAAGCGGGGCTGGTGGCGCGCGACGCCGTCGTCGGACGACGTCGAGGAGTGCGACCACCGCGACGACTGCTCCGGCGGCGCGGCGACGGGCGACGGCCTCTGCCGCCACGCGACGCAGGGGCCCCTCTGCCGCATCTGCGAGAAGGGCTACTACGCGGGCAGCCGCGCGATGGACGGCTCGAAGCGGAGCCTGGGCTGCACGGAGTGCAACGGCGACACGCTGCCCGCGCGCCACGTGCGGTTGCTCTGCGTCTTCCTGGGCGTGCTGGCCTTTCTGGCGCTCATGGGGGCCTGCGCGATGCGGTACCGCCGCGCGCACGTCATGCGGATTCTAGCCGTGGGCCACCGGCTCCTCAAGGAGACCAAGGGCAAGCTGGACCCGCTCCAGGTGTCCCTCGAGGGCACGGACTACAAGAGCAAGGTCTGGAACTACGTGCGGCCGAAGATCAAGTCCGTCGTCGCGTTCTGCCAGATCTGCGCGGCGATGGAGCTGAACCTGGACGGCAAGTTCCCGACGATGTTCAGCAACTACTGGCGCTTCTGGGACATCTTCGTCAACTTCGACGCCGTCGCGTTCCTGCCGTTCAACTGCGCGCTGGGCACCTTCGAGTCGCGGCTCCACGCGGCGACGCTCTGGCCGTTGGCGGTCATCGGGTTGTTGTGGCTGTCGACGCTGTGGACGCGGGGCCTCAAGCGGCCCGCGGCGACGGGCGCGTCCATCGGGCTGCTCTACCTCGTCTTCCCGTCGATCTCCGTGTTTATTCTATGGACCTTCTCCTGCGACCGCTTCGACTACGACGAGGACAACCACCGCTACGCGTACGTCATGACCGTCGACAGCCGCGTGCGCTGCGACTCGGCGGAGCGGCAGCGCGTCGTCGTCTACGCGGGCCTCTGCTGCGCCATCTACCCGGCGATCCCCCTCTTCTTCTTCGTGTTGCTGTGGCGGCTGCGCTTCGACCTGAGCCCGCGGCCCTTCATCGACGCGCGGCACCGGCTCGTGGGCCTCACGGCGCTCCTCGCGCGGGAGATCGAGCACAACCCGAAGGAGACGACGACGACGTTGCTGACGAATTTGAGGGACGCGATCATCCTCCAGCAGCAGCGCATGCGCGACAAGTTCAAGGAGCTCGAGCCCCTCGAGTTCCTGTTCCGCGAGTACAAGCCGCACGCCTGGTTCTGGGAGCCCGTGGACTGCGGGCGGCGCTTGTTCCTCGCGGGGTTCATCGTGCTCATCGCCCGGGGCGAGGCGGCGCAGCTCTTCGTGGCGCTCTTCGTGTCCATCTGCTTCCTCTACCTCATCAACTACACGAAGCCCTTCGTGGAGGAGCACGACAACACGATCGGCGAGACGTGCGCCTTCCTGCTGACGGTCATCTTCCTCGTGACTTTAGCGCGCAAGGTCGACACGTCCGACGACTCGCCGAGCTCGCGCGAGTTCTACCGCCACGTGCTCCTCTCGGCGGGCATCGTCGTGCCCTCGGTGATCATGGCGGGCGTCTTCCTCTTCCTCGTCTTCCCGACGAACGTGTCGGCGGCGTACCACGTGCTCGCGCGCGACGGCTTCAACGACGCCGGCGCGGTGTCGCCCGTGAACGCGCGGCCCAGGCACGGCAACGGCTCGCTGTCCATCGCCGGGTCCGTGTTCAGCGACGACCTGGCCAAGGCCGCGCGGCGGGGGCGGACCTCGATCAACGACTCGTTCTCCCACGTTTTGGACCTCTTCTCGCTCAACCGCCACCACAAGCACGCGGCCACGGGCGCGTCGCCGCCGGCGGCCCCGCCGGACGCCGCCGCCGGCCTGGAGCCGCTCCGCTTCGACGACGGCGGCGACGACGACGCGGCCGGCGACGCGTCGCCGCCGGGGCTCGCGCCGTCCTGCGAGGTCTCGGCCGACGGCTTCGACGTCGTCGACGTCCGCGCGAGCTCGCCGGCGGGGTCGCCGGCCGGGTCGACGGCGTCGCCGCCGCGGAGCCCGATGTCGGCGGCGATCATCGACACGGAGCACTGCGGCGTCGCCTGCCTGCCGGGCCTCGTCACCGACGACGACCGCGGCGGCGACGGCGACGGCGCCGCCGCGGACGCCTACGCGGACCTCGTCTCCGTCCTCTCCTTCACCTGAAGGACCCCCAAAACGCGAGGCTTTCGCAGCCTGCAGCGTTTCGAAATTAGTCATTCGCCGTAAATCGCTTGTATTCGAAAAAAAACAGACATTCCTAGGCCGCGCACGCGGCCTCGAAAGTCGGCGCGCCGCCGAGGAGCGCGGCGACGGCGGCCTCGAAGGCGTCGAGGGGGCAGTAGCGGGGCGCGGGCGGGCAGCCGTCGACGGAGACGGCGCGGCCGTTGAAGAGCACGCGCACCGCGGGCCCCTCGTAGAGCTCGAAGACGACGCGCGACGCGAGCGGCGGCCAGACGCCGTCGTAGGCCCCGAGCGCGCTCAGCAGCGGCGCGACGACCGTGTCGTGGCCCGCGAAGACGCGCAGCACGTCCGAGTCCTCCGCCGCGAGCGTCCGCCGGAAGCCCGCGACGATCTCCTCCAGGAGAGGGTGCATGCCGAGGCGCGCGGCGAGCGCGCCGCCGGCGGCGCCGCCGTAGCGGGCCGCGTAGTAGCGGTCCGCGGCGTCGAAGACGCGGTTCGCGGCGTCGCCGGCGAGGCATTCGTCGCCGGCGACGCAGAGCGGCCTCGCGAGCTCGCAGGCCCGCGAGTAGGCCGCGTCCGCGACCTCCGTGGGCCGGAAATCTCCGGGCAGCGTCGGCAGCGCGGCGGTGATGGCCGCGGCGTCGGCCGCGGGCGTCGCCCAGGCCGCGCGCTGGGCCCGGGCCGCGGCCGCGCCCGCGGCGCAGGGCAGGCCCCGCCCGTCCTCGCCCTCGACGCCGAACATGGGCTCCGTCGCGGGGTCGGACCGCGCCGACACGTCCACGGCGGCGGCGTCGTCGAGGAAGGCGGTCAGCAGGCTCGCGGCCGACGCGCGCGTGCGCGCGTAGTCCGTCGACCGCGCCGAAGCCGTCCACGCGCGGTCCGCGGCGCCGTAGGCGCGCCGGAGGAACGCGCCGAGCCGCAGGTGCTGGTCGTAGCCGCGCGCGACGAGCTGGCCCTCGGCGCAGCGGTGCCAGCCGCGCGTCGCCGCCCTGAAGCGCTTCGCGCGACGCCAGCGCGACGCGACGGCCGCGACGCGGGCGGGGAGCGAGCAGTCGAAGACGTCGGCGCGCCCCGTCCCCGGCGGGTCGTGGATCGCGGACCGCGCGCCGTGGCGGACGACGACCGTCGCCGCGACGAGGCCCTCGCCGCCCTCGTCGCCGGCGTCGACGGGCGCCGAGCAGTAGGCGGCGACGCGGTCCGCGTAGTCGAGGGTCGGCGGCGGCGGCGGCGTCTGCCAGCACAGGGCGTAGCCGACGTAGGCGCCGGCGACGACGAGGAGGAAGGTCACGAGAGACGAGGTGGTGGGGCCGCGCCGCATCGCGCTTTTGGCGCCCATCGGTGTGTGCTCACGCCGCAAAGCGCCTGGCCATGGCCTCGAGGCAGTGGCAAAAGTGGATGATGAAGACTGATGATGAAGGTGAATCAAAGGCTGCCTCGCAATGCGTGAGGCATTCATCTGAGGCATTCCAAGCGCCATCAAACAGAACGTGACGCTCTCGAGAGGAGCGCGACGCGCCGAGGCTCGCGGGGACTCCTCGGACACCGCGCGAGGCATTCCCAGCGCCATGCTCAAGCGGAACATCCGCCTCATCCACGGCCAGGACAGCCAGCAGGTGCTCGAGGTCCAGTACGCGGAGATCACGCACTTTAAGGACAACTTCACGCTCATGGCGACGGTGTCGGCTCTACTCGCCGGCTTCGTGTTCATGGTCTTCGGCCTCGAGGCGGAGCAGATCGGCGAGTACAGCAAGGTGCACGCGACGTCCGTCGCCTACATGGTCGCGGCGACGGGCAGCCTCTGCGCGAACGTGCTCGTCGTCTGCCTCTCGACGCTCGCGTCCATGCTCGGGCCGGGCCTCGCGCTCCGCGGGCCCGAGGGCAGCGTCGCGCGGGCGCTGGAAGGCATGCGCGACGAGCACGACCGCGTCGTGCGCCTATTTCTGTTCGGCGTCTACTCCTTCTTCTGCACCGTCGTCTGTCTGGCGTGGTTCGAGTACGAGTGGCCCGTGGCCGCGCCCGTCTCCGCGCTCGTCCTCGGCGGCATCGTCGCCCTGCGGCGCGGCTCGCGGCAGCTCGCGCGGCGCTTCGCGCTCGGGGAAGAGAAGGCGGCCGGCGCCGCGCGCGCGAGCTCCGCGCCGAAGCCGCCGGACGCGCCGGCGCCGCCGCCGCCGCCCGCCGGCGCCGCGCCCGCGGCGCTCGAGAAGCGGGGGCTCCTCCAGAAGCGCGGCCACGTGCGGAAGAACTGGACGACGCGCTTCTTCGAGGTCGCGGACGGGGCCCTGACGTACCGGGACCGCGAGGGCGGCCGCATGCTCCGGAGCGTCCTGCTCGGCGGCGAGACGATCACCTGCGCGCCCGTCGACGCGGCCGACGGGCCGACGCGGCACGCCTTCGTCGTCAAGCTCCGGGACAAGGCCTACGAGCTGGAATTGTGCGCGGCGAGCGACGACGACGTCGCCGCCTGGGTCCGCGCGATCTCGCGCAACTCCCACGCGGCCTTCCGGCCGACGCCGCTCATGAGCGGCGCGCTGCGGGGGCGCCGCATCTCGTCCGGGGTCCTGAAGCTCAACGCGGGCTTCCGCACGTACGCCGCGACGCTGACCTGCGAACGCCTCGCGCTCGCGGACGACGGCGGCGTCACGGACGTGCGCGTGGCCCGCGCGGAGGCCTGGGACGGCCGGGGGCGCCTGCGGGCCTACGCGCCGGGCTTCGCGGTCGTCGAGGACGGCGGCGCGCGCTGGGAGTTCTCCTGCGAGTCCGACGACGACCGCGACGCGTGGCTCCGGCGCCTCCGGGGCTGCTGCGGCTCCCACGAGCACGCCGAGAGCTTCCGCGAGCCGCCGAGCGCGACGTCGAGCGAGCTCCCGGCGTAAGCGATCGACCTTGTCTTACGGGCACAGGGGGGAGGAGGAGGATCACAGGAGCGCGCTCTTGGACGCCTTGAGCGATTTCGCGGACGCCGTCGCCGTCGCGAGGAGGTTGGCCATGGCCGCCTCCGTGGAGCCCGGCAGGTGGGGCAGCGACGCCGCGGACTTGCCCATCTTGCGCGACGCGGCGAGCGACGCGCCCGACCGCGTCCGGCTCAGGGCCTCCCGCACGGTGCAGGTCGTGCCCGGGTCGCAGCCGAAGCCCCGGGCGCCCCGCAGCGTCTCCGTCGCGAGGCGCTTCGTGTGCCGGTCCGTGTCCCGCAGGTTCTTCGCGCGCCACTCGGAGCACTCGACCGTCAGCTGGTCCGTCTTCGCCTTGGACGTCTCCAGGACGCCCCGCAGCCGGTCGCGCTCGGCGACGCGGACGTCGTAGGACGCGGCGACGATGTCGTACTTGCGCTGGAACTCCTGGAGCTGATTCTCGAGCATCTTGAGGGCCTCGCGGTCCGCGTCGATCTCGTCCTGGCACTTGCTCCGCCGGGCCTTGAGGCCGTCGGTCATGGCCGCCGTGCTGCGGATGATGCGCTCCGACTGCTTGAAGGCGTCCCCGCCCTGCTGGCCGCCGGAAGACTGGCGGTCCATGAGGGACACGCGCTTCCCGTCCTTGGGCTTGTTGAGCTGCGTCTGCTCCCGGTACCGCCGCAGCGCCTCCTCGGGGTCCTGGTCCTCGATGCTGTTGAGCATGGCCATGGATTTTCTTTTCGACTCCGCCATGGCGTCCTTCGTCGAGGTCCCCATGGTGGCGGTGGTGGCAAGCGCCGGCGCGGCGCCGGAACAGTGTCGGGCTGCCTGATCAGCGTCGGGCCGTCGCGCGCGCGTTGGGCGCGGCGCCGGAACAGTGCCTCCCACCCTCGATGCGATGAGCGCTACACGGGCAGCCCACGCGAAATCCTCGCCGGGGGTCTGAGACGACGCGTCCACAGTGAGCTGGTGCCCGAGCTCGCATCGTTCCACGCCGCGCGCGGCCGCCTCGAGCCCACCAGCGCGTCCCGTGCGGCGGCGCCACCGACCGTCGTCGCGAAGCGCCCGACCCCAGCGCCTCAGCTC
>Ga0257110_1001844_pt1 | contig 9970 bp, 14 predicted proteins | sample LP_taG_7_FD_190184 | JGI IMG/M metagenome (GOLD analysis project Ga0257110, IMG submission 190184) | Marine microbial communities from Northeast Subartic Pacific Ocean, Canada - LP_J_2015_P26_10m | ecosystem: Environmental > Aquatic > Marine > Oceanic | place: Canada: Northeast Subartic Pacific... | reverse complement strand
ATAGTAAATTTCTTCTTTTTTTTTGGAGTAACTCTTGTTTATCTATATCTATTGGAACAACTTTTCTTCGCAAAATTGGATTTTTTCTATTATTAGTTGGTGAATCCAAATCTTCAGTTGAATCGATAGTGCTTTGTGTAACACGGTTATATCTAATACCAAACATTATTAATAGTGACGATAAAGAACGCTTATCTTTATCGTCACTATTTATTACAACTTTTGTACAATCTTCTTGATTATGTTGAGAGACATCTGTGAGTAATGTGCATTGTGTAGCAGCTTCTAAATATCTCGCCATCTATATTATATTTAAATACTAATTATTGCACTATTAAACTATCTTCCACCACACGAACTGCAGCCTCGTGATTTTTTCATTACTAATGAGGATCTAGAACTATTACTACCTATCTGCATTGTCGGCGACCTACTGTTAGGAGTTGTTTTAGCCATTGTTAAAAAAGGAGATGTCTTTGCAAATAGCATTTGATGACTTGCACTGCTTTTGGGCATTTGTATTTGAATGCGAGAGCTAGACGGATTAAGAAGGCTCATACTAACTTTAGTTGCCATTATTCATATAAAAATATTTTAATTACATTTAAAACACGATCCAGGTAATAGTGTTGACTGATACATTATAGAACCTGAATTAAGAGTAATATTATATGGGCGAGTTTTATTACCATACAGAGGTGTTGTGGCACTAGAACCAACTCTAAGAGCCATTGCCTTTTTTCTAGCTAAATAACGCGCATATGAATCATGCTTAATATCTACTCCACGGCCTGCAGGCGCACACGCACCCGGTTTAATACCAGTTAAAGTACTTCTAGTAGAATTTCCTCTGCTTGGATGATAAGCAGTTTGTATATGGGGTTCATTGCGATCACTCATCTGATTCCATAGCATACCCCATCTTGGTACAGAGTTTGATCTTCCACCAACACTAGTCCAAGCAGCTCGTGTAATTAGATATTCTGATTGAGAAACACCAGTTTGATCTAATATACGTTTTTGTTTTGCACCAAGATCATCGCCAGTTATTAATCTACCTGATGGATCGAATGAAAGACAAGATTTACATTGAACAGGCAAATATTCAATACTACCAAAGTCACAATCACAACCATTTGATGTATAAGGAGGTGCCATCTATATGTATAGGTGAGAAAAATTGAAATTTTTATTTAATTTTATTGTAAATAGCAAAAATGACTACCCAGAAATCGTCTCATCAATGTCCATATTGTAGTAGACAATTTTTACGAAAAAGTACATTTAATCGTCATATCATATCTTGTGAAATTCTAAGTAAAACTCCTAAGGAAAGATATTTAGAAGAAATAAATCGTGATGATATTCCATCAATTAGACAGATTTATTGTGTTATTTTAGAAATAGCAGAAAGACAATTAAAAATAGAAAAGAAAATGGAGATGATTGATAAATGGGTTGAGAATAAAAAGAAAAAATTATCTGTTATTGACTGGTTAAATGACAATTTAACTCCTAGTTCTACTTATTTAGAATGGTTAGAAAACATAACAATAACGAGACGTCATCTCGAATTAATATTTCAACATAATCATATAAATGGTAAAATATATATTTTACAAGAATTTCTTCCTTTAAGTGAAGAAAATAGACTGCCCATAAAATCTTTTGATCAAAAGCAAAATGCATTATTTATTTATAATCAAAAATGGCAATTAATGACACCGGACCTTTTTGATAGATTACTTAATACACTACAAAAAAAACTTATGGATGAATTTGTTAGATATCAAAATGATAATATGCATAGGATGTCTGATGAGAATTTTACTATTGAATATATACAATTAGTCCAAAAAGTGATGGGAAGTAAAGATACAAAAGAAAAAGTAGTCTCTCGTATAAGACGTGAGTTATATAAACATCTTAAAATGAATCTCCGTAATATTATTCAGGTTGAGTTTACTTTCTAATTAAAATCTAACTAAAATTTAATGGAAAAAAAAATGAATTTATATCTTATTAAATTAAGTGATATTGGATTATTAGGAATATATTATACTCTTGGTGCTTTACTAATGATAACAATATTTAATAAATTTTTTAAACTTATTTTTGATAGTGAAAAAATAAAATTAAAAGATGTTAATACATCAATACTAATTTTTCAAATATCTTTGGAAGCTGCAGCTTGTGGAATATTAGCTTATATTCTTAGACGTTTAATTCGCAATATACCTTTTCCTTTTGACGGTGTACAAGGCTATAATCATTTCCAGACCAAAGAAATAAATGGAGGTGTATTAATTGCCTTCTCGGTTATTACAGTATTTAGTGATTTTAAAGATAGGATTAATGAATTAGTTTCACGTATTGATAAAACAAAGTTAAATATCTAATCTAAAATTAATGATAGGAAAAAAGTTAATTTTAGGTATATTTACTATTGCAGATATTGCTTTAATAGCAATTTATTATACACTCGCTGCTATTCTTTTGGTAGCTGTATTACAAAATAGTGTACGTCCTCTTATAAATTTAGACAATAAATCTGTCCAAGATATGAGTAATGTAAGATTAGTTTCACATGTATGTCTCGAAGCTGCTATTATCGGAATATTAGCATTTTTAATAAGAAAAATAGTAATTTCATTACCAACACCATTATATAATGTAAAAGGTTATAAGAAATTTCATACACAAGAAGTAAGTGGTGGATTTCTAATAGGTTTTTTAGTTATTAGAGGCGGTCTTGTTGATGATTTCAAAGATAAATTAGGAGAAATTATAAAACGGTTGAATAAAAAAATATATAATTAAATATAGGTTTAATCTATTTTATTTCATTATATATTTTTTATATGACATTTTTAGATATTGATAATTACCAACAAAATTTAATTGCAGATAAGGAAAAAAAGGATAGTTTTGGAGAGATTTTTACTCCTTTTTCTCTCATTAAAAAAATATTTGATCTAGTTCCTGAAGAAGTTTTTTCTGATAAAAATAAAAAGTGGTTAGATCCTGGTTGTGGAACGGGCTATTTTTCAATATTCTTATTTTGTAAATTAAATGAAGGATTAAAAACTATTATCTTAAATGATGAAGAGAGAAAAACTCACATAATTAAAAATATGCTTTATATGGTTGAATTACAACAAGATAATATTAATCATCTGCAAAAAATTTTTGGTCAAGGTGCTAATATAATTTATGGTGATTATAGAGAAATAGAATTTAATCTTTTAACTTTTGATTTTATTATAGGAAATCCTCCATATAATTTTCAGGGACGTAAAAAAGTACCAACAAATGGGAAAAAAAAGAAAAAGGAAGATGGACAAACTATCTGGATTGATTTTATAAAAAAATCAATTTCTCTCTTAAAACCCAAAGGAGGGCTATTAATGATAGTACCTTCTATTTGGATGAAACCCGATAAAGCCAAAACATATGATTATCTTACTAGTTTTAAAATAAATAAACTCAAATGTTTATCAAATTCTGAAACAAATAAAATATTTTCTGGACAAGCTCAAACTCCAACTTGTTATTTTTATCTTACAAAAGAAAAGGGAGACAATAATATAGATTTGTATGATAAAGATAGAGAGAAATATATAAATTATAGTTTTAATATAGGCTCTCCTATTCCAGTATTTGGTATTTCAATTATTAATAAACTACAGCCGTTTATTAAGAAAACTGGTAGTTTACAAGTTATAAAAACTAATCTTCCTCCAAAAGATACATTATTACGTGAATTTAAAGATGACCAATATAAATATAAAAATATTCATACCACAATTCTTAATAACTTAGATCCACAATTAGTAATTAAATATAGCAAAAATAAACTAGCATATTCTGGTGTTCAGAAGCTGATAATGTCACATAAGATGTATGGTTTTCCCTACTTAGATATAGAAGGGAATTATGGAATATCAAATCGGGATAATTATATAATAATCAATAAGTCAATAATAGATTTGCAAAAGATATCGAATTTTCTCTCAACAAAAACAGCTCTATATTTATTTGAGGCTACAAGATATCGAATGAAATATTTGGAAAAATATATTTTTCAGTTAATTCCAGATATTACAAAAATAAATGACTTTCCAGAAATCATAAATGATGATTCTATAGCAGAATATTTTAATTTTGATGATATTGATAGAGAGAATATTAAGAATTTACATAAAAAACAATATTCATTCAAATATACAAATTAAATATTCATATAATTATAAGAATGAAGCTAATTAAAGAATATTTATTATTTTCTCTCATTTTTACTTTAATAGATGCGGTATATTTATATTCAGCATCTAATCATTTCAATAAACAATTAAAAAAAATTCAGAGTTCTCCATTATCATTAAAACCTTTTTCTACTTTACTTTGTTATATAGCATTAACAACAGGAATTTTCTATTTTGGTATTATGAAAAATTTAACACTCAAGGAAATGTTTTTCTTAGGTATATTTGTTTATGGTGTTTATGAAACAACTAATCACGCAATTTTTAAGAAATGGCAATGGAATACTGTATTAATGGATACTTTATGGGGAGGAATATTATTTTCTCTAAGTGTGTTTGTTTTTAAAAAAGTAAATAAACTAGTTTAGTCTTTCATGTAAATTATGTAAGGGACTAAATACATTCCAAGAATAAGTACAAATAAGTTAGTATTTAATGTTTGTTGATTTAAGTAAGCAGATAAAACTACACCTACTAAAACCAAAATACTATCACCCCACAACGCATCTGCTTTGGCAAATTTACTCCAATCTTTAAATAAATCTAACATATTATTGCTACCTTTTGGTACTAAACTAAAAAATATGTAAAATAAAAAGTCAAAAAATATTTGTACTAAAACTGATAATACTCCAAATTGAAACAAAGTTAAGTTTAATTTTTGTTTATATGCTATATATCTTGCAATTAATAAATAAATAACACCTATTAAAATATCAGCAATCATAGCACTTAGACGATATTTTTTGTACCATCTGGTCAAAACTTGCCAAGATTTACCTGAGCCTAATATGCCAGAAAATGTTATTAAAATAATCAGTAAATCAGCATATATATTAGATGTTAGTATAGGTAAATATTCGTTATAATCTTTATAATTAGTTAAAGGTTTTAAATTTGTTGTTCGCGATATTATAAAAGTAGCGATAAAAGAGAGAGCTAATAAAAAAAGACCCTGCATATATTATTAGATGAGAAAATTGAATATATTTATTGTTTTTTTGATTTATTAAACAACTAATATAATGGATCCAGTCCAACAGGTTTTCAGTATTCCAGAACTTAAAAAAATTATCCAAGATTATGCTTATAAGCCTACTCATTACAATGTTTGGGAAGGCGATGACACAACCATCCATGACTGCTTGATGAAAGGACGTCTTACAGATATTGTGCATTATGGCAGCTATAACCAACTTGGATGTACAACCTATGAGATCAGACTGGATGAAAATAATGAAAAGTATCTCTATACAGTTTGGTGTGCAGAAGATGAGTGGTGAGATTATACAAAAAAATTGAATTTTCAAAAGTTTGAATAATCTTAACTATTAATGTATACAATTGCTACAACACGTTTTAACACAAAAACATGGAATGAAAACGAAAAATGGAGAGAAAAAAATGATTGGAAGGGATGTATATATGGAACTCCTACACAAATTAGTGAAAAAGTAGTTCCTTTAACACCTATATTTATATTAGAAATGCATAATGATATAAATAAAATTAAAGGAATAGGATTGATAAGAAACGCAGTATTTGTTAGTAAATATCACAAAATTTATTCAGAGGGAAATTATAATAGATATGCTTATAAAAGCAAATATAGAATAGATAGAAGTGTATTAGATCCTCAAGAAAAAAAAATAATAGAAATGTTAGACATTTTAGTATTTAAAGGTTCTCGACATCTAAAGAGAGGACATGGAATTACATCTGTACCAGGTTGGTTAGCAAATAATAAACATATAAATTTTAGTAATGAGCTCAAAAATATGTTTATTAAAAGATTTGGTTAATTTTACTATTTAAAGGCCCTCTAGAGAGCACGCTCGAAAACGTGTGGATCCGCGGCGGTGCGAGCAAAATTGGCTCCTATAACTGGATTAGTGATAGCTGTTTTTATTTTATCTTCCTGGACAGGAACAATAAAATACTTTGTATCCGCTTTCAAATAATTTTCACTATTTGTATCACCTGTTTTATACACTGGAGACGTGTATTTAGAACTATCATAAACCTTTATTTCTAATTTATCAGTATCTTGTTGGTTTAAAACTATATTATCTAAAAGAGCTTTTTTAAACACTCCTTCTAATTGGGAAAAATTTGGTGGTGGTTCATCCTCATCATTTTCATCAAATCCTTGAGAATTAAAATACCTCTCTATTGTATCTGTAATATTTATAAGCGCCGAGCCGTCCTCTTTCGTGATGTGGGCCCAAATTTCAATATTTTTCGGTGAATTAACACTGTCTTGTAAATTTATATTAACACCACCAATACGTTTTTTTCTAAATTTCTTTTTTTTATAACTCGTATTATTTTTTTTAAATTTTTTTTTATTATAAGATTTCTTGTTTTTTTTTATATAAGTTTTTCTTTTTCTATAAGTTTTTCTTTTTTTATTTTTTAAAACAAATCTTTTTTTTGTTAGTGTCATATATATATATATATTAATAAATTTTTAAAAATTTAGTATATCGCACAATAAAATCCTCAATAAAATCTAAAAAATCGAGGCATAATTTAACAACCGCAACGTGAAATAATCGAAAGATAAAAAAAAATGGAGTTATTAGTATAAATCCTGTACTATTTTTTGTATAGCGGAGATTCACTGGATTTAATTCGTCAGAATCTATGCCTATAGATGAATAATATCTATTATGCGAATATCCTAAAGAAGATTGGGGAATCCTCATATTATTTAATAAAAATATTATTAAATATTATATGGTACAAACTAAAAAATTTAAACGTCAAATTAATCGAAGAAAAACGCGTAGAAGATATTAAAATATAATTAAATATTATAATGGCACAAAATTTTAAAAAACTTATGAAGCGTTTCAACAAATTACCGCTACTTTGTAAAATAGCTGGTATTGTAGTGTTAGCTTTAGTTATAAAACTACTTGTAGATTGTCTATCTAGAAAAGTAGAAGGAATGAGTAATCCAAAAGAACTTATTTATTTCTATTGGGATAAATGTGGTCATTGTAAAGATTTTACTCCTATTTGGGATGAATTTGTCCAAAAATATCAAGGACCTTTAACACTTAAAAAGTTAGAGACTAAAGAAGCTGGAGATTTAATAAAAAAATATAATATTAAAGGTTATCCTACCGTTGTTTTAGTTGATGAGCAGGGTCAACATAAAGAATTTGATGGCGAAAGAACAGTCCAAGGTCTAGAAGTTTTTACAAAATAATTATGTTGTTTCAAATAGTTCTGCTTTGCTAAGTTTGGCTTTAAGACGTTCAACTTTCCATTCAGTATTAATTTGAGGGACTCGTTGATTATATGAAATACTGATTTGAGCAAGTTGCTTATTACAGTATTGACGCAATTCATTATAAGAAGCCAGATGAGTATATACTTCGCCAATAAATACATCATCCTGATTTTTACTATTTACCATAGCAGCGAAAATTTCAATTCCTACGACTCCTAATAATTCATAAATATTAAGAAGTTCTGCATATTTACGTCTAGAACTATCATTTTTATAAGCATTTTTAGCAACCTCCTCTTTTGATTTTCTACCTAAGATATATTCAATTCGCATTGGTTCTCCGTTTTCCAAGTCTTGGACTCGCTGCCGAGCATCTCTCAGCCACCAATGATTAATTTCTTGAACAATTCTATGAAGCTCAGTAATATAATCCCTAAAAATCATAACAGCCCCTACACCATATGGTTTATTAATATTATACTTTTTATTATATTTTTCAAGACCATTAGGAGTAATTTTATTAATAATAAAGTTGCGTAATTCTCCATAAGTTATGAGCCCTCCACAAAGTACATCGCCTGGTGCTCTAGTGGCTGTTCCATTATTAAGTGTAGCTTGCCATTGATACCAATGGGGATTATGAACTGGGCCTTTTTCAATTTCTCCGGTTTTCCAACTAAATGCTACGTGACATTGAGTACAAAACATTTGGTCACAACCTTCAGTTTTGAAAATATTAGCTCCACATTTACCTGGGCACTGTCTACATTCCTTACGAATTAATTCTGCTGATTTAATATTTTCATCTTTACATTCGTGAGGATCATTTTTATTATTTCCAATAATTTCAAAACATTTAGAACAGGAATGTTTCTCACAAATATCACATTTCCATTGTGTAGAAAGGAAACCTCTGCAATCTTTATTGGAACAAGGCATAATAAATTGTTTTTTTTCTCCTTCTTTTTCTGTACCATTTTTAATTCTATTAGCCTCATTATAATGTTTTCTATAGTCATATTCCGCCTTTCTGAGTTCTGTTTTTAAATCATAAATTTTAGTTCGGATTTCATCAGCTTTAGCTTGTTCTACTTCACTACGTCGAACTCTATCAGCTGCTTCCATAGTTGCTGGGAGCCTACTAAGTTGCTGTTCAAGTAGCAAATTTTTGCGATGCTTTTTAAAATCATTAGTTATAAAACTTCTATTAAGTTTCATAACTAAATAATTTTGACTCCAAGCATTACGGCAACTCATACAATGAGGATCTTTACTAGTATTTAGAAGATATGTTCGTACGCAAGTCTTACAAGCCTCGAAATTACAATCAGAGCTTTCGCATGAAATAGATGCTCTAGTGGAGCGATTAAATGATTCAGCACAGATTTGACATTCAGTAGCCATAATGATTTATTTATAAGTTATTTACACCATTAATTTGATTCAATTTTAGACAATACATCAGAACATACATAGCCTTTAACAGTACAACAAAAAGGTATATATTGTTTTCCTCTAAATTTATTGCATCCAACGCTTTGGCAATTTCCAGGTTTCGCATCAAATCTTTTAGCCATTTCATAACTAACATTGGCTTCAATACAAGCAGATTGATTATCTTTAATTATTAATTTATAATAGGTCTGAGGAAGATTTCTTTTTATGAAAGGAAAAATAATAAAAATTAGTTTACTGAAAAAAGACATTACTTATAGATAGATAAGCAAATTATTTAAATAATTATTTTAACTTAATATAATGAGTGATGTTAATACAAATATAGATGACTATTCTACAAAAGATTTATTAGAGATTCTAGACTTAACAGATTCAGCATCTGAATATCAGATAACTGAAGCGTGTGATACAATAATATCTAGAGTTAGAGAGCAATTAAATTTCAATTTAGTAACATTTTTTCAAAAAGTAAAAAAAAGATTATTAGAGGAAGAAGATGATAAAACTACAGATGAAGAAAATACAGATGATGAACAAATAAATGATTGGTATGAAAATCAATATCCAGCACAAAATGATCAATCACAAATGAATAAAGTAACTGAAAGAAAACAAAAGATTCAAACTTTTGATAATAGTAGTCAATATCCTATGACTAGAGAGAAGATAGGGCAACCAACGACCCATCCAGTTACTGTAGCTCAGGGCACAATGAATCCAATTCAGCGAAATATTGTTGAGAGAACTGTATGTATTGATAGTCAATATAGACAAAACATTTATACTACAACAGGATTACCACCCACAGTAGGCGATCCTGCTTTTAATACAGACTATACACTAGATTTAACGGAATCTCTAACAGATGTAATATCTATGAGATTATTTTCAATAAGTATGCCTTCAACATGGTATGCATTTAGTAGCGATAGGGGAAATATATGTTGTGTTGGAGCTAAAGATGGAGGAGGAGGAACTAATCCATATACCACTGATGGAACATGGC
>Ga0257110_1001842_pt1 | contig 9977 bp, 11 predicted proteins | sample LP_taG_7_FD_190184 | JGI IMG/M metagenome (GOLD analysis project Ga0257110, IMG submission 190184) | Marine microbial communities from Northeast Subartic Pacific Ocean, Canada - LP_J_2015_P26_10m | ecosystem: Environmental > Aquatic > Marine > Oceanic | place: Canada: Northeast Subartic Pacific... | reverse complement strand
CGGATGCGCCGGGCGCGGTGCAGGCACCGACTTTCAAAGGGGCGATCACATTCAATGCCGTGACTTTTGGCTATGGGCATGGACAGGGCGTGCTGAAGGGTATTACACTCGCAGTGCAGCCAGGTGAAAAGATGGCTTTTGTTGGTCAGTCGGGCGCTGGCAAGACGACGCTTATGGCGCTGGTGCCAAGATTTTATAATCCAAAATCGGGTGAGATAACCATCGACGGATTGAATATTTCTAAAATGACACTCAAATCTCTGCGCGACCAGATCGGCGTTGTCAGTCAAGACGTTTTTCTGTTTGGCGGTACCATAAGGGAAAATATTGCCTACGGACGGTTGAGTGCAGATGAGACGGCGATCTTGGATGCAGCAAAAAAAGCCCAACTATCCAAGATGATTGCTGAACTACCTGCGGGACTAGATACTGTCGTCGGAGAACGTGGAGTGAGCTTGTCAGGTGGGCAAAAACAACGGGTCGCGATTGCTCGCATATTCCTGAAAAACCCACCAATACTTATTCTGGATGAGGCAACATCAGCACTGGATACGCATACAGAGCGACAAATACAGACGGCCCTTGATGCGTTATCCGTCGATCGTACAACCTTGGTAATTGCGCATCGGCTTGATACTATCCGCAATGCAGACCGGATCGCGGTGATGCAAGATGGTATGATTGTCGAAGCTGGAACACATAACGAATTGAGCCAAACCTTGGGTCATTATGCTCGTTTGGCGGCCGTTTGACCCATCAAAGTCCACACTATCTGGGGCTCAAAGGGAAGACTTATTACTTCTCGAGAAGGGTGCCTTATATATTGTTATCCTTCCTCGTTAAAGAAGAGAGATAATAGTGTAGGCAATGTAGGCAAATCCGAAAAGTCCCCCAGAAAAGTTTTCCAAAATGCCTGCATTGCCTACACTAACTACATTGGGTAGCTACCTTTTTAAATTTTTGTAGCTTGGGGCAGTATAAAAATTTTATCATTTTGGGGCGTTATGTTAACTTTTATTCTACAGCTATATGCCTCGGATAAAATTTTATCGTTAATCACTTCACTAGGGGTTCCAAAGCAGAGCAGTTTCCCATTGTGGAGCACGCCAACATAGTCAGCATACATTGCAGTAAGGTTAAGGTCATGCATGATTGTAAATACACCGCCCCCCTTGTTGGCGTAATTCTGCATTAAGTTCATAACTTCTAATTGGAAAGATATATCCAAACTTGAAACTGGTTCATCTAGGAAGATCCATTTTGCAGAACCATTAATTACCGGGCTCCATACTTGGGCTAATACTCTCGCTAATTGTACCCTTTGTTGTTCACCGCCGGAAAGTTGTGAGTATTGACGTTCTGCCAAAGATAAAAGCCCTACACACTCTAGAGCTTCGTTTATTAAATGTCCTGTTGAGGAGTTTGTGCCATTTCTAAGGCCAATGTGTATGACTTCTGCAACCGTAAATGGAAAAGCAACTGATGAATTTTGTGGTAGAACTGCACGAATTGCAGCCAACTCCCATGCCTTCATAGAATTTATATCTTGTTCGTTAATAAGTATTTTACCTTGATAGGAAATTTCGCTGCTTATTGCTCTCATCAAGGTTGACTTACCAGAACCATTTGGTCCTATAAGTGCAGTAATTTTACCCGCAGGAACTTCAAATTTAACATTTTCTAATATCGTTTTATTATTAATTTCAACAGATACATCATTAGCTTGTAGCACTCTACCAGTTTCCCTCTCTGCGATTACTTAATAAAATCCAAAGAAAGACTGGCGCACCTATTACAGCCGTAATTATACCAATTGGTAGTTCTGCGGGTGCAACAATAATTCTGCTGATTACGTCTGCTAAAACCAATATGATGGCGCCAAGTAATCCTGAATTTAAAATTAAAGTTCGGTGGTCTGGTCCTATCAGTTGTCTAACTAAATGTGGCACTACTATGCCAATGAAGCCAATACCGCCAGATACAGCAACAGCTATTCCAGTGGCTGCAGCTACAGTAAAAATTGCCTTATTTTTTAAATTTTGTGTAGCAACTCCAATATGGGCAGCTGTTGCCTCACCTAATGCCAGTGCATTTAGCCCATGACCTAATCTTGCCGCAAATAAGATCGCGATTCCTATCAGTGGACCTGCAACTGTCACTTTCGCCCATGATGCACCTGCAAGTGAGCCGAGACCCCAAAATGTTAAGTCTCTAAGCTGTTGATCGTTTGCTCGATATACTAAAATACCAGAGATTGCACCGGCTAGAGCGCCTAATGCTATTCCCGCTAGTAACATAGTGGCAACTGAAGTTTGACCTCGCCTAGTAGCCACCGAATACAAAATGAGTGTAGTTGCCCAGCCACCTAAAAATGCAAAAAACACAACTAGATAATTACCAAGTATGCTCGCTATAAATCCTGGAATAATACCTCCCAAAACGATTGCGATTATCGCACCTAGTCCAGCTCCGGCACTTATGCCGATAAGCCCAGGATCAGCGAGGGGGTTTCGGAATAGTCCTTGCATCACAGCGCCTGATATTGCCAACGCAGCTCCAACACATGTTCCCAACAGTAAACGAGGTAAGCGGATATCAAAGATGATGATATACTCTAATGATGTCAGAAGTTCATTTAGCATTAATTTTTTTAGAATTAACCAAATTGACACATCTGCAGGCCCGATAGCAAGGCTGAAGCCACTTACTAAAAGGAGAGCAAAGGTTAGAATGATGTGGGCACGCCTACCTGCGCGATACCTATCATTTAACATTGATTTATTTTTGCTACCTTCTGTGGATATCATAAATTAATCGCTGTATAGCTCCTCACGAAGCTCATTAATTGCAGAAGCGGTTCTCGGTCCGAAACCTAAGAGGTAAAGTCCGTTCATACGTATTAACGACTTTGTTTCTGCAGCGGGCGTTGTTGATATTGAGGGCATCGAAAATAATTCTTCACCCCCTGACCCATGATCACCTCTTCGATCCATCATTAATATTACATCGGGTGCAGCTACCGTAACTGCCTCATCTGATAAAGGTTTATATCCATTAAAAGAGTGTATAGCGTTAATTGCGCCAGCCATTTTAATAATGCCATCTGCGGCAGTATTCGTACCGGATGCCAAGATTTTTCCTCCCCTGGTGCTCAAGATAAATAATACTTTTTTACGTTTCCCGGAATATTGATTAGATTTACTTTCAGCGTCCATAAGCTCGGCATTTATTTTAGCGGCAACTTTTTCTGCTTTGGTGTTGACACCTAGCGCATCTCCAACCTCAAGGATTTTTTGTATGATACCCTGTCTAGTATAACCATCGGATATTTTTATAAATGGTATGGAGACCTGAGTAAGTAGGTCTATGGTTTCTTGAGGTCCAGATCCCTCTTCTGCAATAATCAGGTTTGGATCCATTGAAAGAATTCCTTCTGGTGAGAGTGCTCTCATATAACCAACATCTGGCAACATACTGGCAGCTCTCGGATAGGTGGAAGTGCTGTCACGAGCAACTAACCGATGGGCCTCCTCGAGCTCATAGATGATTTCCGTTATAGACCCCCCTATCGATACTACCTTATCAAGCTCCTGCCTTTTCGAATCTGCGTATACATATGATGACGAAAGAAGGAAAATGCATAATATAAATATAGATATTTCGAACGGCGTCCCTTTAATCTTGCCGTGTAAGCGTTTAGAGATAAAATTTTTCATCGCACCTCACAATTAATTTTTTAAGTTTATTGGAATTTAACAGTAAAGATTTCGGAGCTTTGAGCTTTGCCAATGTGTCTTTATTTGTCTGGCTAAGTTTTAGGTCCAAATTTGGGAAGACATTTCCGAACGCGCTACAACTTCTTACGCTCCCCACTTTGATTTTTGACAATATAAATGAGTGAGTTGCCATTGGCATAATCCCGTTGTTTTTTGGCTATTACACTGAATATCCAGGATTAGCTTAAAAAATTACTTTTTAATCTTGACAATTTTACTAAGTTTTATATTCATTTAAAAAGTTTTTGCAAGTTTTGAAAACACAAAAAATAACTTAGTGAAATTAAATCAAGCCAGCGTTTTGCGAGCGTCTAAAGACTATAGGCAAAATGGAGGTTCTGATGGGACTATCAAATCGTAATTGCATAACTATCTTTGTAAGCACATTTTTGATTTTTTATTTTACTGCTGCGTCATTTGCGCAGGACAGTAGTTCACAATTTATTGGAGAAGTAACTGTAGGAGATAGCAAACGGGATGTTCAAATTGACACGTCAGACCCGTCTACTATTGTTGATCAAGGGGAGATTTATGATCGTCAAGCCGGTACTGTCGCAGAGCTTATAGATTCTGTTCCAGGCGTCCACTTAATTAACGGATCAACTCCGCAGGGATCGGGCATAAATATACGAGGCTTCGGTGCCAATGGTACATTTGGGACGGATCAAAAGGTGATGATATACATCGATGATGCAGCAACTGGAGCTGAAGAGCTATATCGAATTGGTAATCAGTTATTTACAGACCCAGAATTGTACAAATCCGTATCAGTAATTCGTGGTACTGTTGGAAGTTTTGAATATGGATCTGGTATAATTGGTGGCATCGTTAAACTTGAAACTAAAAATGCTTCAGATTTTACAAACAGCGATGAAGATTTCAAAGTTCGTCAGTCTTTGCAATATTCATCTAATGGGGATGGTCTGGTTACTTCAACCACAATGGCGGTGAGGCCCTCTGATAATCTAGATTTTCTTGGTAACTTTACTTTGAGGCGGCAATCTGATCAAAAGTCTGGCGATGGCGCAACAATTGGGTCTAGCGAATATAGTTTGCCTTCTTATATGCTTAAAGGAAAGTATAACTTCGGTCAGAATGTGTCCCAATCGCTTACGCTATCCATGACAAACACAACCACCGATGAAAAAGACGTGCCATATGATACTTTTCAAACGACAGGAGGTGCTTTCGGAAATGTAGACCGCGAAACGATATCACGAACTTTTTCAGTTTCTTACGATTATGTCCCAACTGAGAATGACCTAATAGATCTAAACGCTACACTTTCGTATGCTGATCAGTCTATCGATCAGGAATATGTGCCCGGTAGCTCAATTTGTTCAAGTTTCCCATTGCCGGGAGGCTGTAGAGGTCCGGCGCCCTCTGATGGATATAGTACAGTTAATGCAGATCATCGTTATGAAACAACAAAACTAACAATTAAGAATACTAGTTTATTTGATGGATATGGTATGTCACATGAGTTGCGTACTGGCTTTGAAAGCCTTCAGAAAGAGAGAAAATCAGCAGATTCCGCACCAGGTGGGACAGATGCCCGGTTAGCATTATTTTTGATAGACCAAGTAGACGTTTCATCAAGCCTAACTGTTACCCCTGCCTTGAGATTTGAGACCCAAACAATTACTGATGAGCAAGGTGTCACCGGTCCTTATGGTAACTCGGCATTAATGGGCGGTATTTCGGCTAGGCAAATGCTTTCCGACGATTTTTCAGTTTTTTACAGTCGAGCTTACACTGAAAGCCTGCCGATCATGGATGATCTATACAATGCTTTTTCTGGAAGACCTCAGCCTGATCTAATGGAAAAGAGTGAGAAATCATTTACGACAGAGGTTGGGGCTGCTATGCAGCAACGCCTTTCCTCAAGTAAGGATGATAATTTAAAGGTAAAATTAACTTTATATGCAAGTGACTTAAGTGATATTACTTCTTACTCTGGAATAGATTCCGTAGAGCGGAGTGGTATGGAAATTGAGGCATCGTACGCTTCGAGTGAAGGCTCATATGTTGATTTTAATTTTGATAAATCTAGCGGTTCCGCTTTTGGAGCCACTGGAGTTGAAACAGATTGGTCTAACGAACCAGCGGATACATTTAGGATTACATTTGGGCGCAAGTTTAATTCTGATCTAGACCTGAGTTGGGAAATAAGTGGAGCATCAAAGTTCAAAAATGAAACTACTGAGATTGGTTCATATGCAGCACACAATTTAAGGGCAACTTACTTGCCAAAGTCAGGTGTTTTGGATGGAACTGAAATTCGATTTGGAATTGAAAATATCGGTGACCGCCTTTACACCCCAAGGTTATCTACCCGTCCAGCCGCTGGGCGAAATTTCAAGTTATCTTTGTCCAAAAACTTTTAAGAGCGTTGTTTTAGTATGAAAGGCAATTTAAAAAATTTCCAAAAATGTTTTTTGGTTTCCTCCATATTTTCAATATTATTTTCAGTTTGTAATGCAGAAACCTTGAAACATAGATTTTCGTTGCAACTGAATTCAGCACAAACAGTTGAAAACGCTTGTAGACTTACATTCGTAGTTGATAATCAAACAGAAAAAGACATTTCTGAACTTGTTTTTGAAACTGTTTTGTTTTCTCAGCAAGGGAAAGTAATCTTTTTTACACTTTTTGATTTTGGGGAAGTACCTTATGGGATTCCAAGAGTTCGACAGTTTGATGTTCCCAATTATAGCTGTGAAGATGTGAAACAGGTGTTGATAAATGGGATGGACAAATGTGTGTTTAGCAACGGTGGCGTTGCAGAATGCAAATTGAAGCTTGAGACCTCTAGCCGAAGCGAAATAGGGTTTCTCGGATAATGCTGAGTGACAAAATTTTCTCCTCGCTAGCTGATTTTTTTGAGCTTGGAGGACCGGTTGTTGTTTTGCTAATAGTGGTATCGGTGATAACACTCACAATAATCTTATTCAAAATCTTTCAATTTACAGTGTCTGCAGTTGGCAATAATCAAGCTTTATATTCCGAGCTTCGAAAGTTGGTAACTGCTTCAGAAGATCAAGTTGCAAGAACACTTACTGGGTCACGTAATATTTTTGCACCAATGATCTTGGATGCAACTAATTGCGATAAAACGGAGGAAGCATTTAAAAGATTACAAGCTGCAGCAGAAATTCGATTTGTAAAATTAGAGAGTGGATTCCGGTTTTTGGATACAGTAGTTCAATTAGCTCCATTGTTAGGTTTATTCGGGACAGTTCTTGGAATGATTGAGGCATTTCAAGCTTTGCAGGCCGCTGGAACTCAGGTGGATCCATCTCTATTAGCTGGTGGTATCTGGGTAGCGCTGCTTACAACTGCAGTTGGGTTGATTATAGCTATACCGACGGCAACGTCACTTGCTTGGCTAGAGAGCAGGGTTGAGAAGGAACGCGTTTTTTTTGACTGGGCTATTGCACTAGTTTTTGAGTCAAAAATTGAGAATAGTTAGGACCACTTGAAAAGAAGATGGGACATAGATCTTACAAGGTAAAAAAACGATTAGCTTTAACTTCGCTAATTGATATTATTTTTCTTCTGTTGTTATTTCTCATGTTAACATCAACGTTTTCAAAATTTTCTGAAATCGAATTGAGTGTAGCTGCAACGGCAGCTAAAAGTAATGTTTCGGAAAAGATATTATTTTTGCGAATTTCTACTTTGAGGATTGATTTGAACAGTGACGAAGTTCAAATAAACTCCCTATCAAAATCCATAAAAAGCTTTACCAAAAATGCAAAAGCTTCGTTAGTGGTTAGTATGGATCAAGATGTAACATCGCAAAGACTTGTAGATATTTTAGGAATAGTTGCAAATATCGAAGGTTTATCTGTAAATTTGATTGGGTCATCCTGATATGAAACGTAAGTTCTCGCGTCGTGAGCCCACAATTGCATTAATCAATATTGTATTTTTAATGCTTATTTTCTTCATGATTACAGGTACAATTGCAAAGCCTATCGAGAAAACTCTCAGATTAATTGAGACTGAGAAGTTGCTACGTATAGACCCCCCCGATGCATTGGTTCTTCATGAAGATGGAACTATCAAGTTCAATGGTGATAATATTAAAAATTTGCAAATATTTGTGTCAGGAAATCATATCGGAAAAGATATTCGGATAGTACCTGATCGTAATCTGCCCGCAAATGAGCTTGTAAAAATTACTAAAGAGCTCAAAAATTTTGGTGCAAAGCGTGTATTTATTGTGACTGAAAATTTAGTTCAATGACCAAAAGTTATTTGCTATCTTTCACCTTATTTGGACTTTTTTCATTTGCTATCCATATTGCTGTTATAAGCTATTTTTTTGAGCAAAAAACCACTGATTTAGAGGGAGGGGGTTTTGAAATTACAGCTGCTATTGGAAATAGTTTTGCAGATTTTGTACAAGGAACAAAATTAAACCCAGTTGAACCACAGCGTAATATAAACGAAAACTCTCGTTTTGATAAAGTACTTAAGCCAGACCTCAAAACTTCATCTACTGTGGGAAATAATGATAAAGTCTCACCTTCAAATCCCAGCACTTTTGATTCAAAAGTGATAAGCGAAATTGCTGTAACCGGCGTGATCGATCTGGGTATTAAAAAATCAATTTCAAGTCTCTTGGACTTACCATCTAAAAAAGTCGATAAACTCTCTTCTGCTGTAGTAAATAAGTTCGACATCCCGAGCGAAGACGCAGTACCTTATAACTCACAGCTTGAGGACAATAAGTTAAAATCGCAAAACCAAAAAAATCCGATAAAAAGTGTAAAGCAGACGTTAGAAACGAAAAAGACTACTTTTTTCTCAAGCCATACAAGTAAAAAGCTAGTCGCAATAGAAAGTATTGCTGACGCAAAGGTCAGTAAAAATATAGAGGTTTTAGATAAATCAGGCCCTTTGGCTTCTACAGAAGAGTTAAAGTCGAAAAAACCAATTATATTGAGTAGCGAGGAACCTGAGCTAAAAGCTATGGTTGGGAATGCTTTAGAGACGTCAATCAAAGGCTCTTCTGAGGGTGAAGAACAAGCCTCTGCAATGGTTCCTAAAGATTTAGAGGTAAATAAAAAAGTTCGGTCTGGTAATGATAGAAAATCTAACTATGCCGGTATAGTTCTAGAAATTTTGAAAAGGCAAAGGAAATTTAAAAGCCAAAGTAGCGGAAGTGTGCGGGTGAAACTAAGTATTGATGGCAAAGGAGATTTATCTGAAGTGAAGGTTTTAAGAAGCTCTGGCTTTCCGCGTGATGACAAGAATGCTAGGCGGTTTATAAAAAAAGCAGCGCCTTTTCCTAAACCACCCAATTCAAATGGCATCACATTTGAAGTTGAACTTAAATTGAAGTGATACCTGTGTATCCTTCAGATCCTGCATGTCGTGAAATCATCATGTCTGCTTTCACCCTGGTCATCACTAATGCTCACCGAACGCAATTTCAAGCATCGCTTTCTGAATAGCAGCAGGCATGCCTAGATCGTATTGAGAATGGGAAGCTCCCTTTACAATCTGACATGTTTTCTTCAGCGTGCAACTTTCACTTTCAGTTCGCTTATCCGTATCTGCTTCGTTAGTACGCAACATGATACTGATTGGCTTCATCGTCTTAGTTCTAGGCTGGGTCTTGGGAATAGCTTTAATTCATTGAAGAGTTACTTATACTAAGGCACAATACTAAAGAGCGTTTTAATCTGCTCAGACCCACTCACTCGGTATGCACTCATAAACCCAAGTTTAGAAAACATACTCCCATAATCTCCTGAAACATCTCGGCGAAACAAGCTCTGATGGTTCTTTAAGCCTTCGGAGGTATCATATCTTTCAACGATTACATAATATACGTGATCACCAATAGGGTTTCCTTTTGTTATGGTCAGGCTGTCTAGACCTAAAGCCTCATCCCCCATTGGATGGGTCTCTTTGATCCAATTACCCCATTCAACTAATCCTTTTTCCACGTCCCCGACTTTACTCAGTGGGACTTTTAACACGGCGCCCCAATTTGTGGTTGGAATGTCTGACGCTAAGCCACCTTGGCCTAATCCGATAATACATGCAGCTATGAGTAAAATTTTTTTCATGAGGTTTTCCTTTTGCTAGAAACAGCCAAATTACTCCGCAAATGGGCAGGTCTATTCAAGTATATTATCTGTACTGCATTAATGTTAATTTTACCGCCACCCTAACTCACAATAG
>Ga0257110_1001839_pt1 | contig 9985 bp, 5 predicted proteins | sample LP_taG_7_FD_190184 | JGI IMG/M metagenome (GOLD analysis project Ga0257110, IMG submission 190184) | Marine microbial communities from Northeast Subartic Pacific Ocean, Canada - LP_J_2015_P26_10m | ecosystem: Environmental > Aquatic > Marine > Oceanic | place: Canada: Northeast Subartic Pacific... | reverse complement strand
GGCCGCGCGGCTCGCCAGCGACGAGCCGGCGCTCAACGCGCTGCTGTGGCGCGCGAACGCGACGCGCTTCCTCTGCACCGCCGACCCGTTCTTCGAGGCGTCGCGCCGGGCGCGCGCCGCGCCCGTCGAATCCACCGGGTGGGTGGGCTTCTATCCGGAGATACCGATGCTGTACGCCGTGGCGCACGGGCTGCGCGGCCGCTCGCAGCGCCACGCGACCGCGCTGTGGCTCGAGCAGCGCTCGCCCGCCGAGTACTCGCGAGGCGTGTGGCGCGACAGCCCGAGCGCCGACGGCTGCCTGCTCGACGCGACCACGCTTCCGCGTCTCGACTTCCAGCGACCGTGCTGGGGTTCGAAGAGTACAAACCGTACGTTGTAGGTTAGTCTTAGTGGCTAGGACTTCTTCCGCCGCCGCGCCGGGCTCGCCGCTCGCCGCTCCGATGCGCCGCACGGAATCGCAATCGGCGGCTCGACGAGCGGCACGAAGAAGGGCTGACCGGGCTGCGCGTTCGCCGGCGCGGCCACCTCGAGCGTGAGCTGCCGCGGCGCGAGCGGCCATGGCCGCTCCATCGCGATCCGCACGGGAAACGTCGAGCCCGCCGTCGCGCCGTCGGGGCAGCGGACGAGGACAAATGGCGGCGCGCGCCGCCAGTGGGCGGCGATGCCGAGGAGCACGCCGATCGACACCAGCGCGCCAGCGGCGAGCGCCGCGGCGATAGGGCGCTGCGCGCCGTGCACCACCACCTCGGCGAGCTCGTCGGGCGCGTTCAGCAGCGGCGTGAACCAGCGCCGCGGCGACGGCAGCGGCCGCGAGCTTGCGGCGATGACGTAGCCGCCGCTCGCAAATTCGAGGAGATCGTCGGCCGTGCGCTCGCCGTCGTACTCGTACGCGCGGCCGTCGGCGAGGAGGAGAATCGTGGGATATCCGTTCACGCCGAAGCGCGCGGCGAGCTCAGATTCGGCGGTGGCGTCGACAGTTGCCGCGCGGACGTTGCCGACGAGCCGCTCCGACAGCTCGTCCCACGTCGGCTTCAGCGCGTGGCAATAGCCGCAATGCGGCGAAATGAAGGCCACGAAGAGCGGCGTCGCCGCGAGCGCCGCGTCGAAGGTGGACGCGTTGAGCGATGTGGCGCCGCTGGCTACGGCGGTCACGACGCTGATCAGCAGCGCCATCGGGCGTCGCGCGATCGCGTCGTTCACACCGCGACTCTTCAACACACCTCGCGCCCACCACACAAAAATTCGCGCCATGAGCCTCGACGAGCGCGCCGCCGCCTCCGACCACGACTTGGACTCCGTCGAGTTCGCCAAGTCGATGGACGCCGCGGACGAGCTCCACAAATTCCGCTCCGAGTTCCACATGCCGCTGCACTCCGACGGCAGCGAGCAAGTATACTTGACGGGCAACTCGCTCGGGCTGCAGCCAAAGTCGACGGCGGCCGCGGTGACAGCCGAGCTGCAGAAGTGGGCGGCGATCGGCGTCGGCGGCCACTTCACGGGCGACCTGCCGTGGGCGCAGTGCGAGGAGAAGCTGCCCGAGCTGCTCGGCGAGGTGGTGGGCGCCGAGGACGCCGAGCTCGAGGTGGCGGCGATGAACACGCTGACGGTCAACCTGCACATGCTGATGGCCGCCTTCTACCGCCCGTCGGGCGAGCGCTCGACCATCATCATCGAGGCGGGCGCCTTCCCGTCCGACCGGTACGCGGTCGCGTCGCAGCTCGCGCACCACGGCGTGCCGGCCGACCGCCTCGTCGAGGTGGGCGCCGCCGGCGAGGTGCTGGCCACCGCCGACGTCGTCGCGGCGATCGAGGCGAACCGCGAGCGGCTCGCGCTCGTGCTCCTCGGCGGCGTCAACTACCTCACCGGCCAGGTGTTTGACATGGGCGCGATCGCGGCGGCGGTGCACCGCCTCAACGCGGCGGCGCCCGACCGCCCGCCCGTCATCCTCGGGTACGATCTCGCGCACGCGGTGGGGAACGTGCCGCTGCGGCTGCACGAGTGGGGCGTCGACTTTGCGGCGTGGTGCTCGTACAAGTACCTCAACGCCGGCGCCGGCTGCATCGCCGGCATGTTTGTGCACTCGAGGCACGCGACCGACTTCGACGCCCACCCGCGGCTGGCCGGCTGGTGGGGCGTCCCCTTTGGCAAACGCTTCGTGATGGCGCACGGCTTCGAGCCCGCCGCCGGCGCGCCCGGCTTCGCCGTCTCCAACGTCAACCCGCTGCTGGTCGCGTGCGCGCGCGAGGCGCTGCGCGTGCTCAAGCGCGCCGGCGGCGTCGCCGCGTGCCGCCGCAAGTCGCTCCTGCTCACGGCGTATCTCGCGGCGCTGATCGAGCGGCGCGGGCTCTGCGCGGCCGCCGACGGCCGCTGCACAGTCCAGATCGTCACGCCCGCCGACGCCGACGCGCGCGGCTGCCAGCTCTCGCTCCGCGTCGTCGCCGCGAACAAGTCGATGCGCGAGCTCGAGGGTCTGCTCGCCGCGCAGGGCTGCATCACCGACGCGCGCGAGCCCGACATCGTGCGCGCGTCGCCCGCGCCGCTGTACAATTCGTTCGAGGACGTCTACAAGTTCGTCGGCGTGCTCGCCGACTGCCTCGCAAAGATGTGAAGAGAGTGAAAGTGACTAACGTGCCCTTGTATACACACTTCACGCGCTCACAATCCTCGCCGCGACCGAGCGCGCGGCGGCGGCGGCGGGCAGCTCGATCTCGGCGACGGCGCCGGCGAGCGGCGGCGGCGCCGCGCCCGCGCCGCGGAACGGGCGCGCGGCGGCGGCGAGCGGCGCGACGTGAGCGACGGCGAGCGGCTCGCCGTCGAGCGTCGCGTCGACGACGCGCTGCCCCGGGCGGAGGTGGAGGCGGACCGTCCACTTTCGCGCCGTCGACTGCACGCCCACGTCGACGGCGACGCCGCCGGCGCCGTCGGTCGAGACTGCGAGCGGCGTCCGCGCGCCGGTGCCCTTTTCGGCGAGGTGGCGGCGCGTGGTGGCGGCGCCCGCGGCGGGGTGCGCGTCGACGACGAGGTGGGACCAGTCCTGGGCGTCGACGCGGGTGGCGCCGCGCGGCGCGAGGACGACGAATCCTCCGCTGCGATGCCACATTGGCTGGCGCTCGTAGGGCTGGGTGACGGAGAGGGTGGCGGGGCCCGTCACCGCCGACCCATTCCACGCGTCGACCCACACGCCCGGCGGGATCCACACGTCTCGCGTCGTCTCATTCTTGCTCGAGTCGAAGACCGGCGCGACCAGAGTGTCGTTCAGCCAGAGGTACTGGTCGTTCGAAGCCGCCTCCGGATGGTCTGGCCAGAAGAGGTCCCCGCGTGCGACGAGCGGGAAGCCCGAGGCGGCGGCCTCGGCCCCGCCGGCGATGAGCGAGGGCAGCAGCTGGTACCGGGTCTCGAGGTACGACTTGACCACGTCCTCGATGTGAGCGTCGTACGACCATGGTTTGTGGTTGTTGCCGTGGAAGCGGAGCACAGTGCCGAAGACGCAGTGCGCTGTCCACCGTAGCAGATCGCCGCCATTCGGTGGGCGGTAATCGCCGCCGCAGTCGGAGTGCACGAATGGCTTGAAGCCGTGGACGCCGGAGTCGACCATCGACTGGACGCTCGCCTGCAGATTGACGCCGTCGCCCGTCCACCACACCGGGAAGCGGTGCTGCGCCGGGCTCTCCGCCGCCGCCGCCGCGTCCATGCCGGGGCGCCAGTCCGGCAGCCCGAACTTGGTGAGGGTCATCGGCCGCCCGCCGTAGAAGGCGTCGCCCTTCGCGTCGCGCACGGTCTTGTCGTAGTGCGCAACCGACGAGTAGTAGAGGTGGGATCCCCACGCGGCGTTATCGAGGCCCTGCCACACGTGCGACGTCTTCGACGAGTTGACGAAGGGCGGCGGGATCGAGAAGCCCCAGTTGTGGTCAAACCACCAGTACGTGAGCCCCTTCGCCATCCACTCACTCAGACCCTCCCAGCGGAACGCCACCTCCTCCGCCGACGTCTGCAGCCCGCCGGCGTTCCGCATCGCCACCGGGTAGGGGTGGTCGTTGAAGTAGGTGCGCAGCTTCTTGCTCTTGAGGAACTCGAACCACTCGGTGAAATTGGCGAAGAGCTGCGAGTTGGGGTGGTTGTAGTACCAGTCCTGATGGTCGGAGGTGTTGCGCCAGTTCATGTCGAGCGCCCACACGTCGATCGGCAGCCCACCGCTCTCCCACCGCGCGACGTCGTCCTTCGCCTCGCTCTCGTTGTAGCTGTGCCACCACGTGAACCACGTGCCGTACGCGAAGTCCGGGAGCAGCGGCGTCGGCCCGGTGAGGCCAACGACCGCCGAGCGCGCCGCGCCGTACGCGTCGACGTCGCCGCCGAGGGCGAAGACGTACGTGTCGCCGAAGACGTTGTTCTCAAAGTCGTAGCCGTTGGTGGCCGACGGCGTGCCCTTCGGCATCGGCGCCGCGCCCCACGGCGGCGCGTAGAACCGCGGCCAGTCGACGAGCGCGTAGCCCTTCTGCGCGAGCGGCGACGGGAAGTGCAGCAGGTTCTCGGCCGGCGCGTCGCCGTCGCGCGCCGCGTCGGTGTCGTAGAGGAGCGCGCCGGCGGCGTCGTGGACGGCGAACGACGGGCGGCCGGCGGCGCAGGAGGTCGCGCGCGCCGCCGAGCAGCCGAGGTCGCGGCCGGCGGCCGCCGCCGTCGCGCCGGGCTCGAACCACGCGAGCGGCCAGCAGTTGGCGCCGGGAACGTCCTTCGCCGCCCACCGCTGCTCGGGCGTGCGGCTCGGCTGGACGACGCCGTCGGCCGGCGCCGACGACGACGCGTACACCCACGCGGTGCACGTCGCGTCGCTCTCGCACGCCGCGCAGCACGCCGCGCGGTCGGCCACCGCCGCGCCGTCGGCGAAGTTGAGCGAGCGCTCGTGCTTGCCGTAGACGACGTCGGTGCCCGTCAGCGGCGCGTCGCACGTCGGCGGCGGCGACGGCGGCCGGAGGAGCACCGAGTAGTGCGCCGTCGACAGCGTCACGCCGGCCGACGACGAGTTGGTCTGCGAGATCGGCACGCCGGCGAAGGAGTTGCGGCCGACCGCCGTGAACGTGGCGCGGTCCTCGAAGCCGTGCGGCCCCTTGGGTTCGACGCGCACGAGGAGGTCGGAGAGCGCGGTGACGCGGACGGCTCCGACGGTGATCTGGGAATTGCTGATCATGGCGTGCGGCGACGGCACTGCGCTCACTCCATGAGGCGGCGGCGCGAAGCCGTATGAGAGAGTTCCGATGAAGGACAGCATCTGGCGGCAGTCTCAGAAGTTGCGGCGGCGAGTTGGGGGCGAACGAGCGCCACGGCGGCGCCGACGCGCGAGAGGAGGAGGTCTTGGCTGACTCCTGCGGCCGGAGCTCACGCGAGGTCTCTGGCGGCTGGCCGGGGGCCGTCGCTGGTGCCGCACGCCGCTGCGTCGACGCTCCGTCGGAGGCAATACATGATTACCGCACATACTCACACTTCGTACGCTTTGGGTTGTGCGCCTCCCTCACTCCACTCTCACCGTTGAGGCCCTACGCCTCCTCGTCCTCCGCCTCCTTCTCCTCCTTCGCGTCGCCAAAGTCCTTGGTCTCGTACCGCGCCGCCTTCTTATCGAAGATCTTGATCGAGAGCGCGGTGCCGCCCGCCTGCGCGCCGACGAGGCCGGCGCCGATGAAGTAGAGCGCGGCGGGCAGCCGCGTCGCGCCGGCGAGGCCGAGGTTGAGGAGGAGTGTGGCGACGAGCAGCTTGTTCGTGATCGTCTGAGAGAGCGCCATCCGCGCGAGCGCCTGCTCATTCTCGAGCGATCGGACGCGGATCTTGAGGTTGCCCTGCTCGATCGCGCGCACCGTCTGCTCGAGGTACGCCACCTTCTTCGGCTGCGTGATCGCCGTGTCGAGGTCGGCGGGCCGCAGCCCCGTCGCCGCCGCCGCGCGCGAGGCGAATTTCTGGAAGTCGGTCTTGCCGTCGTCCTCCGACAGCGCCTCGATGAAGGGCTGCGCCGCCTTCGCGACGTCAAACTTGTCGTTGGCGAGGCCCTTGCCGATGCCGTCGATCGAGGCGAAGGCGCGGAAGATGAAGGTGAAGGTCGACGGGAAGCGGAAGACCTGCTGGTCGGTCAATGCTTGGAGGTCGGCGCCGAGGGTCGTCTTGATGTTCGCCGGCGCCTTGCCCAGCTGGACGTCCTTGAAGGTGCGGATGAAGTACCGCGCGAGCTTCTCGACCGAGAGGCGGTCGGCCGACTTCGCGAGCACGCCGGCGAGCTCGAGGGCGTCGACGAGCCGCTTGCCCGCCTGGTCGAGCTGAATCTGCGAGATGAACGGGCCGCCGCCGAAGACGGCGAAGCACGCCTCCTTGAAGCCGTTGGCGACGTTGGGCTTGAGCTCGTTCATCATCCCGCAGTCGAAGTAGACGAGGTTGCCCTGCGCGTCGCACTGCAGGTTGCCGGGGTGCGGGTCGCAGTGGAAGTAGCTCGTCTTGAGGATCTGCGCGAGGAAAGCGTCGGCCACCTGGTCGGCCAACTTCTGCTTGTCGAGGCCGGCACGCTCGACCGCGTCGATGTCAGACATCTTGATCGCGTCAATGTACTCCATCGTCAAGACGCGCTCGTTCGTCACCTCCCAGTACACGTTGGGCACGCGGATGTAGTCGATGCCGATCTCGTCGAAGCTCCGCTTGAACCGCTCGGCGTTCTTCCCCTCCAATGTGTAGTCGATCTCCTCGTAGAGCAGCTTGGCGCTCTCGTCGTAGATGTCGGCGTACGAGCGGTCGGCGCCGTCCGACTTCGGGTCGAACTTGTCGAGCAGCTTCGCCAGCACCTTCAAATTCTTGAGGTCGGTGTCGAAGAGCGCCTTGAGGCCGGCGCGCTGCACCTTCACCGCCACCGGCTTGCCGTTGTACGTCGCGCGGTGGACCTGGCCGAGGGACGCCGCCGCGATCGGCACCTTCTCGAAGGTCTCGAAGATCTGGCCGATCGGCTTGCCGAACTCGGTCTCGATGATCGAGACGGCGCGGTCGCCGCCGAAGCCGGGCACCTTGTCCTGTAGGTCCTTGAGCACTTCGGTGTACTCCTTCTCGACGACGTCGGTCCGCGTCGAGATCACCTGCCCAAACTTGACAAAGGTCGGGCCGAGGCGGAAGAGGCCGTCGCGGATGAACTCGGCGGCGGCGGTCTTGGCGGCGGAGACGTCGGCGTCGGTGCCCTTCGTCTTCCGCGCCTTGAGCACCTTGAGGCCGCACGAGCCGAGGAACTTCCACACCTCGAGCGTCCGCGACAGCGCCGAGCTCGTGCCGCGCTTCTGCCAGCCCTCCTCCATCGAGTCGCCCGCGTCGCCCTCGGTGTCGTCGGCGGCGTCGGACTTGTCGCGCCCGAACCCGAAGGTCCGCGCGATCAGGCCGCGCACCGCGCCCGTCGCCTCCTCGCACACCTCCGGCTCGTCGATCTCGCACTCGTCCGCCGTCAGCTCGGCCGCCGCGGCGTCGAGCTCCTTCTTGAGGCCGACGAGCGACTTGGCGCGCCGCCACGCGCCGTAGATCGCGTCGCGCTTGCGGCGGCGCGCCGGCGTCGTCATCTCCTCGAGGCTCGGCGCGAGGTCGGCCGCCACCTTGCTCGCCGCCTTCACGCTCTCAAACTCCGCCTCGAGCGACGAATCGGCACCGACGCCGGTGTCGACCGCCAGCCGCGGCGCCGACGCACGCGCCGGCGCGAGCGCGCGGTGCACCGGCGCCGTGGGCTGCCAGGCGACGCTGCACGCTGCGAAGAGCATCATTTATTTAGTGCACAAATCGCACCCAAGAAGAGAATCTCGCCTGCGCGAGCTGCAAGTCCAATTACAGCAGCTGTCGGCGCTCCTCGCCGACGCCGCGCTCGCCGCCGTTGTCCTTCTCGCGCGAAATGGACGAGGAGCAGCCCCTCATGCCTTCGCGCGCGCCGCCGCGCACCTCTTCGCAGCAGCGCCGCCACGAGCGGACGCTCTTCGTCCACTGGCTCGCCGCGGCGGTCGACGGCGCCGACAAGCGGCTGCTCGCGGCGCTCTTCCGCGCGCTCGAGGCGTCGTTCGGCTTCGGGCCGGCGGACCTCGGCATGCTGATGGTCGGGCAGAATTTGGCGCTCGCGCTCAGCGCGCCGGTGTGGGGCCAGCTCGCCGACGCGTCGCGCGAGCGCATCCGCCTGCTCGCCGCCGGATCGGCGCTGTGGGGCCTGTGGACGGCGCTCTTCGCCGGCGCGACGTCCTTCTACCAGATGCTCGCGCTGCGCGTGCTGACGGGCGCCGCGCTGTCGGCCGTCACGCCGATCTCGCAGAGCGTCGTCGCCGACATTGCCACCGCCGAGCAGCGCGGCCGGCACTTTGGGCTCATCGGCGCCTCGGACAATTTGGGCTCGCTGCTGGGCGGCATCTTTGCGACGACCGTCGGCGGCACCATGGTCGGCGCGCTCGATGGCTGGCGCTTCGTCTTCCTCGTCCTTGCCGCCGTCTCGTTCGTCCTCGCCGCAATCGCGCCGTGCGTCGCCACCGACCCCCGCGCCGACGCGCCGCGCGCGGCCGACGGCGGCGTGCGCGGGCTGCGCGGCCAGCTGCGTTCGGGGTGGCGCAAGGCGGCGGAGACGTTCCGCGTGCGCACCTTCCTGCTCATCGTGTCGCAGGGCATCTTCGGCTCGGTGCCGTGGAACGCGCTGAGCTTCTCGACGATGTGGCTGCAGTACGTCGGCTTCTCCGACGCGACGGCGTCGCTCGTCACCGGCATGGCCATCCTCGGCGTCTGTCTGGGCAACATCTTGGGCGGCTATCTCGGCGACGCCGCCGCCGCGCGGCTGCCGGACACTGGGCGCGTCCGCGTCGCGCAGACCTCGGTGGCGCTCGGCACGCTGCTGCAGCCCGTCATCCTGTACGGCCTGCCGTGGGATCCGAATTGGGCGCCGGCGTATGGCTTCGTCTTCTTCTTGCAAGGCCTGGTGTGTTCGTGGTGCTTCGCGGCGACGAACCGCCCCATCTTCTCGGAGCTCGTGCCGCCCGCCTCGCGCGCCTCGCTCCTCTCGTGGGCCGTCGCAGTCGAGGGCGCCTCCGCCTCGATCTTCGGCGCGCCCGTCGTCGGTCTCCTTGCTGAGAAGGTCTTCGGGTACAAGCCGCGCCGCGGCGAGGTTGGCGCGTTGGGCGAGGCGGTGAAGGCGAGGAACGCCGCCGCGCTCGCTCACGCGATGCTGTACATGACCGTCGTGCCGTGGATCTGCTGCTTCCTGCTCTACAACCTCGTCGTGTACACGTACGGGCCCGACCGCGACGCGGTAAGGAAACAGAGCGAGGGCAAGGCGTAGGCACGGTCAAAAATTTACGCTAGGCCAAAAGCTACTCCACTCCGCACGCCGCGAGGAACGCGGGGTCGGCCATCCCTTTCTCGAGGATGACCGGCTCCCACCGCCCGGGCCGCGGCGCGCCCGCGAGCTCGCTCAGCTCCGCCGCGCTGTAGCTGCCCGTCGCGACGCCGACGCAGCCGACCACCACGTCGTCGCCGAGCAGGCGCTCGTCGGCGCAGTGCCTCGCGGCGAGCACGTCGCCCGGCGCGTCGCCAACGTGGACGACGCGCTCGAGCGCCGCGCCGGCGGGCAGCACCGAGCGCGCGCGCCGCGCCGCGATCACGATCTGCTCGCCGCGATCGAGATGGTTGTACTTGAGATCGTCCACATTGCCGGAGCAGTAGTCGCTCCCAAAACCGCCGAGGAAGGCGCTCTCGTTCTCGCCGTCCCACGCTTGCTCGGCCGCCGGCGGCGCCAGCGCGCCCGTCGCGAGCACGCCGACCGCGCGCATCTTCTTGCGCGCGATGCCCTCGACGTTGCCGGTGACGAGCCCGCACACCACGCGGTCGCGCATCCCGGCGAGCGTGCGCAGCGATTCCAGCGCGCCCGGCAGCGGCTCGATCCCGCGCGCCGCGTCCGCGTCGCTGAGCACCGCCACGTCCTCGTACATGGCGCGCCAAATTTCGGGCAGTCGCGGCG
>Ga0257110_1001838_pt1 | contig 9990 bp, 8 predicted proteins | sample LP_taG_7_FD_190184 | JGI IMG/M metagenome (GOLD analysis project Ga0257110, IMG submission 190184) | Marine microbial communities from Northeast Subartic Pacific Ocean, Canada - LP_J_2015_P26_10m | ecosystem: Environmental > Aquatic > Marine > Oceanic | place: Canada: Northeast Subartic Pacific... | reverse complement strand
ATTTCTATTCGAGAGAAAACCCATGATTAACAAAGGAATACCAAAAAAAGATGGAATTAAAGCAGTTAAGCTACCTGTGTCGCTAATTAGATATGATATGATTCCTGATAAGATAAGAACCCCTCCGCATACCATAGCAAAATTTGGAATTGACATGCTGAGAAATTTGAATTCTTCACTCATGATTAACCGAGAGAGATGGAGTTTAAGATGATGCTTATGATTCATTTTCCAAACTTGCAGATGCATGAATTTCTTCATCTCGAGCTACAATCTGTTCCCATAGTAATTCCGCAACATCTTTGACATCCATTTCAGACCCAACAGTGTCTAGACCATCCTTAACCATAACAGAACAAAAGGGGCATCCAATTGCAACTGTATCGCAACCAGTTGCTGCAATTTCTTCAGCACGTATTTTATTTACCCGCTTATCTGAATCCTCTTCCATCCACATCTGAGCACCACCAGCCCCACAACAGAATGAGTCTTTACCATGTCTTTCAACTTCAATATCAATCCCCCCAAGTACTGATCTAGGCTCATCAATTATATCCCCTATGCGACCTAGATAACATGGATCGTGATAGGTAATATTTGTGCCCTCTTTATCAAATGCAGGTAATTTTCCTTCTTCTTGTAATTTTGCCATAATTTCAGTATGATGGAATACTTCTAATTCATCAGCTCCATAATCAGCATACTCCTTACCTAGAGTATGGAAACAATGAGGGCAGGATGCAACGATTCTTTTAACTCCCAATTCTTGGAATGTCGTGATATTTGTTTCAGCTAACATTTGGAATAGGTATTCATTACCCGCTCTTCTTGCTGGATCTCCTGAGCATCCCTCTTGCATTCCAAGGATACCCACATCTAAGCCTGCTTCTTTCATTAGGGAAATGGTTGCACGCGCTACTTTCTGGTTTCTCTCATCAAAACTTGCTGCACATCCCACGAAGTAAATATACTCAGCAGGCTGACCTACTTTAACATCAAGATCAGATGCCCAATCCGCTCTTTCATGTGGCCCGAAGCCATATGGATTAGATGCAGATTCTAAATTACCCATAGCAACATTTAGTTCTTCGGGATATTCCATGGTTTCCATCATGGCATTTCTTCTAAGTTCAGTTAATTTGGGCACATGTTCAATATAAAGTGGGCATATGTCTACACATGCGTTACAAGTAGTACAAGCCCAAACAGCCTCACTAGTTATTCTAGCCAGCATAGTTTCTTCGGGATTCTCACCTTTCAATAAAATTGGAGCATATTCGTTAGCATAATTCCTAACGTCATGAATCACTTGCATAGGATTCAACCCTTTACCAGATTCATATGCGGGACAGACATCTTGGCATCGTGCACATGATGTACATGACCAACCATCAATAATTTGCCTCCAAGTATATTGATCGAATGTACTAACTCCAAAGGAATCAATATCAAGATCTTCTAAAGGTACTGCTTTTCCATCTTCCCCAATTGCAAGAGGCCTCATTTTACCAAGTGCTTGTGTATCGTGGAAAAAGACATTTGGAATTGCCATAACCAAGTGCATATGCTTGGAAACTGGAATTAATACTAAGAAACAACAAATGGCGACCATATGAGCCCAATAAGATGCTACTATGAAAGTCGATGACAAACCAAGACCAGATACCCAGAATCCGAGAGGCTCCCAGAATGACGATGGGTTCTCTGGAGACTCAATAATGAATGATGTAGAAGTAATTGTTAAAATTAATACCAAAATGAAATTTCCTTCTAATTGTGATTTTCCTTTAAGTTTCTCTGGTGTGAAAATGATTCTTCTAGTGAGAGCAGCTAGAGCCCCTAAAAGAGCAGTAGTATAACCCAACTCTACAATTCCATTCCAAGGATTATTGAGAAATGAAGGTAAAAGATGTTCTGAGAAATAATTTGCGCTGGCTAAATCTAGCATATCACTTCCTAGCATGAGGAAACCCCAGAACATTAACACGTGCATTGTCCCTGCAACTTTGTCCCTGAGAACTTTCTTCTGCCCTAGCCAACCTACCAGCATTTCTTTAATTCTCAAACCCCATGAATCAAAACGATTATCCGGTGCTCCTAGCATAACTAATCTTGTGGCTTTAATTACTTGATATGAGAAAAATGATATTGACAAACCGCCCATTATTAGAAGGATAAACCATCCATCTACTGGGCCATATTGTATTTCTAAAGGATGTTTCATAATCTATTACACCTGACTTGACTCACACCGTAATAAGCCTCGGAAGAGAAACTGCACTTTCAATTAACCTATTGATGACATATACCCAATGCTAATTTCCTATACCCATTACCGATAACCATGGCAACTGCCTTCGCACCCGGAAAGTGTATCTTGTTTGGAGAACATGCAGTAGTCTATGGACATCCCGCGGTTGCAGTAGCAATTGATGCTGGAGTAGAAGTGAAATTAGAGACCTCAGACAAATGGGAAATCAAGAATGATCATTATAGCAATAATTTTGAAGAATTTCAAGCATCAAAGAACCCTCATATTCAGCATATAATTAGAAATGTTTTTGATTATAATGGCCCCCCACTGAAGATAAAAATAGAATCGAATTTATTCTCTTCCGCAGGACTCGGATCTAGTGCTGCACTATCGAATGCAATGGGTGCGGCACTTCACCAATTGATCAATCCTGAGGATGAAATTAATCAGATAAAATTAGCTAAAATTGGTCATTCTGCAGAAGCTAGTGCGCAAGAAGGAAGGGCGAGTCCAACTGATTCAGCAACTAGTTCATTAGGAGGTTGTGTTGTAGTTTCAGGTGAAAAAGATGAACACTTAAATCATGTCTTTGATACTAGTTTAATAACACCTGAGGGAAATAGAGAATGGTCAATACATAGTGTAGAACTTCATAAAAACATCAAAGATTCATGGTTAGTTTTAGGATTTACAGGGCGTGCTGCTCCTACGGGAGATATGGTATCTGGGGTTGCAGAAAGACTGAAACAAAAACCTGAACTTTATGCTGAGATGCAGGCAATTGAAAATATTACTAAAGCGGGCTTAACCGCATTAGAGTTAGGAAATTTAGAGGCGGTTGGAATTGCAATGAATAGTTGCCATGAAAAATTGAAAATTCTCGGAGTAAGTAGCGATTTACTAGACAACATGGTTTTAGCAACTAGACATCATTCATTCGGTTCTAAATTAACGGGAGCAGGAGGGGGCGGATGTATGGTGGCATTGACAAATGATCCACAGCGAGTAGCCCAAGAAATTGAACTATGTGGTGGACAACCTTTAATCTCGAAATTTGGCTCTAAAGGCGCTCATATTAAGAAAGAATAATCAAATTTATCAGTAAAAAATGGATAATTCTTGGATTTCATAACAACTATCCTTTATAAGGGGAATATAAGTGCGAGCGATATGCTTAGTGACGAAGAACGCCTAACTGTAGTGAATGTAGTTGCATCAACCCGAGTTGCGGAAGAACTAGATCTTCCGGATATCGCAATTCAATTGAATTGTGAGTATGAACCTGAACAGTTCCCAGGGGTTGTTTATCGAGTAGTTGATCCAAAACTTGCAATCCTAATGTTCCGTTCTGGTAGAGCTGTTTGTACTGGTGGTAAGAATGAGCAAAATATCCATACTGGTATTGAGAGAATGACTGCTGATTTACGAAATGCAGGAATTGACACATGGGACTTAAAAGATGTAGAGATTGAAGTTCAAAATATGGTTGCAACATACTCTTTGTTCTATCCAGAAGACTATAATGGTACAGCAAGAATGGACGATAATAATACACGTGTGATTGATTTAGATGGAGGAGCTATTAGAGCTGCAACAGATGAAGAAGTTGAAGCAAATGATGAAAGAATTCGTGGAATTAGACAAGGAGAACCTTTAGCTGCACTTCCTCGAAAATTGAATCTAAATAATTTGACATTTCACTTACCTTTCGATAAGGTTGAATATGAACCAGAGCAATTCCCAGGACTTATCTACAGATTAGATTATCCAAAAGTTGTATGTCTAATTTTCGGTAGCGGAAAAATGGTTATTACTGGTGCAAGGCACAAGGATGAAATCCTTGAAGCAGTCCAGTTCATTCAAGATGAGTTAGCAGATTTACTCTGAAATATTACTTGAGATTTGTCAATCGAGAGATTGATGTGTGAGTAATCATGCGAGAGCGCTATGCGCTCTCGAACTGAGACAGTTTATTTCCTGACTTTTTTGTTATTAATTTCAACATTTGCAGGAGTATATGCTCCTGAAAAACAGTTAGAAGAAGTTGAAGAAAATAAAATACGTGTAGAATCAATATCAAGAAGTTCGAACTTGATTGATATACCATCATGGAAGGTAAATGACAGATGGAACTATAATGGATACTTAGACATGGTAGATTTGATCGTAGATTCTGGAGTTAATACTGATTTACAGACATTAACTGGAACTTTAGAAAGTACAGTTACAGACATATATCAAACTATTGTTGATAATAAATCAGCTTTAGTGTATAAGGTAGAATCAGACGGTTATTATGAAGCAAATAGTATCAATCTTGATGGTCAACCGGGAGATTTAGAAGCCAATTTGAATACAGTATCGATTATCCGTGTATCAGATCATGCAACTGTATCTCAAGAAGCAACTATTGATATTAATTTTTGTAGAGATTTTCTGTGGTTCTGTATTGATGTTTCAGTAGGTACACTCGAGGTCGATCAATCTTATTCACCACCACTAGAGGGATATGATTTCCCATTATCTGTTGGTGAATCATGGAATCAAAATTATACTGCAACAACTACCTATAATGGTCAAAGTGATTATGTAGATATACCCGAAAATTCCGTATCACAGAGAAGTGCGAATTATGAAGTCGTTAGTCAAGGTTTTTCAGGTGTCAATTATGGAGGTTGTAGTACTTCATACAATATTTCAAGCTCAAATGCAGATGGTGATGATACTGGTTACAAATGGTTTTGTCCTGCAATCAGAGGAGATGTGAAAATGGAAACAATCGAAAGTTTAGGATTCACAGCTGTTCATTCACTATCATCATATCAAGCAACAAGTAGACAAAAAATAATTAATGTTGATGTTGAATTTCCATTATCTCCAATTAATATGGATATTTCTGCTTGGATAAATGTAACCAATAATAATGGTAATGCTGTAGGAAATCAAGCAATAGAATTTAGATATGAAATAGGTGGAGACATACAAAACGTAACTACTGCAGCGAATGGTACTGCACATGTGATTTTTAATTCTGAAGATTTAGCAGATGACTCATACTCAGTTAATGATCTGGGTAGCCATGGAGTATTGGCATGGACTAGTGGAGAATCTACTAAAGTCATAGGAATTAGTACAATAACTATAGATCCTGATGTATACGAGATTGACTTGTATGTAAATGAGGGTGGAGTATCAGTAGAGAGAACTAGAGAGAATTCAACTATCACATTAGATGAGAATATTGGATTTACAGGAATTAGAGGGGATACTTTAACTTTTAGCATTCCAGTGATAAATAGAGGTTTGAGAGTTTCTCCGGCATCTGTTTTACAAATAACAGGACCTGACGGCACCGTTACAGATGCAAATATACTAGCATTATCTAGCCTAGAAGAAGCAAGGGTCGAGGTTTCATGGGAAGTCCCTGCAAATCAACCATTTGGAAATGTTGCTATGTCATTTGAGATTAACATTGATGATGGAGATGTAGCAAATAATGAAGGGGAATTCAGCCTCTTTATTGGAGCAAAACCTATTGCATTATTGACAATTGTGGAAGAATCATTAACTTTAGATCAGGTTACTTTCAACGGACTCAATTCTTATGACCCTGATGGAGGTGTTTTACTATGTGTATTTTCACTAGAAAGCCTAACGGGAGAGATTGTAACATCTCAAGAAGATGATTGTATATTCGAATATACATGGAATGATGATGGAGTTTTTACTGTAAACTTAGTAATTACAGATGAAGAAAGTGACTTCCATTCAGTAAGTAGTGACATTATAATAATCAATAGAGCACCTGAAATTACTCTATCGGCAGATTCAGAAACAAGTCCTGTTCTATCTCCTATAACATTTGAGATTACAAATCGTACCGACTTAGATACGCTAAATGCAGAAGCCCCTGTAGATATTTCTTGGAAAGCGCCATGTGAACAAGGAACTCTAGGCATAAAATGTACTCTGACACCAAATGAAGAAGGACCTTACACAGTAGAGGTAGATGCTATGGATGACGACGGAGCAGTAACAACTGAATCTTATACAATAGAGGTAACTAATATCGCTCCTTATAACCCTGAATGGGAAGTTATATTCGATGGAAACAGAATGGTTCCAAACTCTTTTGGACTTTATACAGTGAATGAGGGTGACCAACTTACAATCAGAGGATGGGCTGAAGATTCTAATAATGACATGTCAACATTACTGCATGTTTGGGTTCCAGATGCAGAAGATGAACCAGATATTAAAAATCAACAACAAGGACTCGTGAGTTCGATGGAACATATCTACAATATTCAAGGACAACATATTGCTACATTCCAAGTATTTGACGATAATGATGAAAGTACTGATTTAATGACAGTCCCTTTCAAAGTAAATAATATTCCACCAACTATTCGACCGTTTTCTCAACCCCTACCAGTTGCAGAAGATCAGACAATTGAAATATCAATCATAGTTGATGATACAATGTTTGATATTGAGAGCCTAGTACCTTGCTATGATTTGGACCCAAGCTCTAATTCAGATAGTGTAGGTAACGCAAGTGACGATTGTGATTTAGAATCTTATTACCTAGAACATTCATGGCCTAATTCTGAGACCGCCCCAGACTATATTGTATTCCATGTAACTGATAATGATGGTGCAATGGCTTATTCCAATATACCCATAGATGTTAGAAACATGAAGCCTAATGTCGGCATGACCACTAGCCAATACCAACCAATAGAAGGAGAATTAGTCATATTATCTGGAAATGGAACTACTGATTCAGCTTTTGATATGGAAAATATGCAATATTGGTGGGACATGGATATATCAAAAGATAGCGATAATGATGGAGATAAAAGTAATGACAAAGATATTACTGGAAAAATTGTAGAATGGTCATTCTCTAGCGCTAAGAATACAGTAATTCAACTAACTGTTCATGACGGAGATTCTTCTGACTCAATGAGAATAACAATACAAGTTCAAGAAAAACCATTTGCACTGACAGATGTCTTGTTAAATCCGATGTTTATTGGTCTCATATTAATATCAATTCTTGGAATTATAGGCGGTGTATTAATGCGTAAGAAAAATACACCTTTGGTAGTTTCTTCAATTACTGAAAGTAGACATAGTATGGATGATGCCTTTGATGATCCAGATTATGACCCATTTAGTAATGAAAAGGGTAAACAAAAAATCAGTAAAAAAAGAATTAAACAAGATAAAGAAAATCCATCCAATAATGATATAAAAGATATTGATGAGGATTTAAAAATCAATCCTATCGAGGATACCAAAATATTAGAAGAAATGGAAGAATTAAGAGCTAAACTAAAGCAATTGGAAGATAAAAATCTATCAGTAAATGAAGTAATGAGTACATCAGAGATAGAAGAACTAATTGGGGAAGAGGAATAGGGCAACTTATGGTTAACCTATTCAAACTTCTAGGTTTACCAGATCCTAACAAAACAATATCAAGAACTGTAAAGAAGAATCTTGGTTCTGCTAATCCAGGACCAACTACGAAATCAAGAGCAATTTTCCATGATTTAGGTGATGTTTTTTGGTCAGAAAGAACTGAAAGATTAACACCTTTAGCAAATAGAAATGTGATTTATTTGAGGCCAGATAACTATCAAAGAATACAATTAGATGGAATAGAAAATGAATTAGCGAGAGGGAATATGCTTCTTGTAGATATTAGTTCACTATCACATATGCCAGCTCAAAGAGATATTTGTAGAAGAAAAGTTGAAAATTTAGGAGAAAGGATAGATATACCAGTATTTTCACTAAATGAAAATGATTCATTGTTGATGGTACCAGGATTAGGGATGAGAGTCGATAAACAAAAGCATAGATTAGGAATGAAAGATTTAGAAGATTACCTATTAGAATAGATTCCTAGTAATAAACTTCAAATTTCCAATCATTTTTACTAGAGCTTGGACCTAATTTATTATAGTTAATTTGCATCAATTTTTGAGGCATATTTGAAGAATTTATTTTGGTAGATGTGACCACACTATCAACACGAAGAATTACTAAAGAGGCGGAAGAATTCTCTGGCAAAGGATGTATTTCTACTAGGGTACATTTCATTGCTGCTAAAGCTGAAGAAAGAAGAGGTAAATCATCACCTGAAACCATATTTCCATTAATTATTTCCCATTCAGATTCATCAATTGGTAATTTAGCAGAAGACAACTGTATATCTTTTGCAGAATCAAGATCTGCAGGAAGTATGAATACCATACATGATGAGCCGATTCCCGAATTACGAAGATTGACTAAAGTATCTCTCTCTTTGCCTACTCTACTCTTGGAAAGACTGACAGTAATCAATGGGGGTGTATTTGATACAACGCCTATTGATGACATGGGAGCTAAGTTTTGTATTCCCTCAGAACTGACTGTCCCAATCAATGATACTGGACGTGGCATCATTAGAGATGCTAGCCAGTCTCTTCTTTCATCATGAGATAATTCAGAGAATTTAGAATTTATATGTTCACCATCCAATGTATAATAATTATCAGGTTCGGACTCATAATCTCCATCTTCTAACCAAGTATCTAGTTCACCAGATTCTACTTCAGACGCAGACAAAGAAGTAAATTGGCGATAAATTTCCCAATTAGAGATATCTTTCTCATCGTCACCTCTTGATTTTTTCCTCTCAATAGATGCATCGGCATATGTTACACACCTACGAAGAAATCTAGAAACTATTTCTCTTCTTTCTGATGTGTCCATTTAAATCACTCTATGCCTAATTCTTTGACTAATCTATCAACATGACCACTTGCTCTGACATTATATCCTACAGAAATTAGTTTACTATCAATATCAATAACAAATGTAGATCGAGAAACACCCATGTAAGTCTTACCATAGTTCATTTTTTCACGCCAGACACCGTATAATTGATGTAATTCAGTATCGGAATCAACTATTAATTCGAAAGGTAATTCATGCGTATCTATGAATTTTTGGTGAGATTTAGAGGAATCTTTAGAGACACCTAGTACCCTAAAACCTGCAGATTGTAGTTTGGAAAAATTATCTCTAAAGTCGCAAGCCTGAACGGTACAACCAGGAGTACTATCTTTAGGATAAAAATACAAAATAACCTTTTCTCCTGAAGATAAAATATTTGAAAGAGTAACTTTGTCTCCATTTGTTAATTCAGCTTCAAAATCAGGTGCCATTTCTCCAACTTCTAATGAGATGGTTTCAGAGTTCATGTCAATCGCAAGAGTAAGCAGGTCATGAATGCTCGTACTAAGAGCATTCAAGAGTGAAGTTGCTTTGCTATAGATATGAGTAAAGCGGGAATCATTTGTTTTGCATTGGGTATTATAGGTTTCATTTCATTCTTAATTTCAATCTCAATAGTTGGCTATATCGATGATAGAATAAATGAAGAATGCGATACAGAAGTCGGTACAATTGGTCAAATCATTGGCGCAGACGAGGGACAGTGCCAAGATGCTAGAGATTGGAAGAGCCTAATAACGAGCTTACAGATACCTATCCTTAGTATTGGAGCACTTCTTGGTCTCACTGGTGGAATGATGATTTTTAGAGACTAATTGCTACTTTCTTCTCTAATTCTTTTCTTTGTAGACGCCCAACCACAAATTAAGCATTCACTTAGGTTATGATTTCTTGCAGGACAATGCTCTCTACCAAAGAAAATGATTTGTAAATGCCTTCGAATC
>Ga0257110_1001831_pt1 | contig 10002 bp, 5 predicted proteins | sample LP_taG_7_FD_190184 | JGI IMG/M metagenome (GOLD analysis project Ga0257110, IMG submission 190184) | Marine microbial communities from Northeast Subartic Pacific Ocean, Canada - LP_J_2015_P26_10m | ecosystem: Environmental > Aquatic > Marine > Oceanic | place: Canada: Northeast Subartic Pacific... | reverse complement strand
CGGCACACCGGAATGTGCCGGCACAAGCCGGCACAAGCCGGATTCGACTGTGCCGGCACACCCCGGGCAGGCCGTCTCTGTGCCGGCGCGGCTACCGGCACAGCGAGCTCGTTTGTTTTTCACCCTGGGGTGGGTGGGTACTTGTCCTCATTGCCTACTAAACTTCCCCCCTTGACCCCACTGCGGCTAGGGGTTCCTGGGGCTGATAGTGCCGTAGTAAACCCAGACCTACGAACCAACAGCGTCAGTGCAGAGTGATATCCGGAGCAGACTGACAGAAAAGATACGATGGATAATTGGATGCACATAAACTCCAACGACAAATTGAACATCTCGGCGTCGGTTGTCGTGAATGTTTGTGGCCAATATGCGTGAGGTAATCGTGTTGGTGTCAGTATACGGCACGTTGAATGCCATAGCATCAAGGTCCCACATCTGCACCTCGGCTGAAGCATCTGCCTTATGTTGCTCAAGTGCAGGACGTGAAAGTCTATTTGCCTCTTGTAAATTTTCAAGTGTTGGTAGTAAGCTGCGCAATAGACAAGAATGACGCAAGAACAGTATGTCAGACGCACTTTTGTAGTCTTCGAGAAAAATCAATGCTAAAAGATGTAGTTGCATGCTTCTCTTTTTGCATTGCACGGCTCTGACGCACCCTCCTCTGTGGAACTAGACTCAGCAAATATACCCTAAAAGCCACGCACCTTGATCTCATTCGCAAGATCACTTTGAATTGCTTCTGCGTAGAGGATATCGGGAGCATCGTAAAGCAGTCGTTGGTCCTGTACTGACATGAGATTCACAGGTCGAGACATTTGGACTGGACCAGGATTACATACGCACACATAACCACCACACGCAATGGGATTAGGCGGCTTGGTTGCAAAAAACGGACGCCAGAGTTCCCCATCGTTGAAGTTATAAGTGAGCAAGTGCAATGCTCTGATCCCTTGTAAATTGGCATGTATATTTTCGCCAGTGACAACGCAACCAATGTCTACAAGCGGGCACCGTCTATCAAGGGCATTAAATACGTGACCAGTGCATGCATTCCAAAGAAGAATCCCCGTGCCATCTAGAGCCGAGTACTGTTGTTGTCGTTGCATGACATAGACTGTATCACCTTCTGGTATACCGGATCCTATCACGAGAAAGATGTCCGAGCTGGAAGCAGGTACTTTGGCTTCTAGCTGAAGCCACCACACAAAATTGTGTAGAAGAATTCCATGCTCTTCCCAGTCTCCAGCGCCTATGTCGAGAAACTCTTGTGAAGTACACCAGACGTCGAGATTTGCGCAGCCAAAGGATTGCCAGTCGTCTAAAAATGGAATCAAACTCACAAATCGCGCGGCCCTGTAGGACGTGTCCACGCCTGGAGGCGGTTGTTGAGGTGTAAGGTAGCGGCAGATGAGCACAGCATCTCCTTGCATGTTGTTTCCAAAGACCTCGATTAGCCGATTTTGAATGCGACTATCCACTGGTCGCTTTACAACATCACTTATGTTCTCGAGAAAAAGTCGCAGTTGTTGAACCCAGTTGACACCATAGCGAATAAGACCTTCTTCCTCCAGTGAGGACACCACCACGGGTAATTTATCGGGTGCCGCTAACGGTGGGCGTAGAAAAATGGCGAGGTGTATGTATGAAATGACTGAATCCTGTTGAATAGTCCGCGTCTCTTGACCCACATGGAACTTGCTAGCATTGAGATGGATCGCTGGATTTCTCAAACGAAAAACACCCTCTAATAGCCCTTCGGCGCCCCCATTACAATACAGCGTTGTGAAAGGAATTTCCAGATCTCCCACAAATGATCGGCTAATGGTGATATCACCTGTCTCGTCGGAATTGTCATTCCTTTGGGGATTGGTTCGAACATAGCCCTCGATCGATCTTGCCGAAGCTGTCATTGTTTCTGAGAACAGACCCAATCTTAAAGTGTCGCTCACTTGCATGAGGTTTGTTGGGGAAAAGTCACCAAGGGGTGGGGTAAATGGTAGATCGAGAATCTCCTTCCACCGAGGTGTATGTCCCATGGCCAGCATGGTTCGACGGCGGTGTTCCTGGAAGGTAGCAGATACAAAACTCCCGGAATCCAACCATGCGCTACTTGCCTTTTGCCGGCTCGTTGCCGGTAAGTTTTTGAAGTCAGTCTGATCGCTCATGGTATTTTCTAGGTCTAAAGGGCGGTGGTGTGCAGAGATTACTTGAACAAGAAGGGAGCAGTCGTTGACCAGAGGTACGATAGCCGACCTTCGCTGCCGTGGGGGCCTCAGCGATCGACGGCGGCGAGATGTAAATTCCAGAGCAACATCAACCAAGCCACGACTGCGCAATTGAGGCAGCGGAGTTCCTTCACTAACGAGCGCACCAAGGGGGAGTCGCATATTTGTCAGAGAGCGACTTCGTTCTGCGACGCAGTCTTGAACCCTCTGTACAAAGGCAAGCACGTGTTTTCCCGTTTTTTGGCCACTTCTTGCATTAAAGTTCTCTGAAACACCCTTGGTAGTTTCATCCACATTTACTGCTCGTTTACTACGCTTGTCATTAGCAGCAATGCATCCTTGGAGCCGGGCGTCCGCGAAAGAAGCACCCTCAGAGGCTGGGATGGGCTCAGTAAAAAGCTTGGGTTGATTTGCTCTCAAGCGCAACAGGCGGTGTCGAAAAGAAGAGCATTGATATGTGTGATCTTCAGACATGTCCCTAGAGGATGATTCATGTGAAGCATGAACATTGCTTTTTGGAGGAGAAAATCCTAATCTTAAGTTTGCACCATCAACGCGAAAGACGTGCATTAGATTCAAAATATTCATGGCACTAGCAATGACTCGAGTTAGTAAGGATGCATTCCTTGGGTCATTGGGATCAAAGGAGCTCGAGGAGCCACTTTTGCAAGTATACCGATATGAATTCTCAGAGACGTGCGAGTAGGGGTGTGATGCCTCAGCTGTTAACAACGAGCACCTATCACTATTCGAATGACTGGGCGCTTCCTTTGGCCTTGGGGGGAGATTTGGCATTTCGGCATATCCACCACTTGTCTGAGTGTCGGCCCACCCAAGGGCGCCCAATCGTGTGTCATTCGTTACCCATTGGAGAGAGACTAATGCTGATCCGGTCAGTTGGCGCTGGCGCACTTCGAAGATGGCCCCATTGCGTCGAACACGGGATGGTGGTATCGCACGCAGAAGCCGATTTTGTACATGAACATCATAACAGTTCCATCGTACAGCAACTATGACACCAGCTACCCAGGCACCGTCACTTCCATTTTGCTCCTGGCCAGTAATACGATGGAGAAGCCGCGTAGTATTGCTTCTATTGGAGACTAAGAACACTTCAACATCATCACCAATCACAAAATTCACATCCCATTTGACACGCGATGATGCAAATTGAATCCACTCGGTCACTGGCGCAAGGGAATAAGTCGTCGAGGCGTCGAAATCGGGAGACATTCCAGGGACAGGTACGAATATCGATGCGAGTTGTAAGTCAGCTATGACTCGCAGTTGCCAAAGTTGGATCTCAAATCGCACAGGTCGCTTTGAGACTCTCAGTCTAAGGGTCTGGTCCAGCTGAATTATAAACGCCGGCCACTCAATGGCTTGGGCTTGCATGGCATTAACCTGACGTCCATTGGCGACCAATTTTGCATAGAGGCGCTGTTGTCGGACACGACGACGACGCATAACCTCTTGGATTGGCAGAATTTTGTTGTCATCATACGTGAGCTCGGCGGTTGTGTATAATTTCAAAACAAAATCAGATGTTGAAATTAGGATGCGTTTATATTTCTTGAATAGAGATAGTATACAACTGTGTTCAAGTTTAGTCCTTGAGTGGCTGACAGAGTTATTCTTCTCAAAACAGGCATGAGTTGCTATCCAACCTAGCATGGCTTCAAACTTGTCCAGCAGCTCCACATTAGAAGGCAGCGGGTTTGTTGCTGAGTTAGGATGATGTGCACCGCGAACGTTAATGGCGACTAGTTTTGCTGGCGTTGAAGTAAACTGCTGGTGTTGGCGCAAACCTTTGAGTTGATTCCATGTCGTGTAAAGGGCCTCAGCGAGTTGGACGGCACTTTGCTCCTCGGCTGCTAGCATGCTCAACGCCAAAATGCAGTCCATGCCTAATTTCTTGTTTAGTTTGGCCCCAGAACTTCCAGGGCACTGATCTGTCGATTGCTCGCACAATTTGGCTGTGCTGAGCAATGTTTGGAGTCTGAGCTTGAAATAGTTGCACTTTTGAGCTTTTAGATGGCGATGATATTCTCCATACAATAAACGCAATTGCGCATAGAGTCGATCCTCTGAGCTGAATAGGGGATGATCGAGAAGCGCAATGCGTTTGACTTGCAAGCTCAACTCGGCGAGAGGTGATGTGGCGAGGTGTTCAGCGATTCCGGGTTGTCGAACAATGAATTCAAGGTGGGAACATTTTTGTCTTAGTGAATTGTGTTCAGCAGAGTAGCATAGAGGAGGTCGCCGGTTATAATGCTCTAGTGGGTCAGTGCCGACTCTCAATGAACCTTCACAAAAAAATCGGTTATGGAAACTCTGTACAACTGAACTCTGAAAAGCATGATTGTCGCACTTAAAGTCATCCTCGTCCGCAAAGATTGTGGCAGCCTCGTAGACAATCCTACTACTCGCTTTTGCGCTGCCACTTTGAAGAATAGCACGTGCTTTGGGCGGAGGTACAGGTGTATACAGGCCAACATGTGATGTCCCCCAGAGGTGTGGTGATTTACAAAATAGCTCTAATTGGGGCTCTTGCTTGTTATCAGCACCTGTGACACCGACACAACCACACCAGTGTTTAGCGGTTTTCAATAGTGTCTTGGTTGAAGGGATCAATCTGATCCATTTAAATACGTGCCCAAAAATCATCTTGTGCGCCCAAATATGGACGACTGAGTATAAATCACCCTCGCCTTGGGATATTGTAAAATCAACCAGCCCTTCGCGCTCCGCCTTCCCAAGAAGCATGGCATCTGCAAATAGGGAAGATAACAAGAAGACTCTGTGAGAAGACGGAACATGAACAAGCACACCGTCAACCTGGAGATCAATTACTTGTGGAACACTTGCATCGCCGGCTAAGTCCAAGCTAGCGTCGGACGTCAAATCGTCGTCGACGGCGCCGTCCTGAAGCATTTGCTTATCTTGTTTGCGTTGTTTGAGTAGTGAGCGCGGACCAATGCCGTCCGACCGCACGCCATTGCCGTGACGTATAGCTCGGCGCGCTTGCGTGCGCTGGACTAGATGCGCGCGCGCAAATCCGGGCTCCGAAGGCGATCCAGGCGGACTATCCATACAAAACCGTTAGGAAACGATACACTCGGCCTTTCGTATCGAATGGTTACCGGAAGAACGGCATCTGTGGTCACTGCCCGGGCAGCCTCCCATTTCCGTCCACTTGGCCTTTCGTATCTCCCACCAGCCTGAGCTAAAGGAAGCCAGTAAGATCCTCCCTCAAGGGAGGGTTGAGCTCAGTTTCGATTAAAGATGCCAGAATGAAGGCCGACGGACCGCGCTTGGATGGCGCAGCCACCTCAGCGGGGATGGAGGAGGGTAGGGTAGGGCGGGTGCTTCATTTGTGCCGAAGGAGGGTGGTGGGCGGGCCAAAAATATAAGCCGCGCCACCCCCGACCCCGGGGAAGCGGCGAGCTGGGAGAGGACCACCACAACCAGCAGTTTAATTTAGCTGGATGATGATAGGTGGTCTAAGCTCACTAACCCGGCTTGATCTGAGATCACCCCCCCCCAGGCTTTGCTCGTTTTGTGAGATCTGGGCTAAAACGCGCCTTTCGCTAGCCGATGCAGCGGTTCCAGGACTTGGCGCGGCGCTCGGTCTGTGGACCTTGCCGCGCAGGGTGACATGGCATGGGCTATGCTGTGCGCCATCCAAGCGCGGTCCGTCGGCCTCCATTCTGGCATCTTTAATTGCATTGAGCTCAGCCCCCCTTCGTGGGAGGAGTTTACCTTGCTTCCTTTAGCTCAAGGCCAAAAACAAACCCTGATAACGAATAACCCAGGGTGATACTTCCCTTCAAGCAAGCGTTTGGTTGAACATACAAGCACGACTTCCGACCCGAACCGGCGACCCCGCGCTCTTCAAGTGTCTCAATCGATACGAACCGCGCTTTAACTCGATGCTTGAGCGAGGCGAGGGGGATAATTCAACAACTTTGCCTCGATTTCACTCCTATGGAGGCCTCGGTGGTCGACCCGCGCGTGCGCGGTCGACGGAGGACCTCTATGACATATGACGGCCGGTGGCCAGAAACAACAAATAAATACTTCTATGGGCGCGCCCAGCCCCATGGTCGTTTTTGGCCTTGCTTTAGCTTCAGGCTAGTGGGAGATACGAAAGGCAAATTTGACGGAAATCCATAATACATTATCCCCGACGACGAGAATTGCTGAGCCATGAAGTTGGAATTCAATGCACTCTGGATTGCGATCACCGGAAAATTAAAGCTATGCTCGGGCTCCGGCTGCTACGAACCATGGGCTAAGACTTTGTTCGAAACACTTCTCCTGAGCACGAACATGCTACCAAGGAATCAATCAGATTTCTCAGAATTGATCGTACAAGTCTACGCGTGGCACCAACAAGCCCTCCACTACAGGACTCCGCCGAATGCAGAGATACCAGTCCATATGCTTGATCTGTTTGTGAAAGTACTCAACGCAGGCAATAGTGTGCCTGAAGTTGGATTTCAACGCATGCATTCTACTACCGAGCATCCGTTCTCGGGTGGGACGGCGAGCAGAACTGATGCTATGCTGCTCCCTCGGCATCATTACTTGAATCTTTGCCACCTATCAGCGCGAACTCACGCCGCCCATATAGCAGCGGAATATTTATTTGGGGATGATGTTTGCCTTACTTTATGTGGCATCGAAACTTCCATGATCTCGAAAGCCACTGCGCGACAATATCGCGTGGGGCCAAGATATGCTTGGGCCCTCTTTGGTGCGGCAGCCGTTGATGGAGCCAGGCATATTTGGCTACGCCAGTTAGTAGACGCCCCACTTGTTGCCATTAGATTCTCAGGACTTCGTGCAACGATTAAAGCGCCCCAGGAGGAAATTCTGAAAGCGATTGCGAATGCAGACAGCTCAGACCTCGTGACACTTGAGCATGACACACGGCTCTCGCGACGAGCTCTTCGTCGTCTTGAATCATTCTTTGAGGCCGTTGAGTCGCGGCCATTTGTTGCGATAAATACGTTGGAAGAAGCCAGCTTCAAAGAGTTTTTTTGTGGAGTGGCCAGTCTACCATCCTGTTTTGTTATTGCCTGTATGCTTCCCTTTGCTGCAATTTTTGAGTGCTGGCTTGTTACTGGCCGATTGTGCTCTGGTCTAATCTTTAGTCCTGATGTTGATTTGCGCCCGAATCCAACCGCTTTCATCACAGATAAGCGTGATTCGAAAAACGTTGAGTCTTTGTTCAACAGCGCTCCAAGCTGCCGGATGGGCATGCCTAACTGCCTTGTCCCGCCTGAATTTGCGAAACAAACGTTCAGCAGCACCGTCCAGTTTCTTGAATACATTGGAGTCTCAAGCTCGCAACTTGCACGAGGCGTTGCTGGCCTCCCATTTCAACTTTCACGCAGGTGGGCTCGATCACCAGATCCCCCCCCGGGGGGGTTGTCGTCTAAGGACTTCAATTCCGATCAACAGGGGTATAAAAGTCTCGATGCATCACTACCAACCTATACACCAGCGCAACGTCGTGGGACAATATATCTCGCACCAGGGAATAGTTGTAGTGTGCGACCCCAAATGTCCGGGGCCACAGCAGTTCTCAAGGCCAAGAACAATTTGCTTCTTGATGCTGCTGCCAGGCACAAACATGCGGCTCAATGGCGATCAAATCGCATTGGAGTGCTCAATTCAAGTCGAATGCGCCTTCGGGAGCTTTTCGAGAAAGATGCTTCGATGTGGGTTGAAGAGTTGCGAGCAATTCGTTACTCGATTAAAGCAGCATCATCTTCGGAACTTCCGTATAGACAGCCAGAAATCTCAAGCGCCAGCCTCCATTCGAAGGGAATTTTGAAGTTGGCCACATCTAATGATTCGATCTGCGATGCAAGTACTGAAAAACGCAATCTAACCACTGATCACAGTAGCGAGCCAGGAAAATTTACACTTGGTGTGTTTAAAGTGCAGCTGCATCCAATATCCTCGGGTGCATTTTCAATTAAGGTCGGGGTAAACAACGGTTGTGATGCAACTGTCACTTCAACGCGCGTGCAGCCGGTGAGCGATGATTCTAATCGAGCCTTTACGCACAAGCCAATGCGATACTCTCATCCATCAGAACTGATGCTCGATCATAAGTCGGCACTGGTAAATACCGCACAGCTTTTAGATAAGCAGACCAAGTGCACAAAAGGAGCATCAGCATCGGTTTTGCTCGATTCGGAGGGCAGCTTTTTGGAGCAAAGCTTTGTCTTGCGGCAACATGTCCTTGGTGGGGCGTCCTGGCAATCGCAATGTTTCTCGAGCTTGATGGCGAGGAAAGGTCTGGATTCTAGATGCGCCATACAGCGGCAGTTTCTTGAGTCTATGTATCAGGCGGGTTGGACACGAAAGGAGGGGGAACAGCGACTTCGATATCGCGAAACAACCAAAGCCCCTGATGCAAATACCGCTGGTCATCACAAATATATATCCGTCGAGTACAATCCTCCCTGGCGCCTTCAAGTATTCTTTCAAAATGTTCGTGTTTATGCTGACCTTAATGCACGACTCCTGCGGAACAATCATGTAAGAATACTGCTTCGGCGTGACTTTGATGCCGCGAGGCGACCCATCTTAAATTCATTCTCCAGGGAGTCCCCAGGGAGACTTCGAAAGATCGAGTGTTTCAGACACGAGCTCAACTTTGTCGTCGATGCGTTGGCATCCTTTGATGAATCATGCATAGAACAAGCCTGGAGGTGCTTTTTCCACAATCTCGACGTGTCTGACCTTGAAACCATTGCACAATCCCATAATTGCTTTCTAGCGACTTTATCAAGTAGTTGCGGTTTGAATGACCGGGAATTGGAAGCTAAGCTCGGGAATGTTCTTCAATTTGCTTCTGCGGCAAAAGACGTCACCTCTCAACATGTTGATCAGACTAGAATTGTATTTTTAACGCTTCTGCAGGACCTAATTCTCACGCTGGACGGTTCCAAAGACCCCACCGACCTTAAAGTCGACCTGGTCGGAAGACTCGCGAGTGTACTAGAGCGCCGGCCACCGTCTGTTGGCCGAATGACTGTGCGCCCGGGACTACGCGCCGCGATTGGGTGAGTTCGCGCCTGCTGTGAGTGTTACTAGTAAGGGGCTAGGTTGCTGTTAGGTTCCGGAATTTTCTCGATTTGATCCCGAGCTGCTTGATGTGGGATCTTATCGTGGGGGCTACTGTAGTCCTAGTTAAAGAACACTATTTTGGGGCCGAGTTCCAATGGGGCCTCCCTGGACGACATTGGCGTCTCCGGATACGCGTGTGGGCTCTATAGGATCCCTGTGAGCTCGCTCGAGCCTGCCGTGACTAAGGCGGCTAACAAAAGTGCTGTCGCGCGTCGACGCGGTCGTCCACGCGCGTGTCCAAAGGGCTATGGAATTGGCCCCCCTGGCTCGAGGTGCGCATCTCAACGTCAAGCACGTCTTCGAGCATGGCCAATGGCTGCGATCGTTTGAGGGATGATATGTGACGGTCTGTGCGCAGTGGCGCGTCTAAATTCGCCGGCGTCGTCGTCATCATCATCATCGGCGGCGGCGGCGGCGGCGGCGGCGGCGGCGGCGGCGGCGGCGGCGGCGGCGCGCGCGCGCGTGGGGGCTTCGGAGGGGCCAAGGACAGTGTATGACATGTTCCCCAACCTCTGGACACGTGCGGCGGCCGCAGGGTGGCCCAGATGCCGCCGAAGAGCGAATGCTCGCGAATCGCTCTCGGGTCTTCGAGCAGCTTTCCGGTCACCAGATGCGCGAAACGTGAGTA
>Ga0257110_1001829_pt1 | contig 10008 bp, 9 predicted proteins | sample LP_taG_7_FD_190184 | JGI IMG/M metagenome (GOLD analysis project Ga0257110, IMG submission 190184) | Marine microbial communities from Northeast Subartic Pacific Ocean, Canada - LP_J_2015_P26_10m | ecosystem: Environmental > Aquatic > Marine > Oceanic | place: Canada: Northeast Subartic Pacific... | reverse complement strand
GGGTTTAGACAAGCTTAAGGATGGTCATTTTGATGCTTGCAAGATATTTTTTCTAAAAGCTATAAAGCTAGCGCCAGATTATCCAGAAAGTTATAAATACCTTGGTAATGTATACGCTAAAACAAGAGATCTAGTCAAAGCTATTGATTGCTGGGAATCTTATGCCTTGATTGATTCTAGGAATGGATATGAAATTTATTCTAAAATCGAGTCAGCTTTATTTGATTTAGGAAGATACAGTGAAGTTGAAAATTTTTACAAAAGAGTTTTAGAAAATGATAAGAAAAATTTTCAAGCAATTATTTGCCTAGCAAATGTCTTAGAAGAAAAAGGTGAGAGAGTTGAAGCTATATCATTACTTGATAATTTTTTGATAGGTAAGGAAAGTGATGTTAGGACTGATTTAATGAAATTAAAACTACTAATCCCAACATCAACACCAATTGAATTGATGCAACAAATTGATTCTATTTTGGAAAAAACATTAGGATCTAAGATTGATTAAGATATTTAGCATGTTTTTTCCTTTTTTTATTTTCTGTCAAAATGTTGAAATGTACCTAGCTTTAATTTATGAGGGCAAAACAGAAGGTGTCGAAAGTAAAATTAATGAAATGATATTAAAGCATCCAAACGACCCAGGTGTTCTGTTTTTAGAGGCTATTACCACAAGCGATGGTTCGAAAGCATTAGAATCCTATAATAATATCATTGAAAAATTCCCAAGTTCAAAATATGCCGTTGAATCATCTGTGAAATTAGGAGAATTTTTATATTCAAAAGGTCTTTATTCTCAAGCTGCTCAACAACTACGATTAATACCTAGACTTCACCCTAGATATCCAGACATTGAAAGAGTTGTAAATCTAATGTCATCCTCTTTTCTTGCAATTGGTGATGAGGATTCATTAAAGTATTATTTAGGAATTTACCAGAGTATGTTTCCTAATATTAGTTTTCAAGAACATAGCATTACTGAAAAGATAAAAATAAATCAGTTTGATGTTAAATTATCCGCTGATGATTTAACCATAAAACCATATGTCATTCAAATTGGAGCTTTTGGTAATATTCAAAATGCTAAGCGATTAAAGTTACAGGTTGCTCAAATTGGTTATGATGTTGAAATAGTACCTGTGGAAACAAATGGTAGAAACTTCAATGCGGTAAGAGTAGTTAGCTATGAATCAAAATCACGTGCTGAGAAAGTAGGAAATGTAATTAAAAATAAATTGGGAATTGAATATCGAGTGCTATATAGGCCTGCAAAATAAAGATTGGGAATGATTGGGTGGCTGGTGCCCTCCGCGGCCTTCAAAGCCGTTGAATGTAGTAATACTGCATTGCTGGATTCGATTTCCAGGCATTCCCGCAAGGATCACATATTTTAAAGTAACCTTATAGATCTAATTTGTAGATTCTAAAACATTGAGGTGCTCAATTCCATGTGCGTCAAAGTATAACTTATTAAAATTATCTAACGAATGAAGACCCTGTTTTATATAATCTAAATTTACTGTTTGTTTACATTTCATTGAATTAACAATTAGTTTGTGAATACTTGATAACTGTTTAAAATATTCATCATCTTTTTCAGATATTCTCTGTGCGAGAAAATATTCTGATAAGAGTTTTTGAGTTTTATCTGCATGCTCCTCTTTAGTATTCACCCATCTTACAATCTGTTGTGAGCTTTGTGGAGTTAGTTCAGAAGAGAGAAAAACTATTTTATTCATCGCTTTTTTAATAGTTTGAAAATTCTCTTTTATTTGAAGAACTCTTAATGCATCATCGTAAATACCGCATGGTATTTGACAATGCGCCACTAAAATATTGGTTAAGAGACTAAATGTTAATACTAGATTAAATTTTTTCATCAAGTTACCTTTATTAATTAAAATTATTATTATAAATTTAATCATTTTACTATATCTAGCTCGCAACTTCTTTTATTTTAAATAAATAAATCCTATATTTGTATTCTGAGGTAAGAACAAGATTAATGAAAACTATAAAAAAAGTAATTATTTATTTATTCTTTTTCGAATTATTGTTTTCTATTCATGGTAAAATAGTATTCTATGATGGAACATATGTAGTTGGGAAAGTATCTAAAGTAGATGAATCGTCTGTATATATCATACCAATAGGTTTAGATACGCCCGAAGGTGTTTTGGTAGGTAATATTGACTCACTAAAAATGGAAAATGGAATGGTCCCTGTGCTGAATAGTTCTGTTATTTACTTATATGATAATGGTGAATTTTTAAAAAATGATGATGATTGGATGGATCAAAACTTTGAGTTTAAATATGATGACTACACAAGATTACAAGAGTCCTATAAGTATGAAGAAACAAAAAAAACAAATCAACAGTTTTATCAAGTCTCATCATTTGTTGGATTACCTGTTTTCAGTGCAGTATCAATTCAAGAAGAAGATAAATCGAGTAAATTGGCTAGTAACCTTGGTGTTTCTTTTCAATTCCCATATTACCCAATAGGAGCAGTTGATATATCTCCAGGATTAAGATTTATGACTTTTGGCTACGAAGTATCTCATCAAGGGAAAGTACAAGCATTTCAAATCGGAGTAAGTGGAAGTGTTGATTTTAAACCCGTTCTTTATTTTATTCCCGATGCTTTTCACTTAAATGTAGATTTTGGATTAAATTACTCATCAGCTTACGACCTAGATCAAAATATAACTAATTATCCTAAAGTAGAAAGTGAAGAATTATCAGGGGATGAAACTTATAGTGGAGTTGGTCTGAATATTGGTTTTTCAGCAGATTACTGGATGTCAGAATTACCACTTGCTTTTAGATTCTTTGCTAACGGAAATATCGTTCCACAAGCACCTCCATTTACAGATGAAAGTACTGTCTTTGCTAACATAGGTATCTCTTTAATTGTTGTTTTGAAAAGACATCATAACAACTCTTTCTAATACATCTATTCTAATCTTTGTTTTACTTAACCTTAGTTTTTCTTCATTTTTTATAAATATGATTAATTACAACCTTCTTCAATCATTGTATTTTAATATTATTAAAATAATTGATTGACTTTCATAATCATATTCTACCAAATATTGATGATGGTGCTAAAACACTTGAAATATCATTAAGAATGTTGAAATGTGCCCATAAGCAAGGTATTACCGATGTGGTGAATACTGTGCACTTCCAACATCCGAAAGTAGAAGGCCTTGATATTTCTTATGAATCAATCAAGAAGGCAACGATTCATCTTCAAAAAGAATTATACAATATTGATATACCAATAACTCTGCACATTGGAGCTGAAGTTTTTTATCAACCAAATTTATTAAAAATTAAAGATAATCCCCTTTTAAATTATAGACATGGAAAATATATCTTAATTGAATTTCAACCACATTTTATTCCTGATAACCATAAACAAGTTTTGTTTAATTTAAAGATGTCTGGCACTACACCAATAATTGCTCATCCTGAAAGATATAGATTAGTCCAAAATAATTTTGATATAATAAACGAATGGTTAAATTTCGGGTGTATTATACAAGTAAGCGCTGGAAGTATTTTAGGGAAAATGGGAAAAGAAATTGAAAGAACAGCATTAAAAATTATCAAAAATAACTCGTGCCAAATTTTAGGTTCAGATGCTCATAATGATAAAAATAGAAATTTTTTATTAAAAGAGGCATATGACCTTACAGAAAAAATTATGGGCGAAGTTGCAGCACAAAAGTTAGTTTTAGACAACCCCAGGTCTGTTTTAGAGGGTGTTAAAATTGTATTAGATACTAAATTAAACAACAATAATAATCTATAAACCTGTAATAAACTTAGAAACCAAATTGCTAAATAAAATAATTATTATCATAACACTTACTTTAGTTGTTTATTCTCAAAATACAACACCAAAAATACCCACTTATCATATTGATACTATCGATGTAAATAAAAAACGTTACATAACAGGAAAATCTGGTGAAATATTGATGAATGTTAATATTTGGGGTCATATTAACACTCCTGGTAGCCGAATTGTTCCCGCAGGGACTGATTTTGTATCTTTATTCTCAGAGGTAGGAGGGCCTCTAAATGGGTCAAACTTATCTAATATAAAGCTTTATAGAGCATATCCAGATAGCAATGGCTTCTCTGTTTATTCAGTAAATTTAAATTCATTTATAAAAAATGGTGATAGGAGTGGTTTTTTAAAAATAAAACCCGATGATACAATTATTGTTAAGAAGAGAAGACTTTATTATTTAATAGAACAATTAAATATGTTTAATTCAATAATTGGTATCACAACAATAATTATTCAACTATTAAATATCTTTAATTAGATTATGAATAATATTAAATCAGCTCCAAAACAAAAAAGAATTGAATCTAATTCTGAATATCAAATGACATTTCAAGATTATTTGGTCTTAATTAAGATTCACTATAAGACTATCTTATTATTCTCTATGATTGGGTTATCTGTTGGACTTTATAAAAATTTCAACGCTATTCCAAATTATATATCAACAGCATCTGTAGTACTTAGAGAAGCTAAAGCCTCTAATCTTGTTGTGGATCTATCTGGACAACGAAAAAATAAAATTATTAATGAAATCCAATTAATTAAAAGTAGGTCTCTTGCTAAAAGAGTTGTTGAAACTTTGTGGAATTCAAATAGACGGAATAATCTTCATATATTTGAAACAAGAATTTTTTATCCAAAAGGACAAAGAATTAGGAATATTTTTAAAAAAATAATTTCATTTGGTAGGTTTGATCCTTTGGCTATTGTGAAAAATGAATTTAATGAGCCATATTCAGATGCTATTGGTGAACGTTTTGCAACTAAGCTCCTTGGGTCTTTAGAGGTTAGAAACGTAAGATCAACTAACATTTTAAACCTTTCATACAGAAGTATAAATGCAGATGAATCTGCTCGAATTACAAACATAATTGCAAAAACATATGTACAATTAAATGCAGAACAAAATAAAAGTAATGCTAAATATTTAGTCCGGTTTTTGGATTCTCTCGTAACAGAAAAACAAAAAGAAATATATCTAGAAGATGAAAGGATTCGTGATTATAAACTAGATAATAACATGTATAGTTTGGATGGTGATGCTATAGGTATAGCTACCCAAATTAATAATTACGAATCAGAATCATATAATATGATTGCTGAAATAAATGTACGTAAAGAGAAAATAGAGTTACTCCAATCTAAGTTGAATGAAGAAGAAAAATATTTAAAAGAAAAACTGAAAAGTAACATTAACAATCAACTTATGTCATTAAGGTTTGAAATTAGTACACTAGAATCTCAAATTATTCAAATTAAACAACAATATGGTGAAAACCATGCTGCTGTCAAAGAATTAAAAATTAAATTAGTAAGCTTTAAGAAAGAGTTAGATAAACAAGTATCTAATCTCATGAAGAGCGGGGTATCTTTTGAAGATCCAATAGAGTCAAGACAGAAATTAATTAATGATTTATTATCTCTTGATGCCGAATTAATAGGCTTTGAGCTTAGAAATATTGAGATAAAAAAAATGTTAGATCTATTTAATAAAAAATTAATACTACTTCCTAAAAAACAAATGGAATTAGCATCCATGATTCGTGATTCTGAAATTCTATCCGAGAATTATGGCTTTTTACGAAAAAAATATGAGGAAGCAAAACTTAACGTAGCAATTCAAACTGGTGAGGCTTTTTTACTTGATAATGCAAAATATCCTAAATTACCAACCGGGGTTGATCCTAAAAGAGTTCTCCTTTTATACACGGTAATTTTTCTTGGGATTAGTTTAGTTATAATCTTTATTTTAGAGATTATCGATAATACTCTCAAAACTATTGATGAAATTGAAAAATATAATTTACCAATATTAGGTATTATTCCAGCAATCGGAAAAGAAGAAAAAAATTCAAAAATCATTGATTATTTTAAAAAAACTTTAAATTTTGAAAAACAATTGAAAGCTAATGTTAAAAGAAAATTAATGATGAAGGAAGATCCTAAATCTCCAATATCAGAGGCATATAGAGGTTTAAGAACTAGTATGTTATTCTCTACTGAAAAAAAAATAAAAACTATCGTTGTCTCTAGCGCAGGACCTGGGGAAGGTAAAACTACAACAGTCGCCAATTTAGCAATCTCATATGCAAATCTTGGAAAAAAAACCTTACTGATTGATACAGATCTAAGAAGACCTGTAGTAGACAAGGTTTTCGATCTACCCAGAGAACCTGGTGTAACCAATTTTATTACATCTCAAACTGATGACTTCAAAAGTCTTATAAAAAAAACTGAAATTGAAAATTTAAGTGTAATTACTTCAGGTCTAATTCCTCCCAATCCATCTGAAATACTTGGTTCATCAAGGATGACAAAGCTTGTCAAAAAATTAGAAGATAATTTTGACATGATACTATTTGATAGTCCACCGCTTGTCGCTGTAACTGATGCAAATATGATCTCTCGAGATATGGACCAAATTGTTATTGTTGTAAAAGTAGGGCAAACTGATAAAAAAGCATTTCATCATACGATTAGTAACCTTCATAATATAAATGCTCCTTTAGGGGGTATTATTATGAATGCAGTAACAAATAAAACAAGTTATGGTTCATATTACTATTACTATCAACAATATTATCATTACTATGGAAGCGATGAATCATAGCTTTTTTTCTTAAAATTTAGATTCTAAATTTGAAAATGACTAAAAAACAAAATACAGATAGCCCACTCTTATCATTGACCTTAACAGATAGGCAATTATGTGATCTGGAACTTCTCTTAAATGGTGGCTTCAATCCTCTTAATGGATATATGAAGCAAGATGACTATGATTCTGTCTTAGAAAATATGTGCCTAAAAAATGGTTCAATTTGGACAATTCCAATCAATTTAGATGTTTCAGGTGAATTTGCAAAAAAATTATCTCTTCATGAAAATATAATATTAAAAGATAAAGAAGGTTTTTCATTAGCTTTCTTAAAGGTCTCTGATATTTGGGAACCCGATCTAAAAAAAGAATCTGAATTAATTTTCAAGACAAATGATACTGCGCATCCTGGAGTTAATTATTTATTTAATCAGACTAATAGGTTCTACATTGGTGGTGAATTGGAGCTTATATCAAGACCCAAGCACTATGATTATTCAGAATTACGTCACACACCTGAAGAGCTAAAAAAAATCTTCAGAAAATTGAATTGGGAAAAAATAATTGCATTTCAAACAAGAAATCCACTTCACCGTGCACACGTTGAAATGATTAATAGTGCTATTAAAGATACAAATTCAAACCTTCTTCTACACCCTGTTGTTGGAATGACAAAGCCAGGCGATGTTAATCATTACACACGGTTAAGATGTTATCAAAGTGTCTTAAAACGTTTTAATGATAGTTCAGCAATATTAAGTCTGTTACCTTTAGCTATGAGAATGGCAGGGCCTCGTGAAGCTGTGTGGCATGCTTTGATACGTAAAAACTATGGTTGCACCCAATTAATTATAGGCCGTGATCATGCCGGACCAGGTTTGGATAAAAATGGGAATTCTTTTTATGGTCCTTATGATGCACAAGACTTATTACTTAAATATCAAGATAAAATTGGTATAGAAATGATAAAGTTTAAATTTATGATCTTTTTACCAAAAGAGAATATATACAAACCAATTGATGAAATTAAAGAAGGACAAAAATTTAAAACAATCTCGGGTACTGAATTACGAAGTCTACTTGATAAAGGAGATAAAATTCCTAGTTGGTTTACATATCCTGAAGTTGCAAAAGAATTAGAACTTTCAAGGCCTCCATTAATAAAAAGAGGTCTAACTATATTTTTCACCGGTCTTTCTGGATCTGGAAAATCAACACTTGCAAATGGTTTAATGATAAAGCTCTTAGAAGAAGGTACTCGTCCTGTTACTCTTCTTGATGGAGATATAGTTCGTACGCATTTGTCTAGTGAACTTGGATTTAATAAGAGCCATAGATCTTTAAATGTGCAAAGAATAGGTTTTGTAGCCAGTGAGGTTACAAAAAATAAAGGTATTGCAATATGTGCTCCAATCGCACCTTATGAAAAAGATCGTCTAATAAATAGAAACTTAATTTCTAGTTATGGAGGTTATATTGAAATTTTTGTAAGTACATCATTAGAGACATGTGAAGAAAGAGATTCAAAAGGACTATATAAACTTGCAAGGAAAGGTATTGTTAAAGAGTTTACTGGAGTATCTGATCCATATGAAATCCCAAGTAATCCAGAAATTATAATAGATTCTAGTAACCAGAGTCCTGAGAAACTTGTCAATAGAATATATACTAAAATTCAAAGATTAGGATATATAAAATAAAGTATTAAAGACTTGATTAAGCATGGTAAAATCATATAAAGCTATAAATTTGGGTTGTGGGTTGAATCCAATTAAAAATTTTACTAATTATGATTTTAATTACTTCATAATTTTTGGAAAAATACCTTTAATTAAAACTTTATTTTCGACGATGCCTTTTATTCCAAAACCATTTCTTGAAATAATGGAGCTATCAAAAAAAAAAAAGATACATCATTGTAATGTTGCTGCTTCAATTCCAGAAAAAGAAAACTCAATTGATCTTATTTATTCATCTCATCTGGTTGAACATCTTGATAAAGCAGAAACAAGTTTATTTTTTAAAAATTGTATTAAAATTTTAAAACCAGGAGGTATTTTAAGGATAGTCGTTCCAGATTTTGATATTTTAATAGATAAATATTTAAATAATAAAGACGTTGATGAATTTATTTATTCATCTTGTTTAGTTGGAGAAAAACCAAAAAGTTTATTAAAGAAGTTACAATATATGATTCAGGGGCATGGTTGGCATCATCAAATGTTTACAAAAAAATCATTAAAAAAGAAATTGGAGATGCATGGATATAAATCAATAAAGTTTTTTAAAGAGGGTGAATCAGATATCTCATTTAGTAATAAAATTAATTATTTTGACCATGAAGGAATAAGTATTTATTGTGAATGTCGGAAGTAAAACAAAAATAATATTTAGTAATACTTTAAATATATTTTGGATTTAGTAGAAAATCCAAATCTAAAAGAATCCAACATTTCTCACCCATGGGAGTATGCAAGATTTGTTTTTATTAAAGATATTTTCAATACTTTAATAAGGGAAGAAGATTATCTTTTAGATATGGGATCTGGTGATGGATTTGTTCTATCACAAATACAAAGAAGCAAAAAAAAAATCAATTTTATTGGTGTAGATAAATATTATAATTCAAATCAAATAAATAAATTAAAATCAAGATTAAAATCCGAGCATATCTATAATAAAATTGAATCCGTTGAAATTGGTGAAAGTAAAGTTACAATTGTCCTGTTACTAGATGTTTTAGAACATATAAAAGACCCTAAAAAGATTCTTAATGATTTAGTTAAAAATATTTTTATTGATAAAGAATGTAAATTAATTATCACTGTTCCAGCATTTCAATCTCTATTTACCGCTCATGATAAATATTTAGGGCATTATAAAAGATATAACCTTAAATCTATAGAAAAATTAATTAAATCTTGTGGTTTTATTATTCTTGATAAAGGTTATTTTTTCTACTCAATTTTAATTATACGTATTTTAGAAAAATTAGCTGAAATATTTTTTAAATATGATAATTCGAATAAAGTATCTCAAAATTTCAAACATAAGTTTTTCAGTTCTTTAATAAAAAATATTATGATTTCAGAAAATTTAATATTTAAAAAAATAAAAAACATAACAGGAATAAATTTTCCCGGTTTATCATTATATATTGTATGTCAGATACAGCAATAATCATTCCTTGCTTCAATGAAGCTAAAAGATTAGATATTAAAAGTCTTAGCGGTTTTTTAAGAAGTAATAATGCAATTGATCTTTATTTTTATGATGATGGTAGTACAGATAATACTTTTAATGTATTAAAAGATTTAAAAAAAAGTTTT
>Ga0257110_1001827_pt1 | contig 10013 bp, 13 predicted proteins | sample LP_taG_7_FD_190184 | JGI IMG/M metagenome (GOLD analysis project Ga0257110, IMG submission 190184) | Marine microbial communities from Northeast Subartic Pacific Ocean, Canada - LP_J_2015_P26_10m | ecosystem: Environmental > Aquatic > Marine > Oceanic | place: Canada: Northeast Subartic Pacific... | reverse complement strand
CTATGGAAGTCATTGTGTGTACGCCAAGCAAACCAGCCAGGGCCTCTCCACTTTCTTTCCTTTCCTCTAACCTCATAGTATCCTCCCGACAGTATGAGAGTAAAATATCCCCATGGGTGATTATGTTCCGTAGGTAGGTCTGATCCAAGTATAAGATTTAAACAAACTCTACCGCCATGGTAATCGCCTGCAATTCCTGTCTTATGGATTTGTCTACCTAAGAATACTCTATGCATGTATTCGTGGTCAGTATAAATGTTTGTTAAGGTTTCTGTGCCTCTACGTTTTGCTAACCACCAAAATATTTTTTGCCACATATATTTGTGTTCCTGTAAAGTACATATTTATCGCCCAAAAAAAAGCCAAACTGTAAAGTCTGGCTTTGTTACTAATAACAATGTTACTTAGGTAACTTACCGTAAGGGTTTTTGTACTTCAAGTACTTAGGTGTATCTTTAGCACTTCTTACCAACCAATAGATTACTATAAAGTTTAAGAATGGCACTATTAACATTAACTGCCACCAACCACTATGACCTCTGTCATGTAATCTTCTTGCAGTCAAGCATATACTTTGTACGAGAGTTCCTAGTGTAAATAATGCTACTAGCACTCCACTCTCTTTCATCTCTCCCCATGGTTCTAGTATACTAAAGAATGTAAATCCTATTACATAGTAATCTACTACTGCTAATAATCCAAATACTATACATGCGTATAGTGTGAACCACCAGTACTCTGGTCTGTCTGACCTTCCGTTAATATCTGTTGCTCTCGTGACCAACACCGTTTTCATTGTATCAATAAAATGATTTATTATATTCATATATTTCCTTGTACAACAAAATGTGTTATACAGGCTTTATTTAGTAGTCAAAAAAAAGCCAAACTATAAAGTCTGGCTTTTAATATCTGTTTGTACTCCTACAATGATAACATGTAGTAGTATTTATCTGTTTGAAAAATACATAGTGATTTCAAATCCAAGTCTTATATTTTCGTAAGTTGGTTTAGTCCACATAATTGTTCTCCTTATAAGTTTTTCCAAGTAAATGCTCCAAAGAACATTTCGTCTTCCGACATTTGTCCCCATGGTACACTTCTACTTGGATCAGGATTCATAAGATTCTCTTCTGAGTTATCAAATGCTCCTTCTACAAAAAGTCTTGTGCCTTCTGGCATAAACTTAGGCTCTCGCCAAGTATATGATAGTTGCCAAGCATACTCGTATTTGGGAATGTCTATTAATTCTTCCTGTGTACCGTCTGGATAGTATGCTGTTGCTTTCATACTCTTACCTCGGAAGTGCATGTGAGGTAAAAATGTATGTAAGTTTACATCATTCTTTAATACTATCTCTGCTGTTTGCACAAAGTTAGGATCATATGGAGGAATGTTAGTCCAAGTGTTAGGGAATATACAAGCACAATCACCTGCCATTCTTTCTTCTGGTACTACTCCTTCATCATGGAAGTATAATCCAATCCTTGCTTTGTCTGTTCTAGCAGTTCCGTCTGGTGTGTAGTGTAACTGCAGATTTACAATCGATCCTGCCCTTAATAACCCGCCAGTATTAGCATCATAAAATTCTGGATCGCCTCCTGGAACATAAGCACTAATAGTTGCATAGTTCATATCTCCTTGCCCTTCACCTTGTGCGCCTAAAAGATTTCCGTTACGTTCTCCAGGTATTGTTACCGTGTTTAACATATGGTGCATTACTGTAGGCTCGCTTGGTAAAAACTGTGATCCACGTAACCAACGATCCTCTGTTAGTCCTAGGTCTGCTTTTGTATATCTGTAAGGTATTGCATTAGGACCAAGTGTTCCTATTGCTGGTATTTCTTGTGCCGGTACTTCAATAATCATATCAGGCTCACCATATACCCATTCTGACGTTGAGTATACAGTTTCTGTTAAAGGATCTCTATCACCTTCTACAGGAGTACCTGCATCTATCCATTGTACAATAGTTTCCATCTCTGTGTGACTTAATGTTCTATGATTTATAATACGGTCTGCAAACACAGGATTTATTTGTCCTGGTGGCATGTGTCGTGTTGTAACTGCCTCTTTAATTACTGGAGCAAATGCTTGAAGCATTCTATAGTCAGTCATGGCCCATGGGGCAATGCCTCCATCCCTATGACATGATTGACATTGCTCTACAAAAATTGGTGCTACATTTTCAGCATAGTCTATTGCAACATCATCATGTGCAAATGCAACTGTACTTAAACTACCTAACAGCAATATTAATTTTTTCATTTCTTTCCTCCTTTAATTTCTCATATCCTTCATCATCTAAGTGTGTAATAGCAAGCCAGGCATGAGTCATTTCGTCACCTGTTCTACTACCGCCCATTACCCACATATCAGGATCTGGATTGTTTGGATTATTAGCAGTATTATCGTACCACTGCTTTAATATAATAACAGCACCAGTTGGAATTAAAGGTGCTACGTCTGGTTCATACAAATGACTGTGATGCCATGTTGCACTCCATTTACTTACTTGACTAATTTGTTCTGTTTGCCCTGTTTCAGGATAGAAAATTTCTAGACTTGCGGCATTCATTCTCAAATGTCCATGTGGTTGGAAACTATCTAATCTAACAGGGTGGTCAAAACTGTGGAATCCTTGTGTCATGTAATAACCATGAGGTGGGATAACTATATCGTCCTGGTCTCCTAGGCGATACAAACTCAAGTCTTGTTTGTATTTCAATTCTTGGCTTTCCTCTTCGGTGTATAACCAAAGACCAATCTCTACCACGTTGTCTCGAATAACTGATCCTGGTGCCATTGCTCCAAGTCCACCTGGGAACATGTGTATATCCCAACGTACTTGTGAATTTGCTGGAATAGTTCTGCATACTCCTTCTGGAACAATCTCTCCCCACTTTCCCATAGCATACTCCGTAAGCATTGCTTGACGTCCTCCGTCTATAACAATGTTTGAGTTTGCATGATGTACTACTGACTTTGCATCTCCTCTAGGTTTTACTTGTACTGCTTTAATGCATCTATCAGCAGTTAATCCTGTAGGGACTAAATGCTTATGCCATAAGTCATTACCATTTGCAGGAATGTCTATTGGTACACTTGGTATGATTAAATTGGGTTCTCCAAAGTCAGCAACAAAATTCCATGCTTCTGGATCAGGAAGGTTTGCTGGTTGTACTACTATGTCTGTGTCTCCGTATTGGGCTCCTTGCTGTACCCAATTATCTATTGTGTCTATGTCCTTATTGGATAGTCTCCAATCTCCTTGCAAGTCTTGTATGCCAATTCCATGGTCATACGCATAAGGTGGCATTTCTCTTGTTAATACTTTTAATTGTATTAGTGGTGCCCAAGGTCTAACTTGCTCATAACTTTCAAAGCTCATAGGACCTATGCCTCCTTGACGATGACATACAACACAGTTATCGTTAATGATATTTGCTACGTCTGTAACATAATCTGTGGCCCACACTGAAGTAGACCATATGGCTGTTAGAGCCACGGCTATGTGCTTGTACATTTTTGTTTCCTTTTGATTGCGTATCAATGCGAGTGAATACTCTGATACTGAATAGTTCTTCTACTATTATGTATATATTTAGTTAAATCTAACTAATCTTTAATCTTTTTATTGGTCTGTACTGCCTTACGCAACACACTCATTTTAATATTCTTTTTGTTTGCATAGTTAAGTAATGCTTCTGTGTCTTTGGGTAAACAATGTCCACCAAAGCCAGGCTCACCGTCTGGTCCGGGTACCTGCATATGGCTGTTGCCTATACGTTCATCTCTGCTTAACATGTCCGTAAATTGTTCCCAACTAACCATACTACTACCAAGTTCATGTAGTTGTTTTAATTCATTAAAGAATGTTACTTTAGTTGCTAACCAACTGTTAATTGTGTACTTTAATAAACTTGCTGTGGTTAAGTCTACTTTAAATGTAGGAACAATTCTAACTGAACTGTGTCTCAAATATGCTTTTTCAACTACTTCACAATCTCTCCACTTACCACCAAACACTTGAAATGGAGGATTTTTAAAGTCCTCATTTGCATTTGCTTCTGTAAGAAACTCTGGATTGTAAACTATTTTTAGTTCAAATTCTTTTTTGAATTCATGTAAGTAGTCTGGTATAATTGTACTCTTTATTACTACAACACCCTTGTATTGAAGTCTATTAAGTTCTGTGAGTACATCATTTGCTATAGTTGTATCGCAACTACCATCTTCTGAAACTGGTGTAGGTACACATACAAATACTAATTTACAGTCTATCACATCTTCTATTGTGTTATCTGTGTACTTAGGATCTACTATAATTTGGTCACAGTCTTTGTCAAAGCCATTTGCTACTGCTGAGCCTACAAATCCTCTGCCAATAATACCTAAATTCATACGTTGCCTTTAATTCTCTCAATAATATACTGGTCTTCGTATGGTTCCTCTCCAGCATATTCTGGTGCATCTTTTAATGCTTTGTCTACTCTCATTTTGATATCCCATAGTCGACGTTTCATATCACTGCCTGTCCATCCATCATTACGTGGGTTATTCATTTCATGTTCTAGTTCCCATATAATGTGTATGGCTTCGTCGCTATTTGGTATAATCATGCCTTCTCTATTGTAATATATTCGCTCATTGTGAACATTGTCTTTGTTACTCACCTACTTGCAAGTCTTCAAAGACTGTATTATGTGTGCTTTTACATTGTACAAAAGTAGTACATTTACTTAGGTTTTTTAGTTTGTTAGCACCAACATAAGTACAACCACTACGCAAGCCTCCAAGTATATCTGTGACCACATTACTAACGGGACCTTTATAAGGTAACTTAACAATACGTCCTTCACTTGTTCTATGTCCTTGTACTCCACCTGTTTCCTCCTGTGCTGTAGTAGTGCTACTACCATAAAATTCTACCATGTTGTCTTTTACATCAAACCCACTTTGGTCTGTGCCTGCCAGCATACCTCCAAGCATAACAAAATCTGCTCCGGCTCCAAATGCCTTAACTACATCTCCAGCACTAGAACAACCGCCATCAGCAATGATGTGTCCGCCAAGACCGTGAGCGGCATCGGCACATTCCATAACTGCTGAGAGTTGCGGATATCCAACGCCAGTCTTAATCCTAGTAGTACAAACACTACCAGGCCCAATGCCAACTTTAACAATGTCTGCTCCTTTGAGGAGTAACTCCTCTGTAATATCTGCTGTTACTACGTTGCCTGCTATAATAGTTAGTTCAGGGTGCTTATCCCTAAAACGTGCAACATAATCTAAAAAACGTTCGCTATAACCGTTAGCAACGTCTATGTTTACATATTGTATACTTCTGCATAATTTAAGAGTTGCTTCAATACGTTCATTATCTATGTCTGTAATGCCTGTACTAACAGCAACGTTTCTACAAAGGTCTGGTTTGTGTACATGATTGTTTAACCAATCCCAAATATCTGCTGGTTGATAACTTTTATCTAAACATGTAAATAAAGGAACTCTGATAAGTTCCGCCGCCATACTAAATGTACCAACACCTTGCATGTTAGCCGCCATAATAGGAATACCTGTGTATTCTTTTCGACTGTTCCTAAATTTATAAGTACGTTGTAAGTCCACTTCTTTACGGCTTCCCATTGTACTACGTTTAGGGCGTAATAATACGTCTTTGTAATCTAATTTAATATCTGCTTCTATTCTCATTTTATTGGAATTCCTAAGCCTTGTCTAATAACATCATCTTCTTTTACAAACACACCATCTATCATCATGCCTTTACGATCCTTAATATCATCGTATGCTTTTTGTAAACATTGAGTAAGTGTTAATTCATTACGTTCGGCTATGTTAATTAACACAACAATCATATCACCTATATCATCACTGATATCTCTTTCCTTACAAATATTGTCTGATAACTCGCCTGCTTCTTGTATAAGTTTAGCAAATTGTGTTTTATCATCTGAGCCGTCTATAAGGTTTCTGTCTTTATGCCATTCGGTAATTAATCTAACTAGTTCTTCCATTCGAGTATATCTCCAAATTCTTCAATATGTGTTGACTGCATTTGACCATACTTTTCTTTATATTCTGGTCCTAAAAAATACATTAATGCTTTTCCTTCTGTTGTTTCTGTAGGGATTCTATTATAAAATTCTGGATAGCCTTCTATAGCATCTAACTGCTCTAAAGTCTCATCATTTACTTGCCAAACTTCACCTTTAATTTTTTTAGTACCGCCCATAACTACACCTGGGAAAGAACCCAAGTCTAACATATCATAATCTGGATATACAGTTGTAGCAATACCTACAATCTCTGCATCATTAGGACCAGCCAAATTGTTTAGTCCTCTAATTTCGCCACCACTTTTAAGTGTGCCGTATACAAATACTTTATTCATAATCTTTCCTACTGTCTAAATCAATAATCTTTGTTTCTAGTGCTTTGATTCTAGCATTCATTCCAGAGATAATAATACTTGTATCCTGGTCTACAATAGTTGAATCTAACGCAATCCTATCATTCTGTAGATTTTCTATTTCTGTTTTTTGCTCTTTAACTGTTTTTTCCAAATCAGAACACAACTGTATTAGCTCTGCTTTAGTCATTTGTGTTTTAGATTTCTTACTCATAGGTTAATTATACTGTATTCCTTAGTTATTGTCAAGTAAATTATTATATATTTTATAATTAGTATTCTAACTTATCTGTTTCTTTGAGTTTTGTGTATTTCTCAAAATAATCATCTACCATGTTGTCATAGTGGAATGTAATTCTGTGTAGTACTCTATTTGCAATTACTTCCGGATCCCATTCTACTCTTTTATGTAATGTTAGTACTTGGTCTGATATAACAATATCGCCAGGATGCCATTCATGTTCGTATATGTATTTGTGTTGGAAACAATGTTCCATTAATAATTTTTTAAGTTCTTTATCTTCGAAAGTACAGTTGTTATGGTAATGGAAGTATAAACCCTTCTTACCATTAAAGCCTTCGTGTACCAAAGGCATTGTGTATTTGTGGTCAACTAATCCAAATCCTTTCATCATTTGTAATTGTGGAGTTGCTACACCTTTTGCCCAATTTTCAGGAGCATATTCATAGTTGCCTATAACACCTTCGCAACGTGCTTTTAATTCATCTGGCATATCATCGTATGCTTTTACAGTATCCATAAATGCTGTATGTGTTCCTTCACTGTGCCAAGCACCTTGTAAAGCAACACCTCTGGCTCTATCCATATCACCATTCATGTTACTGTGCCAATCTAGTTCTCCGTTACCAAAGATACCAGTTGGTAAACCTTTTTCTGTTTTCTTGCCTGTTACTCGCTGTAGTGGGAAGTCATTGTCCTCACCTTCAAATGTAAATGGATCTACATATTCAGGATTGCCTATGTTAGCACCATCTTGTTTCCATAGCATTTGTTTCCAATTAGCAAAGCCACCCATCTTGTGACATAACTTTGCAAATGGTACTGTTTCAAATGGTTGGTCTACGAAAGCAATTAGCAAGTTGTCTAAATATATTTCATTTATATCTTGATAATCTTGTTCTGTTAGTTTTGAAATATCGCAGTCTATTAAAACTCCTGCATTTACTAATGGTATTACTTTCATGTATGTCTCGCGGTAAAAGTTATATCTATAATTTCTAGTTCATGACTAAGAACAAAATCAACTACCTTTGCAACCTCAACTGGTTGCATCATAGGAATAGTGTTGCCCCGGCGGCTTTTAGGAACATGTGCATCTGATAGTCCTGTTTTAACAAGACTAGGACTAACTGTTGATACTTTTACTTTACGTTGTTCTCCGTTCACTATACTGCTAAATGCATGTTTCCATAACTTCTTTTTTTGTTGTGTATACATAAGTAGTGGTAAAGTATTTATTGGATTTGGGAATAACTTTTCTATACTGTTTATGTTTATAATGTGTTTGTTATCTTGCATTTTCCATTCGTTAAAAAATATATCGAACAGTTCTATTTGTGCATTCATACTATGTGCATTATTGATAAACACATCATAGCCTTTGCTTAAATCTAAAATTTCTTGTTGTATACTAACATCTTCTATATCAAATCCTTCTTCTATGTCATACCCAACTACAAAATGACCTTGTTTCTTTAGTAGGTTAAATATTGCTTTACCAATTCCGTTTTTATGTCCGGTAATTGCTATGTTCATTGAAGTTGTTCTATTAAGCATCCACTCTTCTCTAAGAAGTCTCTGCCTGATCCTTTTGCGGCGTCATAGGTATTTTTAAAATATACTTCTGATATGCCTGATTGATATATTAACTTAGCACATTCTATACAAGGTTCATGTGTACAAAATAGTACAGCATCCTTACAACTTTCACTGCTTTGTGCTACTTTGGCTATTGCATTTGTTTCTGCATGTAGCACTTCTGGTTTTGTTTTTAATTTACTCCAAGTATTACCGTGTGGTGAACTATGCATAACAGCACCATCTTCTATAAACTTGTCTCTCATGTGAGGAACATCATTCCACGTTTCTGCTGTTTCACAATCATTAGTCCATCCGCTAGGCATACCGTTGTATCCTATACTAATAATTCTGTTGTCTTTTACAATAATAGCACCTACTTGGGCACGTTTGGCAGTACTAAGTTCTGCAAACTGTTCTGCTACCTTTATATAGACTTGTTTAAATTTATCTTTCACTAGTTACACTCACTGCCGCACTTCTTCCGCCAAAGCCAAATGATGTTTTAAACATTCTAGTGTACTGTTTTTCTTCTGGTTGTGTTAGTAAGTTAAAATGTCCATCTTCTATAAATGGTTTTTCTAAGTTAGCATTGGCTGGTATAAATCCATCAACCATTGCTTCTGCACCTAATACAATTTCTGCAAGTCCACTAGCACCCATTAAATGGCCCACTTGTCCTTTGTTGCCGTACAAGTGACTTCCTTCTGGAAAGTAATCTTTCAACACGTTATACTCTACAGGATCACCAAATGGTGTACTTGTGGCATGTGCATTTAAAACTGTATAATCATCTGCACTAGTACCTGCTTGACTTAATGCTTTATCAATAGCAAGTCTGGCTCCAGTACCTTCTAAATCTGGTTGAGTTGCATGGGCTCCATCGTTAGCAATGCCTAATCCATCAACTACCCAACGTATATTTGCTCCACGCTCTTGTGCAAGTTCCAATGGTTCTACTACTAGATAAACACTACCTTCTCCCATAACAAAACCATCTCTGCTTTCGTCCCAAGGAACACTTCTGCCTGTTGGACTAATTGCTCCTAACAGTTGGAAGTATATAGTACTCATTGAACTTGTCATGAAATCTGTTCCACCTACAATAGCACTTGTATAGCCTTCTGTTTGCATATACTTCTTTGCTATATCCAGTGCTTGTAACCCGCTAATACATGTTCCGCTAGTACCCATACTAGGCCCATGTAACTTGTAATGACTGCTTATATGGTTGCTAACGTACTCATGTGAGCTACTTAACAGTATCTGAGGATGTACTTTACGTCTTTTATCATTTAGAATTTGTCCGTACCTTGCTAGGTTTGGTGCACCGCCTCTAATAGTACCAACTATCACTGGTGTGTCTTGTGGTAAGTCTAATCCACTTTGTTTAACTGCATGGTCAACTGCAATCATACTGGTAACTACAGTAGGATCTATCCAACGTTTGTCTTTCTTTTTGATGAGATGCTCAATGTCTACATCGTCATAATTACAATGGAATGCTTTTTCTACTTCTAGTATCCAGTCACTGAAATGACCTTGTTGCCTGTAATCAGTTATGGGTACTTCGAGTGCCTTTAAGTTGCTGATATTTTCAGAGAGTGTATTGCCCAAAGGCGAGACGATACCTACTCCAGTAATTGCAAGTTTCATAAACGTATTTACCGTGAAATATTAGAGGTAAGGATACAGAATTGGTAACCTTATTTTGAATTAAATGGGATTAAGACTTTTTAACTATGCAGGCTTGCCAATAAC
>Ga0257110_1001825_pt1 | contig 10016 bp, 5 predicted proteins | sample LP_taG_7_FD_190184 | JGI IMG/M metagenome (GOLD analysis project Ga0257110, IMG submission 190184) | Marine microbial communities from Northeast Subartic Pacific Ocean, Canada - LP_J_2015_P26_10m | ecosystem: Environmental > Aquatic > Marine > Oceanic | place: Canada: Northeast Subartic Pacific... | reverse complement strand
TAGGTTGAAGGTAACTTGTCATGTGAAGCTTCAGCATTATAAAAATCAGTTACTCCATCAGCACCAACAGCCTGGGAAGTTAAACCACTTCCTGTATAATGCATATCTGTTCCGATGTTTGTTAATGCTAATGCAAGACCTAAGCCATCAATGTTTGCAAAACCTGTGTATTGAACTCCAATATCTAGGGCCAATGCTGAAGCGCTGACACGTGGAATACTTTCATAGACCAACTTACCAGTTACTCCAAAAAAAGCTCTGTCTGAAAAAGCGTTGGCATAGGTTAAAGCAAATGTTGAAAGTGTTGGTTTAAAAGTACCACCACCAACGCCATCCATATCCTGAACAGTTGTCACGGGGATATCACCCATGTCAATAGACTTAACTGTTAACCCAAGAGCTCCCATTGTTCCAACTGGTGAGGCTACTCCAAAATAAGAGACGCCTACGTCGCCAAACATGTCCATGTTTGTGGCTAAAGCTGAAGTAGATGTACTTCTAGCTAGTCCAGCTGGATTCCAGAAAACAGATTCTAGTCCGCTTGAAAAAACTCGTTCGGATCCTGCCATAGCAATACCCCTTGCGCCTACAGGAACGAGTACTTGGTTACCACCACTTGTACCTATTCGAGACTCATCGCCACCGAATAATGTTCCTAGAGCTAATACCGATGGTAAAACTATTTTAAGTGTTTTAATCATTTTTATTTCTCCGTTATCGAATTTGTTTAATAGTACTGGACTACTTGATTACGCTGAACAATGTACAGCTTGACAATTTTTTCACCATGAGCTGTTTCAACATTGGCAACATACGGCCCACTTGCTACAGGCAATGCATTATTATTTCTCAGGTCCCATTTCGCGTATTGGGTGGTAGCTGAATTATGCGATAGGGTCCTTACAAGTACACCATCTATTGAATAAATCTTAATTGTAACATCGCTTGCATCATCGGGAAGATGAGTGAACGTTACAAAATTTTCAAATCTACCCGTTTCTTGCTCATTTGCAGCATAATAAGGATTTGGGAAAACATTAATTAATTCTAGATCTGTTTTCTGCTTTTCTTCAGATGCTAAAGGCGCACTAGATGTGAATTCGAAAATATCAGCTTCTGTATTTCCTTTAGCAGTATTGAAACTAAAATAATGATTAACCGCTAATTGAGCACCCGTCTTATCATAGTTACCAATTTGTGGAAGAGACGAGACTCCACCAGCAGAGGAACCATCTACATAGCTTCCGGCTTCATTTGGACCATAGTATGCTCCAAATAGAGTTGCTGTAACAAAAGGATAAACAATGTCACCCGGAGAAGATCCCCAAGATGAATTTGAAGATAAAGCTAAACCATCATAGAAGTCACCCTCTACAGTCTGACCTGCTCCAGCTTCAAGGTACTTTGCAACTGAATCTGGGCTATAACTTATTTCTGTACCGTCTAAGTTATATCCTTGAACAGCATATATTGGTTCCCATGCTTCGCAACCAAATGTTGGGTTGACCCAATCAAAGATTACATCTCCGGGAACATCAGGATCTGGCTCTGAATTAACACTCCAGTGGCCATCATTATTTGAATCCCAGAAACCAGCAAACAATCTTAATGTATCTCCACCAAATGGCTTCACACGATACATAGCAAACGGCTGGTAAACAGGTTCACCATATGTTGCGCTAGAAGCATCAGAAGAGTCTGTATGCAACCAGCCTGAGTAATATTCCCAACTTAGAGAAGAATCACCAAAATCAATAACTACATTATCAAAACCCCAATAATCAAAACGGTCATAATCTCTAGCATAAGATGGCTGGTTTATCGCTCCAGCTCTGTTATCTAAAATCATTCCTGTCTGTGATAAACTAGGAGCTAAATGTGATTCTGTAGTAGCATCGACTAAAGTAGCAGAACTCGGCCATGAAGCATATTCAGGAATTCCAATAATAGTTTGCGGTGCGGGACCACTGACTACTACCTGTAAACCTTCAGCAATTGGCTGATCTACGTCATTTTGGTCAGCTGCTTGTTTAAAAAATGGCACAAGTACTTCGCCTGTCACTGCATTACTTAATCTCCATAGATCACCGCTCACCACGTTACCATCATAATGGGTGTAGGATGTGTCTGCAATAAAAGATACGCGATATGTAGCGTCTTTTGTTTGAGCAGGATTTGTAACCGTAGCAGATACTGCTCCTTGACCTGGACCTGTGTGGGTTATTTCAAGACCATCACCAACTGAAGATGTAAGAGTTTCACCAAAACCAGCAGGAGTTAACTTAACAGGAATTGGAGTAAGAGCCGTCTCAAGCGTTTTATCTTCAATTAGAGGTGGCTCAGCATTGTAGTTATAAGCGCTGACCGCAAAAAAGTATTCTGAACCGACATAGAGAGGTCCACCTGTTAAGTAATCTTTCGAAATAACTAGTTGTCTTTTCACACCTTTGTCTAGACCGTATTGAACTGGAATCTCAACTGTTTGACCATATTCAGGGATAAACACATTACCCATGATAGTCTGAATACCGTCATTTAAATCAAACGTTCCAATTCGTACCGCTTCACCAACTGTTGATGTCGCGCTAGGAAGTTGATATACATTATAACCTTGAAAAACATATCCAGAAATATTAGAACTCTCTGTTGCTTGCACAGAAGCAGAACCAGACCAATCAAGAAGAACCTGATCTTCGAATGGTGTGGCCGAAACTACTGGAGCTGGAGGGGCAGCAGGCACAGATGAAAAGAGATCATCAAATAATGTCTGCGCAACTAAATCCGTATTTTTTACATCTGTAACGGAGGTTAAATAAGTATCACCTATTCCACCAACAACAGCAGTAACAATATCTTGAGTATCTCCAACCGCCAATACGAAAGGACCCGCGTTGATTAACATACGTCTATCGGCAGGACTTTCATCTAGATCACCTGTACCGGCAACAGGATCCCCAGCTAATGGAAATTTTGTAGCGGCACCAGTTTCATCTAACCATGGATCAGGATTTTCAAGATCAATCGCTGGAGTAAATCCTCTCATTAAATTATAATATCTTTGCGCTGAAGTGACGTCACCATACGGACTTGGGTCAGAATACTCACCCCCAGCAACAAAATAACCAAAACTAGAAGCTGGTAAATTTTTGTAACCTGGTCGTTTTTGCAAATTAAATATCGCTGTATCACCAGCGCTTTCAACTATTGGTCCTGCAAAGAAATCATATCCAACCGCAGCTGGCGCTAGGCCATAGGCTGCATAATCGGCATCATCTGCAACACCATTATATCCAAACATCATGCTTGTAGCTGTATCTACACCAACAAAATCATTAGTGAAATCACCAATGTCTGGATCAGACCATAATGAGATATAAGCATCTGATAAATTTTTAGAACCCTTATTAATTAAACGGACATTCTTAAAAACAATCTGCCCAAGTGCAGCACCTGGTTGGTTGTATCCCCAAAGTGTAAACTGCATTTCTAAACCGATTGGATCTGTTCCATAAAGGGAAGCGGTAGCCCCAACATCAGCATCAGTTGCAACATACCAAATAACTTGGTCTGCATCTGCGATACCCGGTGTTTCACCGTCAGCAGGCTCATAAACACCATCATTATCAAGATCATAAAAAGGTGCACCTAAATGAGTAGGCCAGTTATTCCAGTCTTCTTCATATTGATCAAGAATGGCTTGGATTTGAGCATCAGAAACACCAGAAACAGTTGTTTCATTCATTTCAGCTGCATCAACACGAACTTGATCATAGGTAAGGGTTTCCCAACCTTTACGTATACGATATAATCGAACATCTTCGCCTGTCGTTAAGTTTCCTCCAACTCCGTCAATATATCCAGAAACTAAACCATTTGTGTAGATAGATCCGGACACATGAAGCAAGTCACCAGTACCGTCTCCGTCAGAATCGGTATAACCACCAACTAACACACCATCTAGGAAAACGTTTGCAGCAGTTCCCCTAGGATAAATACCTCCACTCCCGGCACTTGGCGTGTGAGCTGATGTTGCATCACCTTTTTGCCAATATCCAAAGTTTCCGATATTAATCAACGAATACGCTGGATTATCGGCAGCAAGTTTTGGAGAAAAGCGTAAGTTACTCCAAGAGCTATTCTCCGGAAGATCTTTCGCATATAAACTGGAGGCTAAAAGCAGTCCAGCACTCATGTAATTTAGATATTTCATGTTTCCTCTTTTCTTTTAATTATTAGAATTAGAAGTTAATTGCAAAGCCTAAAAAGACTTGTCTTGGCGCACTAATAAGGTTATCACCTGTAGCCAACCTATAAGATTCATCATTGTCTATGTTGACAGCTCTGTACATCTCTTCATAGTCTGTTACACCATCGCCGTCTGGATCATCTCCATAAAGCTCGACAAAAGACTCAGAATAAACATCATTTCCATAGAATCCATCATCTGAAGCTGAACCAGTTGCCTGGTATACATTCAGAGCATTTCTACGATCTAAAAGATTGTTTACTCTTGCAAAAACTTTCAATCCATAACCAGCAAAGGTAAAATCTTTGTCCAATTTAAGATCAAGGTTATAAACCCAAGGTGTTGTTGAAGCACCTACTGGTTCTAACGCTTGTCTGGAACGAGTATCATCCATGTAGTCAACACCAGCATCAAAAGCACTGACTTGTCCACCAACTGGGCGGTAAACGTATGTAAATGCATGACCACTATTAAAAGTGAACAATAGGTTACTTCCTAACCCATCTAGGAAGGTCTGGGTTCCTTTTAATCTATAATCCAAGTTAACAGAACCAGAGTGTGTTTGGTTAAAATCAACAGGATTAACCATTGTAGGAGCCTGAGTTCCTCTATCAAGAGCAGCTAAGTAACTAGATCTACCTGATCCAGTTCCCTCCGCCTGAGCAGCAGTGTAGTTCATGTCAACCGTTAGACCACTTGCACTTCTTAAAGCTAGTGAAAACTCAACACCTTTTGTAGTTGCGAAATCACCATTTCTCACATAATTGTAAGGAGTATCTAAGTCTCCAGCAAGCGTTTGAGCGCTCACACGATCAGCCTGAATAAGACCTTTTTGGTTTTTATAAAAACCTGTTACTTTCAATGCGGCATCATTAGAGACTTGCTGCTTAAAACCAATCTCATACTGAGTTGTACGAACAGGCTCTAGACCAAAACCAATTGGATCATTATAATAATTTCCACCTACACCCATTTGAGTTCTATAATCATATGCGGTGTAATACATGGAGTTTAGATCCACTAACTGAGAAAAACGACCATAGTACCCATAAACGTTTGTTTTGTCTGTAAATGGAAATGAGATACCAATTCTAGGCTGGATTTCTGTATAAGGATCAATCGCTTTCCATGAAGTTGGATCAACATATTTTGATACGTCATAGAATGTTAATGAATCCGCTCTGTCTGGCGCTGTCTCTGAAGGATCCAATTGATCAATTCGAAGACCAACATTTACAATGATGTCATCAAACTCCATTTTATCTTGTATGTAAAATCCAATTTCAGTTGGTGTTTTTGCACCATCAATGTAAGAAATGTCCTCTCCTGTTTGACCTGATGGAACACCTCTATATTCTGCTCTTTCATCTATTTCATTACCATCTTTGTCATAGCCAAAGCCATCAATATAAGGTCTCCAAATCCAAGCAGGGATATTATCAAATGCACCATAAGTCGTATAACCATATGTCCCTTCTGTGTCTTGCGCAAACTTCATGACCGTTGGATTTGCAAAATAATTTCTCATCGTATGCTTGCTGTAATCAAAACCTGCTTTTATATCATGCTCACCCATAACATGTTGGATGCTCGCAGAAAATCCAGTTTTTGAGTATGCACCTTTATAGTAACCGCCTGGCATAGTACCAGGTCTTGTTACTGGCATACCATTTATCAAGTAGTCAGCTTTTTCTACATAACGACTAGTGAAGGGGGTATATCCAAAGCTAGTTGTGTTATATCCTGTTGTATCTCCATCATCGTTTAATATAGGTTCTGATACATTCTCATCTGAGAACCCAAGCTTTTCTTGGACAGCCGATGAATCACCCCACAACTTCCAATTAGTACCAAGCAAATTATCTTTAGCTTCGTAATCTTGGGAAAAAGTGCTCGCGTTTGCTCTTAGAATTGTGTTTTTGCTTAAAGCAAAAGTCAATTCAGAGATCAGCATATTGTTTGAATACTCATTTGTTCTGTACCTAGGACTTATATCAAAAGAGTTTAAATATGCTCCTGTGTCATTTGCAGTTTTTACCGTAGCACCACCCCACTGAAGCTGGGACATGATATTTCCACCTTGATTGGTGGTTCCACTATTTGTAACCACACCCACAGTCGCTCTAAGAGGGCCTGCGTCGTAGGATAAAGAACCTGTAAAATTAAAATCTTCGTCTTCACGACCTGGAGTTGCTCCATCTTTCCAAGTAAGATCAAATTGATCAACATAAGAAGAATTATCCGTTCTTTCGTCTTTCTGATCTAAAAATTCAAAACCATTTGCAATTTTAACATAAGAATCTTCCTCTTTACTGCTTTCAACAGCTGCAAAAAACTTCAAACTTTCATTACCAGGTAGTAATGGACCGCCAACGGAGGCTAAGACTGTTTGATGACCGTAAGAGTAACCGTCGCCAAATGACCCTTCTCCAGAACCAGATCCATCATTTTGAACTGAAAAAGAACCTGAATATTCAGAAGTTCCTTTTTTCAACGTACGCTTAATCACTCCAGAGTTAGCGCCACTGATTTCTGCATCATAACCACCAACTTGAACCTGAAGCTCTTCAACAGCCTCTGCAGGAACGTAAACAAGATTCGATCTATCTCCTAAATTTGTTGTACCCGCTCCGTTAAGGTAGTAAGCGATTTCATTGTTTCTACCACCCCTGATATATACTTCGTCGTTTTGGACAACAACACCAGGAACCGTAGCTAAGATTGAGTTTAAATCTCTGATTGGCATATTTCTAAGCTGTTCGCTTGAAACAGTACTAACCGAGGATGTCTCATCTTTTTGAATTAAAGGTTTCACCGCTGTAACCTGAACGACCTCACCTTCAATAGAACTCGTCGAAAGTGAAAACTCAATTTCAGTGCTTAGACCGGATATAATTTGAACATTAGAAACTTCTTTGGATGCATATCCAATGTAGCTTGCCATGACTGTATAAGAACCAGCTGGAACATTCAAAATAGTGTAATCACCTGCGTCTCCTGCAGATGCACCTGAACCTGTTCCAAGAATAATAACGTTTGCACCAACAAGCGCAGAACCATCATCTCCCTGAACAATCCCAGTAAGCTTTCCAGTAGTTTGCGACCAACCAACAGATAAAAATGCGGTCAGATACACTAAATACATTATTCGTTTCATTATACAGCCTCCATAATAGAGTTTATTAAAAAATTTTTTAGGGAACAAAATCTGCTTTCAAACGTTAGCATTCATGATATGTCTCGCTTTTGAAGCGTTAAATCATGATTTAACTGTTTGGTATCCTTAATTTCCCAAAAATCAATCAGGGAAACCTAAATGTTGATTTGTTAGGAGTCAAGAAAAAATTTTCGCATCTGTTTTAGCCTGTAAAACAGTCATGAGTTGTAGATCCTTTATTATCTTGCGCCTTAGCAATGGGAAAAAACACAATTGATTTTTAACCTTTTTTAATTCCCGACCATTGTAATTCTACAATTGGGATCCATTTTTCTATTAAAGGCAGATAAGGTAATAATCTCGTTTGCTTTCCAAACGGAAATTCTGCGTGTATTAATTTATATCCGGTTGTGACCCTAAACTGTTTTGATTTAGACCAGCTCAAAAGAAACTTGTGTTCCAAAGAATAAAACCCCCTCATCTTTTTAAAGCTTGGATTAGATTGAACTTTAGCTAAGTTCGGCAATAGTAATAAATCCAGGTTAATAAGCATTGAAAAATTTTTGAGAAATGGTCTCTGAATATCAATTCCTCCATGATATCCCCAACCATTGTTAAATACAGACAAACGATGAAAAACTAATGGTAGATCTATTGTTGCACTTTTCTTTAACGTTCCAGACACTAAACCAAAGTCAAGACCATTCGTGATTGTTATATCAAAATGTTTTAGAGACTTTGACATTATCCAAGAGTATGAAATTCCAAGCATTGGAGGAAGATCTAAATTAGGATCAAGTAATCCGCCAATACCTTTTCTAGATAACATATTTAGTAATGGCGTTGGGTATCTAAGGGAAAGAGAGCTGGCAGCTTTAAAGTTGATCCAGTCTTTTTCTTTCTTTTTAAATGAAATATTTGGCATGACAAAGAACCCTATTGGGTGAACACTATACTCCATTGTTTCAGAATAGCCATATCTAAAAGGCTGGAAAAGACCTACTTCCCACTTTTTATTTTCTAAAATACTTGCTGAATTAGAATTCCATGAACCACTCATTGAAAAAATAAAGTTGCTTGAAAAAATTAAAAAAAATATGATTTGTAAATATTTCATTCTAAAGCCCTTGTTCAAACACAGGTATGAAAATAGCACTTACCGGCATATGGTCACTGAGATTATATGCTTTTTGGTGGGTATATCCTGAACCATCTTCCCACGACCCATTTGTAAAAAGGTAATCGAGCTTCCTATCATGTTTAATTCCATGCCTCTCAAGGCTAGTACTTGGAGCATGAGTGTAGTTAATAGAGTCTAACGTTGAACCATCTGCATGAGAAATTGCAGCACTATAGTTACTATATAATGGCTGTAAAATATCTGGCTCTCCTTCAAAATTATCAAAAAAAGCCCCTTCTTTATGGGGACCAATAGATAGAGAATCAATAGAATGGTATTCGGTTTCAGAATCACACTTATCTAACATGCAGAAGTCAACCGTTGAGTTTGGCGGGATGGAATTCAGGTCCCCCCCACTAACAAAAATACCATTATTATTCGCTATATCTCTTAGAACCTCTGAGTATTTTTCGAGGTGTTGCTGTTTTGTATCATCCGTCGCGAATGCAGTTGCATGAATATCGACCGCGAAAAAATCTTTTCCGGCTTGAGCTAAAGAAGGAATTTTTGCTTTTAAAATGTTACGTCTTAGGTAAAAATATTGAACTAAATCATCTTGGTCTGTTCGAAGTCTTAGCTCAACCCTCTCTGCTTCTGTTATCTCATACCTGGAGAGAATTGCATTTCCTGTATTGATTTTTCCAATTCCATCAGTTGGTATAAAGTCGGCTTTCCACATTGAGGCATACGAACCATAGTTAAGGTAGGTGTTATCTAATAAATATTGAACTTGATCCATGTAACCGGTTCTTTTTGAAGAAACATCAACTTCTTGAAGAAGGACTATATCCGCATCAATCTTATTTAATGTATCTGCAATGGCCTGCATTATTAATTTCACATCGCTGTTTTCGGATATTACTTCGTCCCCACAAGAGTCTCCAAAAAAAGGAAAGCGCCCAGAACCAAAGCGAATATTCCAAGTAACCACTTTAAGCGTACCGCCATTATAAACAGTAGAAGCACCGGGAATACTTGAAGCTTTATACATCAATGCATTTTCCGTTTCCGAAAACTCGGTTACAAAGGGATCGCAGCCAATTAGTAATAGAAATACGAGGGGAATTTTAGATATTTTCATTTCAATCCTTGTTTATTAACAAATCTAATATTTTTTCTGGTGGGCGGCCGATCACAGCTTTGCTGCCCAATACTGCAATTGGCCTTTCCATTATTTTTGGATATTTTGATATGGCTCTAGCCATTTTCAAATCATCAGATACTATATTTTCTAATTTATTTAGCTTAAAATCTGTTTCATTTTTTCTGACAAATCGGCTAGGTGAAATCCCTAATTTTTTTGATAGATCTAAAACTTGTTTTTCAGATAATGGACTTTTTAAATACTCTATAATTTCATATTCTTTATTTAATTCTTCTAGGAGCTGCACGACCCCTCGACTTTTTTTTCACCTTGGGTTATGGTATAAAAC
>Ga0257110_1001824_pt1 | contig 10018 bp, 6 predicted proteins | sample LP_taG_7_FD_190184 | JGI IMG/M metagenome (GOLD analysis project Ga0257110, IMG submission 190184) | Marine microbial communities from Northeast Subartic Pacific Ocean, Canada - LP_J_2015_P26_10m | ecosystem: Environmental > Aquatic > Marine > Oceanic | place: Canada: Northeast Subartic Pacific... | reverse complement strand
CGCGGAGGACCTCGGGCACGTCCTCGAGCGCGTAGCGGCCCGACGACCCGCAGCAGCCGCGCCGCTCCGTCGCGTCGTAGGCCGCGTCGACGCCGGCGTAGGCCGCGGGCACGGGCGCGGCGCCGGGGACGCAGCAGGCCTGGTCCGCGGCGTCGTGGCGCGCCCCGTCGACGTAGAGCGCCACTTCGCCGTCGGAAGACCGCGCGCCGAGCACGTGGTGCCACGCGCCGTCTAAAAGAGATTCGCGGCTCCGGAGCGTCGTGTCTTTCGGCGGCGGGAAGGCCTCGTCGTGGGGGCCTCTGCCCTCGAGGTCCGGCACGTGGCGGTAGCCCGCGCCGAAGAGCGCGCGGCCGTCGCCCGAGAGGCTCAGGCCGAAGTCGTTGCCGCTCGTTTTGTTCCGCCAGACGGCGTCCTGGCCCTTCCAGAGCGCCGGCGGCGGGTCCCGGAAGATGCCGGAGACGAGCGTGCAGCCCTCGTGCCACTGCGCCGCGTCGCCCGCCGCGTAGGCGCGGCCCTTGAGCGGCGCGCAGCCCTCGGTGGACTTGAGCCACACGGACACGGACAGCGACCGCAGGCCCGTGCCGCCGCCGAGGCGGCCGAGCGGCTCCTCCTGCCCGGCGCCGCAGAGCATGGCGGCGGCGACCGGGGCGAGGAGCGACGCGCCCAAGGCGCGGAGGCAGCCCCAGGCCATCGTCGACGACGACGACGACAATGTGGACAAAGCCAACCTCAACCTTGAGCAAGGTGACGCTGACTCTAATAGAGCTGCCCGTGAGGTGTTCGGTGTTCAAGGGCGATGTCGCGCGCCGCCGTTCTTGTCGTCATGCTGCGCGTCGCCGCGGCGCTGCAGCGGCCGCGGACCGTCGTGCTCACGGGCGGGCCCTGCAGCGGCAAGACGACGGCCCTCGAGACGCTGCCCGGCCGCCTCCCCTGCGGGTCGAAGGTGCTGCGCGTCAAGGAGGCGGCGACGCTCTACCACGAGCGCGGCGGCGCGCTGCCCTTTTCGCGCGGCGAGCCCGACCGCAACGAGCTCTGGGAGGCCTGGCTCGTCGAGCTCAAGCTGAGCCTCGAGAACGCGGCGCTGCGCAAAGCGTCGCGGCTGCCCGGGCCCTCCGTCGTCGTATGCGATCGCGGCGCGCTCGACTCGCGGGCCTACTGCGCCGACGCCGCCGCGTGGGACCGCGTGTTAGCCCTGGGGGGTTGGTCCGAGGCCGACCTCGCGGGCCGCTACGACGCCTGCGTCCACTTTTCCGTCGCGCCGGAAGAGGCGTACGACTTCGGCAACGCGGCGCGCACGGAGACCCACGGCGACGCCGTCGCGCTCGGCGGCCGCGTCCTCGACGCCTGGCGCGGCGCGGCGGCGGCCCACGGCGGGCCGGCGCCCGCGGCGCTCGCGGACGCGGCGACCTTCCCCGCGAAAGTAACGGCCGCGCACGACGCCATCGCCGCCGCCGCGGCCGCGCCGCCGCGGGACGGGCCGCCGCCGCCGGCGCTGGCGCTGCCCGCGGCCTACGTCGTCGGGCAGGCGGACCGCGTCGCGCGGGCCGACGACCTCGCGGCCCTCCGCGACCCGTCCGCCGCCGTGCTCCGCCACGTCCAGCGCCTCCGCCGGCGGCACGAGCTCCAGCAGGCCTTCCGCTTCGAGCGGCCAAAGGCCCCGGCGGCGCGCGCCTGGGCCGCGAACGTGACCTCGCGCTAAACACGGCGGCATTACGCGCCCGGGGAAACGGGTTCAGAGCGAGATCGTCAGGGGCTTCTCGCGCGGCGGCGGCGGCGGCGGCGGCGCGGCGAACCCGTAGCGCGCCGCCGCCGCGCGCCGCTCCGCGTCCGAGAACGCGGCCGTGAGCGGCGGCTCCGGGAGGTGGATGCCGAAGCCGTCGAGGCACCGCGCGCGGAACAGGCTCTCGAGGTCCGCGAGGCCCGCGCTCGCCGCGTCGTCGAGCTCGCCCCGGCGCGAGAAGCCGGCGCCGGCGCCCGGGAAGTGGCGCGCGACGCGGTCCGGCCGCGTGTGGAGCACCGCGGCGACGAACGCGTCCCGCGGGCAGCCCGGCGCGCAGTGCGGCGCCGTGCCCTCGTCGAAGCGCGCGCAGAGCGCCGCCGCGAAGCGGTACTCGGCGCCGGCCCGGTCCATGGCGCCCTGGCGGAGCGCGGGCTCGTCGCGGCCGCGCGGCGACCGCGGCGGCGGCGCCGCGGCCCGGACGACGGCCGCCGGCGGCGCCCGGGCGGCCGCCGCCGGCGGCGGCGGCGGCGCGGCCGGCGGCGCGGCCGGCGGGGGCGGCGGCGGCGCGGCGGCCGGCGGCGCGACCGGCGAGGGCGCGGCGGCCGCGGCGGCCGGGGCGGCGGGGGCCGGGGCGGCCGGGGCCGGGGCCGCGCGCGGCTCGAGGGGCGGCGCGGCGACGTAGGTCCGCGACATGACGAGGCCCCGGCCCGCGGACGCGTGGCCGCGCATCTCGAAGGCGCCGTAGGCGTTGGCGCCGGCGCCCGCGAAGGCGTACGCGGACCGGCCGTCGCCGTCGTTGGTCTGCGTGATCGTGAGCGCGAGCCGCTGCTCCGACACCGAGACGCCGTCGACGCGGAAGCCCCCGGAGAAGTCGAGGGGCGCGCCGGAGACGAGGGGCCCCGGCGCGGCGTACTTGAAGCTCCAGGCCGCGCCGTCGCGCTCGAGCGCGGCCCACGCGGCCGGGCCGTCGTCGGTCGACCAGACGCCCGCGAGCGTCGGCGGGTCGCGGCGGAACGTGCCGCGCATGTGCACCGTCGCCGCGGGCGCGTTGTCCGCGGGCGCGCGCGCGGCCGCGACCTTCTTGCGCTTCACGTTCGCGGGCCGCTTCGCGTCGTGGTGCGCGCAGAAGTCGGGCAGGTCAGGGTGTAAGAGCGCAGCCAACCCGAGGCGCGTCGTCTTCGCCGTGTAGTCGATGCCCTCCTTGCGGCACTCGGCCTCGAGGAGCGGCCGCGTCTCCGTGGACTTGACGAAGTGGCAGCAGACCGTGCGGTCCCGCTTCCGCCGCGGCGCGCCGCCGCCGCCGCCGCCGCGCTTGCCCTTGCGGCCGCCGCCGCCCGCGAGCGCGAGGTGCGGCGCGATCCAGGGCGAGTGGCGCACGACGAGGGCCCACTCCTCGAAGAGCGCGTAGTGCAGCTCGTCGAGCGTCGGGAACGACGTGAAGCCCTCGGCGAGGCGGAAGCGGAACTCCTCGAGGAAGCGGATGCGAAAAGCGTCGTTCGACGTCGACTCCAGCAGCGCGTCGACGGACCGGAGGCACTGCTCCTCGTGGCTCAGGTCCGTGCCCTCGAAGTCCGGCAGGCCGTCGTCGCCCACGGGGAACGGGAAGAGCTCCTCGAAGGCCTCGTAGCGGCTCGGCGCGGGGGGCAGCGGCGTCGTCGCCACGGGGCAGCGCCGCGGCGGCGCGGCCGCGCCGGGCGCCGCGGCCGGCGGCGGCGGGGGCGGGGCCGTCGCCGGCGGGGGCGGGGGCGTTGGTTGAGTGTTGGCGGGCGTCGCGCCGGGCGCCGCGGCCGCCGGCGGCGGGGGCGCCGCCGGGGGCGCGATGTCTGTTTCCGCGGCGAAACGGGGCGCGGGCGCGGCGACGGGCGTCGCGGCGGGCGTCGTCCCGGGCGCCGCGGCCGGCGGCGGCGGGGGCGAAGTGGTGAGGGCGGCGGAAGGCGGCGGCCCGACGGGCGGCTGCCAACTGACGAGCGCTTCTGCCATTGTTTGCGAAGCACGAGGACCTGGCAGCCGTGGGCCGCTCGAGCCGCACCCAAGTCCGCGGCCCGCAGGCCCCGCGCCGACTCGGACGCTACCCGCCGGCGCGCGCGCGCCTGCAGGCCTGCCTGCGCGCAGCCAGGCCTGCCGCCGCCCGAGCCTCGCCCGCGGACCGCGGACCGGCCGCACCTGTCCGGCGCGGCCCCCGCCGCTGGTCGTATGTGCGATCGCCGGAGGGGCGCGCCGCTGCCCGCTCGGGCTCCCCCGAGTCCGCGGTAGGTACCGGCGGGGTGTCCGTTACGGGCAAAACGCTAGGCGCGGCGCTGCTCGACGGGGACGAGCGAGATCGGGTAGCCGCCGGGCGCCACGGGGTAGGGCCGCACGGCGCAGCGCGGGCCCGGCGGCGGCGGCGCGAGGCCCGGCGCGGGAGGGAACGCGGCGCCGGCCGGCGGGTACGGCGCCGCGCGCGCGACGAGGTCCATGGCGACGCAGGAGCGCTTCGCCGGCGCGGCGCAGGTCAGGAGGCCGCGCTCCACGGGGACCATGAGCTCGTCGGAGTCGTCGCGCTCCCGCTTCCGCCTCCCGTCCGTCGCGCAGTGGCGCGGGAACTCGTAGCCCAGGAAGGTGCCGCCGCGCATGGTCTCGCGGACCTGGGCCGCGAAGCCGTTCCGGTCCGCGAGCAGCGCCCGCGCCGCCGCGCCGTTGGCCGCGTGCTCCGGGTTGGGCTCGAGGAAGAGGAGCTGGAGCCCGAAGATGACGGTGTTGATGGACAGCACGGGCTTCCAGTCGCGGTCCAGCAGCGGGTGCGACACGCGGCCGCCGTCGACGCAGACGTTGGGGTGCCAGACGCGCGTGAGGCAGTAGACCGACGGCGGCCGGAACGGGTAGTTCGTCGGCACGCGGAGCGACAACGCGAAGGAGCCGCCTGCGGGGCGCCGCGGTCGCGCGCGGGGCGGGGGGGGGGCGACGGCGCGCGCGCGTCTCGCGAGGACGCGGCGCGCGCGCCGGCGTAGAAGCCGGACGTGAGCGAGATGGTCACGTGCATGTTGAGGATGTCGCCCTCGGGGAAGTCGATGTGCGTCGACGCGTGCGGGCACGTGAACTTCTGGCTCGCGAGCTCGACGAGGTCCTTCTTCACGCGCAGCTCGCTCGTGATGAGGCCCCGCTGGCCCGCGGCGAGGGGCATGGTTCGCCGCGTTTGTGCGGGCGAAACGGCCCGGGGCGGTCGTGGACGGAAAAGCCGCGTTCGCGGGCCGGCGCGCGGCGGCCGGCGGGCGCCCGGGCGGGGGTCGCGCGGTCGCACGGGCGCGCGGCGCGGACGTCGGCTGCCGGGGGTCGCGGAAGGGCGCGCAGGCTAGGCGCGACGACTGTTTGAGCGGCGTCGGGCGACCCGGCTCGAGGCAAGGCGCGTTCGACGTCGACCCGCGGCTGTTGCGTCGGGGTTGCCGGTAAGTTTAGATCAACTCGGCTCGTTGAGGGGGCTGTGATGCTCGATGCCTAAACGCGTATTGTGATGCTTGGAGGCTGTCGAAATCAATAGGGACCAACAGTCTCGCTGATCTGATCCAGCGCCGCACACCTCCATGAGCTTGATGAACGCCTCCGGGCTGCCGGAGGCGCGCGCCGCGGCCGCCGCGAGCCTGGCCCTCCTGGGCTGCGGCCTGCTCGTCCTCGCCGACGTCCTGCGCGAGCTGGCGCGCCCTGTGAAGCCGTCGCTCCACCACAGCGCCGAGGCCGCGCCCGTCGCGCGCGCGGCGGTCCGCGCCGGCGCTGCGGAGCCCTGGCGGTCGTCGTTCGCGTTCCTGGGACGGCGGCTCTCCGCGCACGCGCAGACCTGCGCCTACGGCCTGTCGTGGCGCGCGCCGCGCGTCGCCTTCGCCGTCGACGCGTGGACGACCGACGACGGCGGCACGCTCTCGCTCGCGTGGCCGACGACCTCCGTCGAGGACCCCGCCGGCGTCGCCGTCGTCCTGCCGGGCCTCGGCGGCGACGCGCGGGGCCAGGGCCACGCCGTCGACGCGTGCGCGCGCGCGGGCCTCGCCTGCTGCGTCTTCCAGCGCCGCGGCGACGGCCAGCCGCTCACGTCGCCGAGGTTCAACCTCTTCGGCGACACGCGCGACCTCGACGAGGCCGTCGAGCGCGCGCGGCGGCGCTTCGGGGAATTTTTGCCCGTCGTCCTCTACGCGACGTCCGCGGGCACGGGCTGCCTCGTGCGCTACCTCGGCGAGCGAGGCGCGAGCGCGCGCGTCGCCGCGGCCTTCTGCAACAGCCCGGGCTACGACATCGCCGTGGCCCTCACGCGCTGCGGCGCCCCCTACGATTCCCACTACTACCTCGCGGGCGTCAAGCGCCACTACCTCGGCGCCAACGGCGCCATGCTCGCGGCGCGCGACGCCGACGCGCTCGCGGCCTGCGAGAAGGCGACGTCGCTCCACGGCTTCCTCGCCGCCGCCGCGCCCTTCGCGGGCGCCGCGACCTTCGGCGAGTACCTCCTGCGGAGCAACCCCATCGGCACGGCGCACGACATCCGCGTGCCCATCCTCATCCTCAACGCCGACGACGACCCGATCTGCTCCTCCAAGAACGTCGACGACCACATCGCCCTCTTCCGAACCCACCCGACGGCGGTCCTCGCGCGGATGCCGCGCGGCGGCCACTGCGGCTTCTACGCGGGCCGGCCGTGGCGCGCGGAGCCCCGCGGCCACGCGCTCGGCGCCCGCTTCCTCGCCGCGGTGCTCGCGGGCGACGGCGACGACGGGCCCGAATGCCACCGACGTTAGGACGCCTGGGAGTCGAGGGACGAGTCCCGGCGCGGCCGGAGCGCCGTGAGCGCGTCGAAGCGGGCCTGGAGGTCGGCCTCGGGCGGCGGCGCGGCCGCCGGCGCGGGCGCGGCCGGCGCGGCGGCCGCGTCGTCCCGGCCCGCGTCGGGCGCCGGGCTCGGCGCCGCGGAGCGCGCGGTGTCGTCGACGGCGACCTCGAGGCGCCGCGTGTGGATCGCGGACGCCGCGCGCGACGCGTCGAAGAGGAGGTCCCGCGCGTAGAGCCGCGCGTCGACGGCGACGCCCGCGCGCGCCGTCGCGGCGCTCAGGACCGTGTCGCCGCGGTCCGACCGGAGCGACGCGCGGAGCGTCGCGCGGAGCTCGAACTTGCGGAACTTCGAGTCGTCGCCGCCGAGGACGTCGGCCTCCAGGAGCCGCAGCACCTCGAGCCCCTCGGCGCAGGCGACGCCGTCGACGGGGCCCGGCCACCACCGTCGGAGCAGGTCCGCGTCGCCGAAGAGCGCGAGGAGCTCGCGGACGACGTCGGCCGTGCCGCCGCGGACGCGGAGCGCGCCGACGGCCGCGCGCGCCTCGAGCGCCGGGTCCACGGCCGCGCGCAGCGCGACGCCGCGGCCGCCGTCGGCGGCCGGCGCGGGCGCCGCGCCCGCGCGCCGCGCGAGGCCGCCGTCGACGGCGCCGCCGGCCGCGACCGCCGCGACGCGGTCGCCGCGCGCCGCGTCGGCCGCGAGCGCAAGGGCGAGCGACGGTCGCCGCGCGACCACCGAGAGCCACGCCGGCGCGCCGACGTCGACGGCGACGCCGTCGTTCGACGCCGACCGCGCGACGTCCACCGGCGCGGCGCCTAGACTCTCGCGCACGCGCGACGCGGACTCGCGCGCGAGCCGCGACGCGTCGTCGCCGCCGCCGACGTCCGAGTCGTCGGAGCCGTCGGAGTCGTCGTCGAAGAACGCCGCGCGGCGCCCCGGGAGCGCCATGTTCTGGGCGTCGTCCGGCGCGTCGTCGTCGTCCTCCTCCTCCGCGCCGCACGCGCGGACGGCGACGTCGAAGGGGCAGTAGGACGCCGCGGCGCCGCGCGCGAAGCCCGCGGGGTCCACGAGCGCGCGCGCGTCGACGACGGGCGGCGCGCCGAGCGCCGCCGCGGCATCGCGGACGTCGACCGCGAGCACGCCGCCGCCGCCGCCCGAGAGGCGCACGTCGACCGTGCCCGCGTCGACGGCGCGGACGACGGCCGCGAGGCCCCCGAGGTCCGCCGCGCCCTTGTCGCGCATGAGCTTGAGCGCGCGCGCCGCGCGCGCGCGGTCGCCGTCGCCGGCCATGGACGGCGCCGCGACGTCCAACCGCCGCTCCTGGGCCGCCCAGAACCGCGCGTGCGCCGCGCCGAGCGCCGCCGCGCCCGCGAGCGTCGGCAGCCGCAGCGACACGGCGACGGGCCGCCGCCGGAGGCGCCGCGCGGCGCCGGCGACGTCGGCCCAGCGCCAGCGCCGCGGCGCCGCGAGCCCCGCGGAGAGGATCGTCGCCGCCTCGGCCCAGGCCGCGCCGAGGCCGCGGTGCTCGGCGCTCTGCCGCGGGTGTCCCGTCGCCGGCGGCTCCGGCGGCGGCTCCGCCGTCGCGAGGTAGCGCGCGACGTCCCTCAGCGACGCGAGCGGCTTTCGGGACGCGCCGTCCTCCGCGAAGAGCGTCCGCTGCGCGTCGTCGAAGCCCCGCGCCTGGTCCAGCGTCCAGCCCACGAGCCGCCGCGCCGCGGCGGCGCCGTCGCCCTCGCCGCCGAGCGGCGCCGACGCGACGCCGTCGGCCGGCGCGGCCTCGACCTCGAACTCGCCGGCGACGACGAGCGGGCTCCGGAGCTCGAGGACGAAGTCGCCGAGCTCCGGCGCTAGAGCCGCGCGGACGCGCTCGCGCAGCGTCGGGCGCACGAGCTTGAGCACGAGGGAGGCGGTGGTCCGCGTGAGCACGCCGGGGGCGGACCACTTCTTGAGCGACGTCGAGAAGCCGTCGACGGCCCAGCGGCCCTCGGCGTAGCGGAGCCGCGCGGACACGGCGACCTGGCAGCGCACGGACACGCGGCGCACCTTCATCGTCGGGACCTTGGACCCCTTGCCGCCGACGATCGCGAGGCGGTCGACGGCGACGGTCAGAGCGACGCCCGCGTCGTCGCCCGTGCCCTGCGCCTCGACCATGACCTGGGGCATGCCGACGTCCGCCGGGTGCGCGTGGACGATGAGCTGGCCCGCCATGCGCTCGACGTGACAGTCCATGACGCCGACGCAGACGCCGCCCTCGCCGCGGAGCACGTGGCTCGGGTCGAAGCCCGGCAGCGCCTGCGTGGAACTCGAATCTTCGACCCGACTTCAATGTGCGCGTCATGGAACGGTTCGACGAAAGCACTTCGGCCGTGCTTCAAGAACTCGATGCGAGCAATCGATCCGTCCAAAAATCAGCCGAATCGACTTCGATGTGACCGAGCTAGAGAATTTCAAAGTTTGGTCGGGACGTCCCAAACCGGCGGTCGCTTTCCACGCAGGGCGGCGCCGCGCGCTTCAGCGCCGCGTCCTCGGCCGCGGAGCTCCGCGCGGCGCGCGCCAGGAGCAGGTCCGCGGCCGCGGCGCCCTCGTCCGTCGCGGCCTCGCCGCCGAGCGCGTCGGCCTCGGCCTTGAGGCGCGCGGCCTCGGCGCGGTGGGCCGCGGCCTCGGCGGCGAGCCGCCGCTTGCCCTCGGCGTCGAGCGTCGCGCGCCGCCGCTCGTCGGCGTCCAACGCCCGCTCCGCGACCTTGATGGCCATGGCCAGCGCGACGGTGCGCGCGTGGCGCTCCGCCGGCGCCATCGCGAGCGCGCGCGCGAGCGCCGTCGGATCCGCCGACCGATCGCGCGCGGGCTCCGGCGCCGGCGCCGGCGCCGGCGCCGGCGGCGCCGCGGCGCCCTCGTCCGTCGCATCTTCCGCCGCGGCGCCGGCCGCCGGCGGCAGGGCGACGCGGCGCCGCCGGCCGCGCGCCCACGTGCGCCAGCGGGCGACGGCGGTAAGCGACGCCTTGGGCTTCGGTTGCTCGCTGCCGAAGGTCCGCGCGTAGACCCAGCCGTGCGGATCCGTGCGCTCGTCGATGCGCACGCGCCAGGACGCGTCGGTCCAGCTCTCGCCGCGCCCCAGCGGCGCCGCGGCGTCCGGCCCGTCGCCGCCGCCGCACGCGGAGGCGTAGTGGCGCGGGTCGCTCGCGAAGAGGTTGCGGCTGCTCCAGCCGCGCGTCGGCACGTAGCGCTCGTTCTGCGAGATCTCGACGACGTCGAGCTCGAAGACGTCCATCCGGTTGCTGCAGCGCGGCGCCGGCCGCGCGCGCGCGAGCTAGCAGCCAGAGCGCGAGCTCGGCGGTTCGATGCGCTACGTTGCACTTCAAGGACTACTTCATCCAAGTCTGCTTCCCCCGATCGACCTCCCGATCGTCACGTGCACACCCAGTGCGCGCGAGCAAGCGCAACCAGAGCGCGAGCTCGAGCTCAGCGATGCAACTTGTACTTCAGCCAGGTGCGTTCCCCCCCCCGGTTCCAACGTTTTT
>Ga0257110_1001823_pt1 | contig 10021 bp, 7 predicted proteins | sample LP_taG_7_FD_190184 | JGI IMG/M metagenome (GOLD analysis project Ga0257110, IMG submission 190184) | Marine microbial communities from Northeast Subartic Pacific Ocean, Canada - LP_J_2015_P26_10m | ecosystem: Environmental > Aquatic > Marine > Oceanic | place: Canada: Northeast Subartic Pacific... | reverse complement strand
CGATTTTTTCTTTTAAAAGATAACCACATATTTTGGTTCAAAACAGCTGATGTTACGGCAAAGACGCAGCCTCGAGGTACTATTCCATTATCTCGCGTTGATTCCATTTCACCAGCGGCGGCGCGTGATGCGGGGAAAAGTCATTCGCTTACTTTGGAAGGCGCGTTTTCCGAACGAATCGGGGCGAGGCATTTGGCCGCAGATAGCGATCGCGAACGCGATGACTGGATTTCTGCACTTCGAACAAGCAGCATAGCTTTAACATCGCAACATCAACACCAACCGGCGGTTATGAAATCTCCGCCGCCGGCGACAACTTCAGCGCTAGGGAACAAATTGAAGAGCGCGTACGGCGTCATGACTTCATCAGCTTCTCCCACCAACCAACCTTCGCCAAGTTCTTATAGACAGCAACCAACAACGTCTACAACGTCGCCGACTCCAGCGAGATCACCACCCACGATTTCAGTATCGACATATTCCGGAGGACAACAACAAGCTCAACCTGAACTCCCGCCGTTGCCTTTTCAACATCCAGGAGTCGTCGCGAGTCACTCGCGAAACCCAGGACCACCGCAGCAGCAAGTTTTCTACACGCCGCAAGGCAGAGCGTACATTGTCGATCCATTGACTGGCCAATCCAAGTGGTGTTAAAGTTGTCGTGTAAATCAGTATCGTTGTATTGTAAAAATTCCCCTAAATTTTCATTTGATATATGCATATGAGTTTCCCCCAAAGAGAGAAAGGAGAGGGACTACGTAAACGAAAAAACGAGAGATTCCACATTTACACAACACACATTTGAAAGCTCGAGACAAGAGAGCGAAGAACAAGCGCACATCAAACGGGATGAAAGAGGAACAAGATTTGAAGTGAATGTAAGTGTCTCGGTAAGTGTCTCGCGAAAGAGTGCGTAATGTCGAGTAAACCGCCGTCGTGCTTGATTATCTTGACAGGGTTACCAAAGTCGAACAAATCACTCGTCGCGAAAGACATTCTGCGCCGTCTGCTCGACGCCGGTGAAGAATGCGTCCTCGTGGACGAACCTTCTTTGAGTTTGAAACGAAATAAGGCGTACAAAGATGCTCGAATGGAAAAAATTACTCGTCAGACGTTGCAATCGACGGTGGAAAGGTATGTGAGACCAAACGGACCGCACGTCATTTTAGACTCTATGAATTTAGTTAAAGGTTTTCGATATCAACTGTGGTGCATAGCGCGAGAAAACGCGTGTCGTTGCGTGACTCTATTCTGCGCTGACTCGCGAGAGGTTGCAACATCTAGAAATCAGAGCGCAGCATTGAAGGAAGTGGATGCATCGGTTGAAGCGTACGAAGATTCCATCTTTGAAGACTTGTGTAACAGGTATGAGGTTCCTGATACGCGGGATCGGTGGCATAAGCCAATGTTTACGTTGAAAACGAAACCGATAGCGTCAGAAGATTTCTCGGGCGAGATATATAAGGGGGATTATGTAAGCAATAGCAACGATGACGGCGCACATGTATTTGTTGATGGTGAAATGACGTATAATGCAATCATTCGAATGGTTTCGGGAGAGGGAAGTTCCAAGGATGAAACGACCGGAGATGGTGACGGAGAGGCGATGACGAGCCTGGAAGAGTCATTCGCGAGAAACGCTGCTATCGACGGTGCATCGAGAAAGAGTTTGCGCCCAACATTCGCAACGGCAACCACTCGGTTGAGTGAAACAAATTTGAGATACTCTTTGGACAAAGCTATACAGCGCGTCATAGATTCAATTGCCAAGCAAAATTCTGCAAATCCCCTAGGGGTTTCTGAACCGACGACGTATACGTTTGAAGATATTCATGGACAAGATTGCAGCACGGGGCTTAAACCTATCCGTTGCGTCAGACAACCTACCCTTATCGAATTGAGACGGTTTAAGAGAGACTTTTTGAAGATATCCTCGAGCTTAAAGACGAAGTCGTCGGAACAAATTTCGCAGCTTTTCGCCGAATGCGTTGCCCGAGACGTAAAATAGTATAGCATTTTGTATAACACCACAATTTAGCACACACGATAGAAGTAGTTTGATAATGAACACAGTTATCGCGCGTTCACCCACATGTTACGCGCGTAACTTGTGATACAAATTGCATTGCTATTACATTACATTCTAAAACTACTTGGTACTATACTTTTTTTTGCTATGCGTGACCACTTCCTTCGCTCGTCAAATTCATGCGAGCGAGTTCGGCTAAATTGATGAAGTTGAAATCCCCGAAATCTTCCTCGTACACGTCATCATCGATAACCACGTCACCTTCCTCGCCACTATCGTACGACTCGAACGTATGTTCTCTGCTTCTTTCTCTCAGAGTGGAACCGCCCTTTGGTGAACGGAGCGGCGATGAGGAGCTTCCGTATTCATTGTCGACGGTGTTCGCGCCAGCGCTGTCTGAACTCTCTTCGGAACTTTTCCGGGCAGTTCTCGAGGAACTCTGGGACGAACGCTTTATAAAATAGCTCGTGTCACGAATATTAGAAACATTGGGAACAAAATTAGCCTCTGAATGGCCATTATCCCAGTCAATATCTGTAAACCATGGGTGCGTCTTCACGCTATCTGCGCCGCCGAGGAGAAGGGACCCGAGGCGCACATCTGGTTCGGAATGTAACAGGCTTTTCACGATATCCTTAGCTTCATCCGAGATACCTTCTGGATATGTGACGACAACGTTGTGTGCGTCGTAGCCTGCGAGAATATTATCGAAAATATCCGCCGGTGTCGGCGCGTGGAAAGGAGGAACGCCCGAAAGCATTTCGAATACGATGATACCCAACGACCACCAATCAACTGATTGGGAGATCTCATCCGTTTCGCAGAGCAAAACTTCCGGTGCCAAGTAGTCCGGAGTTCCCACTGCCATCTTCTTCTCGCTACTTAACGCGTCAGAGCTGATACTCCCAGAGCGATGATGTGGAGATTTCTCGTTGCTCGCTTTCGGGATGATATTATCGTCTCGCGACGCTCCGACAAAGCTCAGACCAAAGTCCGCGAGCTTCAAATGTCCATCTGAGGAGATCAGAAGGTTGTCTGGTTTCAAATCGCGATGAGTCACGCCAACTGAGTGTACGTATTCTAGCGCCAGAACGACTTCACTCGCATATTTTCGTGCCATGCTTTCTTCTAAAGAGCCGAGCTGTTTCAAAAGGCTATACAAATCGCCGCCGTTGGCGTACTCCGTCACAAAGTACACGTGTCGAGCCGATGAGAAGGCGTAGAACAACTTGATAACGAATGGGTTCGCCGCTAAGACCAGCGCATCCCGTTCTTCCTTCAAGCGAGAGATTGTGTTTCTAAACACCAAATCTCTTTTCTTTATCGCTTTGATAGCGTATATATCTCCCGTAGCTCGCTTTTTCGCCAAGAAAACGCGACCGTGGGCGCCCGATGAAATAAGCTTGAGCACCTCGAAATCTTCCACGGATACTCGTGATTGCGGCGGGATAGTGTTGCCAATATCAGTGTTATTACCGCTTCCTTCATAGTCGAGAAAGTCATCTCTATCCGAAGAATTCGTGTTGCCGCTCAGAGATCTACTCAACTCTGAGACTCTCATTTTTTCCTCAAAGGATGACGAAAGCGAAGAGGTGCGTAGATAGTCTACTGGTGACATAGAACGTTGCCTCGAGTGCTTATCACCTCGCGGTGAACTCAATGGACTGCTCGCACAACACGCGGAGTGTGCCACAAGCTCTGATAATGGAACAGGTTTCTCGCATATTCTGCACACGGACGTCATCTTCCGCTGACTCTCTGGACTGACCTGTTTTCCTCCGTGCGCTGCGCCTAAGCTCCCAGATGGAGTATCACTTTGCGAATTTGATTGCAGATTGTCGTAATTTTCATCGTCGTCGAGCTCCATGTCAGCTCTGTAGAATATTCGAGAAGGATTCCTCATGACTCCTCGTCCGACACGACCGCCCGCACCCGCCCTGGTGGGAGACGCCGCGCCGTCGTGCCCAAAACTCGCATCATGATTGGTCCGTCGCGAGGGCGATTGCGAAGAGTACGTACTGCTGTTATCAAAGGCATCTTTGCGCTCAATATCATCTGCTGCTAAAGTCTGCGCAATTGCGGAGACGTTTGAAAACCTCGAGAATTCATTCGAAATTCTGGTCCCCTGGGACTGGCCCAAAGGCGAGGAGCCCAGCAACGAGCGCGAATGCGACGTCGGAGAATCCAAAGGAGACATCCGATTCGGCGAAGAACCACGATTATACCCACTCGCAGTTCTGTGATTATTATTACTCGTGATTATATCAAGCGACGGTGATGCAGAACTTTCTCTAGAGGAGGTGAAGGAATTTTTTCTTCCTTGTTGCGCCGCCGATCCTGGCGAATGGATTCTTTTTTGCGCGTTTCTATCTTCCGCGGAGCTCCCAGAGTTTTTTTCGCTATTATTACTACTGTTATTAATATTGTTGTTCGTGTTTAACTGCGGTAACGTTAAGATGGTGGCGAGTGCGACGCAAGATTGTATCATTTTTACGCCTTCGTACATCGTTTTACAGTTTTCGCACGTCTTGAAACACTCCAACGTGAGTTTTTGTGTGGAGGGATCGTCCGTGGCGACGATATCTTTCTTTCTGATCGCACCAAACGACGACGACGACGACGTCGTGGACGATGTTCTCGAGAACGCTTCCGTGTTAATGTTGTTGGAATGAGCGCGACCGGCTGACTCGACTTCGTCTTTAATTTTCTTGTGTAGACTCGTGATGCGAGTGAAACACAACAACAACGTCAACAGTGCCCGTCTGTTCTTTCGGTTCTCCTCTTTTCGCAATTCGGTCGCCAAGTCTGTTCTTTTCAGTAAGATTTTGATGGCGTGCGCGGCAAAGACCGACCACTTGGGCATAGCGTGGTTCGGGAACTGCAAAAAGTGCTCACCGATGGAGTGCACAACCTCCAGAAACGAAGATTGAGCTTCGTCGTCTCCTTCTGTTTTCTCGTTATTGTTGTTGGTACCTCCTTCCTCTTCTTCTCTTTCAACGAGAAAAATATCATCTCCAATGTCTAAGAGAAGTGTTTGTAAACGCGCGCGCGTCTCGTTCGTCGTGGAGATGAGCAAAACGTCGTCGACTTTCGACGACGACGACGAAGCTTTCACCGCAGTTCTTTTCGCATTTCTATTTGCTATTCTCGCATCATTTGTTGTTGTTGTTGTTGTCATCGGCACAGATGAGCGGAAACCATCCCCACGTGTCGAAGCACTGATGAACTCTTTCGTCGTCGCAAATTCCTCCTCTCCGTTTTGTTTCTCTTTTTGCTCCTTCTCCAACTCTACCCCCAAGCATGACACGTTCTTCAACGTCACCGCCCGAACAGGAGGATGAGAATGAGGAGGAGGAGGAGGAGGGGCACTCATCTCTCGTTCTTTGATGAGGGACTTCTTTTGAGAATAGAATAGACGCGTGTTCTAAATTGTGCCGGGGGTGACTCAGCAGAAAGAGCTCCTTTGATATTTTGATTTTTTCCTTCGTTTTTTGTTTTGTTCGTCGTACGGACTTGCAAGCATTTTCAGGCAAAAACAAAGTCCCCTCTTCATGTACTAGACGACACTATATTCATCCATCTTCATCTTCATCTCTTATGATCTCTTATTATTATCATCGTCAAAGTACCCCCTCTGAACGAGTTTCGATGGCTTTCGCGTCCACGCCGTATCATCGCTCTCCTCCATCGTCATCAACCCGTATTCCATCTGCGGACCGACGGCGGCAACATCATCGTCTTTGTTCTAAAAGTAATACTCTTAAGACGTGCTCTGCCATACGGCCGAACGAGATTCAAAACAATGGAAAGATAGAAATAAAAAAAGTCGATTCAGATGCAGATATTCGTGGCGCGGCGTGCGTCAGAGCGCTGTGTTTTTATTCCTATCCCAAAGACCGTTCGGAATTTAGCATCCGAGCGCACCGACTGACAAAAATCGAAGCCGAGTTTGAGGCGATATCGAATAAAATAACAGGCAAAGACGTGTCGTACAAAAATAACGATGTTTTTTGCTATGTTGCCGTAGAAGAACGCGTAAAAGGTGACAACAGAGTGCCAGAAGATCCCGCGATTGTCATTCCGGGCGAAAAGAGCGCAATCGTTTGCGGGACGTTGGATTTGAACGTCGGCGTAAACTTGCCGGCGGAAGAGTTGGTTGGAAAATTTCCCATCGAAGGTAATGCTCGAAAGAAACGATGTTACATGAGTAACGTTTGCGTGTTGGAGTCTCGTAGAAATCTAGGTATAGCAAGACAACTCATAGAGCGCGCGATTGAAGATGCGAAGAACATCAACGTGGAGGAGATTTACGTGCACGTAGTATCGGAAAATATCGCCGCGAAACGCCTCTACGAGAAAGCAGGGTTTGTCGTAGAATCAGAGGAGTCGGCGAAAGAGGCTTTGACGAGAATGCACGAACCGAGACAAATTTTACGGTATCGTGGATGATTTCGCGTTGTCTTCATTCACTATTGCCGTTATTATGAGTGTCTATCTATGTTTGAAAAACGTATATGTCTATTTATCTTTGTTGCTCCTCCTGCTGCTGCTGCTCATCGTTGACGACGTCAGATGAAGAAGAAGAAGGAAAATGTCCCATCACTTCTTCGCTTTCTTCGGACGTACCTTCTTCTTGTTCATGTTCTCGCTCTTCTTCTTCTTCTTCTTCTTCTTCTTGTCCGTCTTCTCCTTGTTCCCGTTCTTCTCCCGCGATGGTAATTATGCGAAGAATCTGCTCGATGCTCATTTGTGGATTTGCGGCTTTTAATCTGTGCAAAAACGATTCGCGAAACGGAACTTTTACCAATCTGTGTTCTCGCGTGTGATTTTGCAGGAAACGAAAACGCCCGGCTGCGGCGTAAGCGTTCGCACTCGTCTCATTCAATCCGACTTTCTCGTCGAATTCTTTACACTTACCGCACAAATCAAAACCAAGTGGACATCCGTTCTCGTCTTCTTTGCAATCAAGGCATTGATATCTCTCGCCTTTGATTGGATAGCTTCCGCACAAGTCACAACCCACGCCGAAATGTACTTCTTCTTCTTTTTCATCATCCTCTTCTCCTCTTTGGCCTCCTTCTTCTCCGGAGGGTACATTTTCCATCATCATGACTTCTTCTATTTCTTCATTCTCCTCTTTTTCCATGCGCTCTTTAATCTCGAGTGGGTACATCTTCTCTAGTAAATGCTGCATCGCTTTGACGACACCCGCTTCTTTGTCGATATCTCCGCCGTAACAGTTTTCAAAGACGCATTTTTTCATATTCCCGCGACGAACACAGTTGAGACAGTACAGGTGGCCACACGTGGCCGCTATCGGGTTCACGAGTATTCGTTTACATTTTGTACACGTGACGCTTTCCGTGAGTGCAGAGGCGTTCGTTTTCAGCTCTTCCTTCAAAAACTTTACAAAAGGCAAGAGGAACTTTTCATACTCCTCCGAACTCTCCCTTTCTCTTTCTAACCGCTCATCGAATTGCTCTCGAAAGGTCGACAAAGTTAACAGCGATAATTGCGTAGAGAGACCTGGCAAAGCGTGATACTGCTTTTTGCACAAGAAACAATGCGAGTTCTCCAAGTTCATAGAGCAGTGACAACAGTATATGCACGATAAATGGCCACAAGGTAGAATAGCTGCTCCAAGAATGAGTTCCAAACAGATTGGACATTCGAACTCTTTAATATTCTCCTTGGCATTGTCTGTAGCCGTTTTAACCGCATCGATGACGTTGCCATCGGCGGTTCCGCTCATTTTCGATCGCGCGAGATGGAGCTTTTCTGACGGCGGACAGGAGAAAAAGAGAAGAAGAAAGATACGCGACCCGCGAAATGAAAATGGGGGAAGTGGAGAAAGTTCGTTACTTTTTATGTGAAAGAGATACGAATTTAAGAAAACAAACTCACCCTCATCGTCAACCTTCACTTCACTTTGTGACACCTTCCACTTGCGAAACGATCGCGCTCTACATATCATCGTTATCAGAGATACACCCCTAAGATAAGTAGAGAGAAAGATAAGGCGTTAATGACGACATTTACGTATCGCGTCGTCAACGCGTTCGTAAACAACGACACGAAAAACGAAGAGTTGAAAGGAAATCCCGCCGCTGTTATCGTTCTTTCGAGTGATGAAAGCGGAAGCATATCGAAAGAAGAGAAGCAAACGGTGGCACGAAAGCTCGGTCTCTCTGAGACGGCTTTCGTTCGGGAAGACGTGAACAAGGGAGGAGGAAGGAAATATTTCAACATCGAGTGGTTTTCACCTACGTTAGAAGTGGGTTTGTGCGGGCACGCGAGTTTAGCTTCTGCGGCGTGCCTTTTCCGTGATGTTTTAGCAGCCAACGGAGAAAAACAAAGTTCTGAACCGATCGTATTTGTATACGATGATGGAAAAAGTGAGCTGGTTCTCGAGAGATGCGAAATAACAGGGGCGATAACGATGTCGTTTCCTGCGTCGCCGCCTGTTCCGGTTGCCGACGAGGAAGCTTCGCGCCGAATCGAGCTCGTCAGAGAAGCGTTCGGAGACAGTCGTGAAGCACTCGCCGCATCGCCAGTATACGAAAATTCAATCGGAGATACTTTCATTTATATGGAGGAGACGTGCGTTCCATCCGTGGACGAAATATATTTCGATTGCAAGAAGAAAGTCGACTACGAAAAGTTGGGAAAAGTTGGTGGAAGAGGCGTGGTCATTACCGCACTCTCCAATCCGGAGAAAAAGGAATTGATTGATTGCGACTTTGTGTCGAGATTCTTCGGACCAAACATAGGCATAGCCGAGGATCCTGTGACTGGTTCGGCACACTGCGGATTAGCGCCCTTCTTTAGAAATATTCTTCCTTCCTCGATGGAAGGAAAATTTCTGCGAGGGTACCAAAAGAGCGCGAGAGGCGGGTTGGTCTTATGCAGAATAGTGGCGGATAAGGTAGAACTTCGCGGATTTTGCGCGTTCGATAAAATAGACACGATAGAAATATAGCATAGAGCGCGCAGATAGAAAAAAACTTTGATCCACAATGGATCATTTACTAAGTAGTTTAAGATTTTAAGATTTTGCACTTAATATTTGATAGGTGTGCTTCACTTCTTCACCTTCTTCTTCGTCGTTTAAGATGCCTTCATCATCGTACGATATCTTGCCCAACGGGATTTCGAACGACGATTACGTCATTCAAAACAGCTCGAAGAAACACGACCCCCAATGGGCCGCGAACGCGTCTCGAGGCATCATCTCTTCCCACGGTAATCAGCTCTTGGAAGTGCAAAAGCTTTTACAGGAACTGACGGAACACCAGGACCAAATTCTCGAGTCTATTCCGTTAACCGAAGACGCGGTGCTTTGGGCGTCGCACACGCGCGAATTCATCGAACAGGTTGAGAAGTTACCAGAATACACCAAAAAAGCGCAAGCGATCGAGGCGGAGATGCAAAATTTGACAAAACGAATCCAACGAGCTAAAGAGCGCGTACAAAAGTTGAACAGCTAGCTCGGGGTAATATCAACGAAAAGTTTCTGTGTTTGGGCGTAACAAAAGAGAGCTACGAGAGAGAAAAAAACAAAAAGAGCAGAGCTCGAGCAGTCGAGAAGAAAAAAATTTCGATGAAACGAAAACGCGGTTTCCTCGAAAAAAAATACTCACCTGCTCGCGCAACGCGCTCTTTTTCTTCCCGTCAGAAAGAGAGAAGACAGAAGAAGCATTCTCTGTCATGGTGCGACGCGCGAGTGTCGCATTCCTCGCGCTTGTAACGACAGTCGGTTTGACATTCTTAAAACACACAGTGAGCGCGACAGAAACGAGCAGAAGGAGCCTTCTACAAACAGATACGTTTTCGTATCAGAACACTGGCTTTTGCACGAGAGAAAATGTTTTATATGCGTCCGTAGGAATCGGGTGTGGAGCACTTCGAGACTTCGCAGAGGAGGATGAAGACAGAAAGAACGCGTGTTGTTTGATTCTAAGCGAGTTGAACGAAGAAAAGTGCTTTTGTGAG
>Ga0257110_1001821_pt1 | contig 10024 bp, 15 predicted proteins | sample LP_taG_7_FD_190184 | JGI IMG/M metagenome (GOLD analysis project Ga0257110, IMG submission 190184) | Marine microbial communities from Northeast Subartic Pacific Ocean, Canada - LP_J_2015_P26_10m | ecosystem: Environmental > Aquatic > Marine > Oceanic | place: Canada: Northeast Subartic Pacific... | reverse complement strand
GCGTGGAAGAAGGGGCTTAAAACCGGTCAATACTACTTACGAACCCGCCCAAAGGCTGACGCCATCGCCTTTACGGTGGAATGTGAATCATGCAGTGCGTAACAATGGAGGTTCGTACTCTTCCAAGACCAATATTGGTGGGTGACGTTTTGGTTTATGGCAAAGAACGTAACCGATTAAAACGCCGATAACAATAACTATACATACAATAATAGACAATACAACCCAATGCATTTTTATAGATTTAATTCATATTTATACACGGTCTACATTTTTAATTTCGTTTGTTCATCAAAACTTTCTATTTCTTCCCCTACATCGTCAAATGCTTTCTTCGCCTTATCCATTTCCGTCTTTATTTCCTTCAATTTTTTCTTCTGGTCCATTGTTAGAGTCGCATTTTCTAAGCCGTTCAAGAGATCAAAAATCTCGGACTGAGTATCCATATCAATACCTTGATTGATCTGGATAATACCCAGTATGTGTCGCAACAGCTTTACCTTTAGCTCTAGCCTTTTTAAACGCACGGCTGTATTCAGTTCATTTTTCTGAAGAGAAGTTGAAGCTTCCATGTAAATAAATATACACATTATTATATACCATTATAGATTTAATTCATATCGCACCCTTCTTTCCGCACGAAAGCCCGCATTAGTATTGGTAGCAACCGCCGCAGCATTTTTCGATGTCTTATAATCCTGCCAAAGCCAATCGCCTATAAAAACAAGTATATACACTCCGATGGCCATTAAGATAAACCAAACAATCCATAGTCCATCAAATCTACAAACTTTATCGTCGTCTTCGTTGCTTATACAGTGGTCTACCCAATCGCACTTTTTGTTTATTTCACCACAGCATTCGTTTGTACTTTTGGTTTTGTTAATACAGTCGGCATGAACTTGAGCAAGCAACATCATTACAAACAGTAGTCTCATTTTCTAGGTGTGCACATAACTTATATACTTTTTTTAGGTTAAAGAACGATAATATCGACGGTAATACGCTACCTTGGGATTTACCGATTGAACTGGTCCAAAAATGGCCCGGACTCCCAATTGACTCTTACCATCCCATCCTCAACAACATCCGATACCCCACATTGTCCTTGCTCAGTTGAATACGACCCCGAAAAACAGAATTCTTACTATGAAATACCGTTTTCGTTTCTGGAACAAACGTTGATTTAAACATGATTTCTGTAAACTTTCGACCGTCCAATGCATGTGTGTTTTTTTATGTGTACCTTTGTGTGTTTTACTTTCCAACCGACCCAGTTCTTGTAGCAATGTACTCCTTTGTGTTCATCACAATCTACGGTATATGTTTGAAAGAAGAAGAACGTCTTCTGTAATGTATATAAAGTAGAGCATTGTTTATATGATGAAGTATGTCTTGTTAATTGTAAGTATAGTGTACAGTCTATTTTACTTTCTACCAGTGAGCAAAGAAATCGGGATTATACTGTCCGTCTCTTCGCATGTGTTTGCCGCCCCTGCTGTTATTAAATTTCCAACTTTTTTAAGCGTTTCTACGGTAATTACGGTTTTTTCATCCCTCATGTTTCACATCATCAATGATGCCATGAAAGCGGACGAAGATAAACATTTTCGACGTTTTGATCACGGATGGTCTGTGTTTCTAATTTATGCGGTTATATTTCGCACCGTATACAAGAAAATTCCCGAATGGGCACTGTTTGTGCTTGTTCTGGTGTGTGTCATTCCGGCAGCGTTCTTAACGAACCCACGCACATACCTACCTTTAACCGTCATCGCAACGGTAGCCATGGTCTTCATTTTGTACCAGAAATTTAACCGGTACTTAATGATTGCATTCCTACTGTACGCAATGGGAATCGTGTCTCGATTTTTGCCAATACTAGACAACAAGTATCATCGACACAGTATTTGGCACGCTTTGGTCTTTTCGGCTGTTTACTATGTACAATTGGGAATTGAAGAAAATGAGAAACAGCGTACCTCCCGATCAGGAGAGTAATGTATACAATTTATTAGGCGTTACTCCGCTAGGATTGACCTCCAAGAGCATCCTACATTGCTGTAGCGCGCACACCATCAACTCACTACAATAGTATGTATCATACTCGGTCTGTGAATTACGCAATGGAATGAAGTATCCTACCGCACCCGTGTAATCATATGGTTTACCGCATTCTCCAAGCAAAAATTTTGCAACTTTGTGTTCATTTTGGCTGCTCAGTGTTATTCTCACACTAGAAGCTTGGGATTCGTCCATCACTCGATAGAATGGGTTGTTGTGGTTGTATTTCAACATTCGATACGATAAGACATCCCCCCACAGAATGTAAAAACACATATTTAACCTTCCGTCTTCAACGTATTTCATATAATTTTCCTTCAATTTGTCGTGACCTTCCACTTGATCGAAAAAAGCTTCCGCCTCAACCAAATCCCAAGAAAAGACAAATTCCGAATGACAGTATTCTCCTCCAGTTGCATAACTCACCACCTTGTTAAACCAATTGTCGAAAATGCCGACCGGTTTAGTGAATACGGCGTTTAACATTTATTACGATATGAAGTATATATTTATAGTATTTTATAAATAATATGAAACCCCTTATATGTCTATACATGTTCATCGTACCTTGTATTGCAACAGACTGGTTTAAGGAATATATGGAAATTCATAGTAAGGTATACTCATACAAAGAACGAAGACGGGCTTTTTCAGTTTTGGAACCAAAGTACCATTTTGCTAAGAAGCATGGATATGATTTAACTCACAGGAGCGACAAAAACAGTTCTCTAGACTTTAATCCATTCGGTAGACGCCAAATAGGAAATTTTAATAGTACGCCGGTAGGAAGCCATCGTTTGGGACTGCCCTTGCATTTAGACTACCGAACATTGGACGCGGTTACAAGTGTGAAAAAACAGTCTAGCTGTGGAGCGTGTTTCGCTTTTAGTGCTGTGGGAGGCATTGAGTACTGGTACAAACATAAATCAGGAGAATTAATAGACTTTAGTATTCAGCAATGGGTGGATTGTACAAAACCAAAAAACTTTGGATGCGATGGTGGACTTATGAGTTACGTATTCCAAAAGGCAATGGTACAACCCGCTGGACCAGTAGATTTCGACCCATATTTAAATCGAGAAAGTAAATGCCGACACTGGCACCAAAAACCATGGTTGAAAGTAAAGTCATTCGTAGTCCAATCCGATGACACGCACTACCCCATCGAAGCGCATCTTGCCCACAACCTAGTTCAATATGGACCTATCAGTGTCGGCATTGATAGTAGCAATTGGCACTTTGAACTATACAAAGGTGGTATACTAAAGGAAAATCGATGTGGAAAAGATATCGACCATGCGGTGTTGTTGGTCGGATATACTCCCAAGTATTGGATTATTAAAAACAGTTGGGGCAAACATTGGGGGGACAAAGGCTACATGTATCTCGAGAGAGGGAAGAACGCATGTGGAATTAATTCGTATGCGAGTTTTATAACAGACGCCAGTATTTAAATAACGTTGATTTTCATCATGATTTTGCCAACCGATATCATCCGACACATAAACAAGTTTCTAGAAGGCACCGGTAGACTAAAGGTAGAGTTATGTTTCAGAGTTAAACTAGAAACCAGAACATTTTATAAACTATTGATTGAATGGGAACATAGAGATGAAACGCACGTTAAGGATGTTATCATGAAGAAGGGAGAAATGTGGTCGATAGAATGGGACAAGAGAAGGGAGATAAAACTTAATCTGACCAGTAGGAGATGCGTAAACCAAGTTTGGACAACCGTTCGATGGAAATACTCCCCCTTAAGTCCACCAGAATACTATTCGAGAAAGATAGTAATCTTTATGAATATGACCACCAGAGGCGCCACCAGACGAGTGATAAAACTACTCAGGGACGGAAGATTCGATTTGTGGGAAGATAGGGGAGAAATACTTTGTTATAGTACCTTACGGAGAAATCAAAATAGATAGAGGTATAAAAGCATTTAATTTTATTACATATATGTTGGAAGAATTAGGTTGGTTATTAGCGTTTATCTTAACCTTTGTTATCGTTCATTACCAGTTCAAATTCTGTATACCCATTACTCTTTGGACATTGAAATTCGTCGAAGTCTGCGTGATAATATTGTTTGCAAAGATGTACGTAGTATTCAGACTTTATGGCGAGCAGGTAGACGTGAGTCAGCTAAAGGAGTTCTTTCAACATTTCATAAATGTGACCAAAGAAGGATTGATGCACGGGGGAGAATTATAACTTCATCTTGTACCCCTGATACTCCGGTTCTCCACCTATAACATAACCGTCGCTAATTTCCTTGCAAATGACTACGTTGGTCGTGACGGTCTTCCAGAGCTTTTCCCACATGGCCGCCAACAAACAAACGAGATCGTGACGATACTGAGTTAATTTTTTGTAAAGAACCGCTACTCCGGCGCTACCTATAATATTGCCTTTTATTGTTTCTTTCATCCAGTCTACGATATACGATAACACACCGTTTATTTGATTCCGCATTTGTGTATTCAGTGTTTTTTTCATTTGTACTTCTGCCGATTCTAAAATTTCACACTGCACATTGACATATTCGCTCGCAACTCTCGCTGGAGTTATGTATCCTTTTAGCAAATCTACCCAGCCATCCGTTTGTTCCATTAATTTTCCACATACTATTTCCTTTGATTTAGCCAGTTGTCTTAAAGTTTCTTGGCTGGCCATCAGTCCATTCTTTTGTGCATCGATGATTGCTGCTGCTGCTTCCCAGAATGCATACGCGGCAGGTGCCAATAGAACAACAAGCGTAGACTCGCCAACAAGCTTAAACGCTAGCTGTTCGGGAACGGTTTCACCAACACCATCGCATTTGTACTGCCATCCGTATCTATTGTACAGTGTTGAAAACGGGTTAGAAGATTTACTCATATATCATAATCGTACGCTACCTTTATATTTTAAAATTACTGATTCACATGGTTTTCATGTTCACGTGCCACCCACATTCTGAACGGGGTTTGATAGTCGGATACGAACTCGTCCGAACGATTGTCCCGTTGATCTTTGTACTCCAGTTCGGTACGTTGCAACAATGGTGTCAATCCGTTGTGTTCGATTATCATACGTATATCTTCTTGTAATGTGACTAGAGAAGTGCTTATCCGTTCCAACATTGCTACGGTCTCATTCGATTCCCTTGCTTTTCTTAACTCGTTCACCACTCGCATTTCTTCGATGCGTTTGGTCACCGACTCATCCTGCATGTTGTCCCATCCAGAAACAATCGTTTTCTCGAGTGGTATTTGAATTTCCTGCTTGGAAATGACGTTGATGCCGGTTACCATAACTTTCAATGTGTGGACTTCCATCGATGATGTAATGGATTTATCGATTGTACACGGTATAAGAATTTGTTTTTTCTCGTCTGCATAGACATCGCCAACGTATCGCATGGAGTCAGTGATCAATGTGTCACTTTTTATTCTTAAAGTGACGCCCCGCAATACAGTGCTGAATGCCGCTCCAAGTACACTGCCGAACGCAATGGGAACCTCTCGCATACTTTGAAGAAAGTTGTACGTACCTTTTCCATAGGCTGCCAACTCTTGAAGTAAAGTACTGTTGTGCTTGTTGTACCCCATCGTGTGAATACGTACCGGTACCGATGAAACAATGTCAATATCGTCGAGGTTGCCTTCTTGAGTGTCGGTCAACACTACCATGTGCGCGTTTGTGTGACCTCTGCAATGCTCTACCGCGTACAGTATGAGATTCGTGAAGTCAGGATGTCTTTTTGTGTGCGTGATGTAATTCAAGACATGTTGCTTGTTCACGTCGGTACAGTACGTCCATGGTACGATAACCTTGTCGCTTATGATTGAAATTTGATCCACGGAACGAATGAATTTCAATGATTCTTCCATTGTTCTACGTAGTAGAGAGACATCCACAGGTGTGTCAATGACGTACACCATAGACACAGGGGGTTTCACCGCGTCGATGACGGTATTCGCGGTGATTTGCACCATTGCGTGGAATTCGCTTGCATTGTGCGGGAGTTCGGTGTATTGAAATTTCAACATATTAATAACGTAAATTGTAAATGTATTGTCTTACTGTGAAACGGATTGCGAGTTTGTGTTTGCAGTTTGGATTTCTATCTTTACAAGTACAGTAACCTAAATATCCACTTCTTGCACGGGTTTTAATTGCTTCTGGGGACAATAACTCAATAAAGTAATATTTCTTGTGTGTGTTGGAAGTTTTTTGCGATCGAACCACAATAAAGTCCCTAGTTTCAATCTCAGGGCGTGTAAGGTCCTCTACGTACCTACCATAACCAAAATGGGCGTTTATTCTTAATGCTCTGAACCTCTTAATTTCGGCCTCTGGTTTTACCATCCCATCTGGTGGTCTCTCTTTGTACATGCGTGTAGCACGCTCGATCCTATTGCGACCATACTTTGTCCCGTATGACATATTAATACTAAGGTAGTTAATTTATATACAAAAAATCCCATTTGGTACATACATCCCAACCGATCTCAGCCACAATTAATAAAAAGTAATATAAATATTATATTTCTGTACTAACAAATGGAATGTGTTAAAGGTAGAAGGAAACGTCGATGTTGGAAAGGTTATACACCTACCCCAAATAAAAGAGCTTACAGTAAAGGTTCGTGCAGAAGAAAAAGACGCGTGTTTTAAAGTGTTTTATATGGAAATATGACAAGAATTAAATACAAGCGGTGCGCGTCGTGCAAAGAGACGTTGGCACAAACAGAATTTTACAAAAAACGAGGAAATGTCGATGGTTTAAAATACCTATGCAAAACATGCATTAAAGAGCAAGAAAAGAAACGTGTGATGAGACTTGTACAATTCCGTAAGGAGAGCAAGCTTTATACAGATGATGAAAAAGTGTGTACAGGATGTGACCGACTGAAACCCATGTCGGAATTTCATAAAAGGAATCAAAACTTGGATGGTAGAGCGGGCCTTTGCAAAAAGTGTAAAAGCGAAAGAACCCGAGAATACCGAAAGAAGAAAAAACAGGGCCAGCATACGTATTATGACAACCCGCTTGTTAGGTTGCTCAGCGCAGCAATGGAAGATTCTCATGTCGAAGTATATATATAAAGTTACAGTGCATAAATGTGGGCCGGAATTGTCGTTGTCGGATTCATGTTTCTGTGCTTTGCGTTTGTTGTGGTACTATTTAAAGCACAGTAACCTAAAACAAATGAAAAACTACCGTCCTCTAAGCACATCGAAAGAAAAACCAATCTACTATCATTTGAACCCATTGTTGTATGCCATGGTGCCAAAGACGGTATGCAAACTAAATATATTCACCAATCAAATTGAACACGTAAGGGAATTGCAACCAAATCGACTATATGAATATTAATCATACTATATAAGACTCTACTTTTATAATAAAATGAAAATTATTATTCTATTTATTCTCGCTTGCTCCGCAAACGCCACCGTTTACCTGAAACAATCTGACTTTAAAGACTCTACCGCTGGAAAGAAATCGTTGGTTGCATTTAAAGCCCCGTGGTGCGGTCATTGCAAACGACTTAAACCAGAATGGGACAAACTGGCAGAAAACGTTAATGTTCTTATTGGAGAAGTAGATTGTACCGTGGAGGTGGAGCTGTGCCAAGAGCACGGTGTCAAAGGCTACCCGACTATAAAATATAACGATGGCTTTGGATGGAAAGCTTACCAAAGTGGACGAGACTACAACGCGTTAGAAACCTTCGTGAAGAATACGCTGGAGGACTCTTGCTTTGATGACATTGCGCTATGCAGTGAAGACGAAAAGACAAAGATAGAAGAGATCAACACATTTTCTGAGACGGAACGGAAGGTCCGCAAAGAAGCTTATGAAGAAGAGCTTCAGCAAGTCGAAAAGATGTTTGCTATGCAAATACAAGAATTGCAAGACCAATACAAGAAATTAAGCGAAGAGAAAACACTGACAGTGGAAAAGCTAACTCGCGAAATAGGATTTCTCAACTACGTTCATGAGCGTACTGAATTATAACCTACCTCTAACCCGACATAAGCGTACCAAATGGTACTTTTCTCAAAAAATGGTATAGAAGGCCAACGATATCGGTGATGGTAAAAAAGATTGCACTTACGACTTGGAAAAAAGTGCACGAATGTTTTCGAACTGGCATTTAAATTGTAAACAAACTATTTATATAATCGATATTAGTCTAAAAATGAAATGTAAACACTGCAATGCCGTAAAACTACGCTCCGACTTTCCAAAGAACGGGTATGCCATATGCAAACAGTGCAAGAACGCAAATCAGCGGAAGTACTACAAGAAGAATAGCAAACGTCTGAACAAACAAATGTATCAATACCAAAAGAACAAGATGAAAACGGATCCACTATTTCGTTTGCAGAAAAACTTGAGACGACGGCTAAGAAAAATATGCAAGAACAAAGGCGATACTACCATGGGTCTGGTACGGTGCAGCAGCAACCATTTGAGAATGTACCTCCAAGCTCAATTTCAACCCGGTATGTCATGGGGGAACTACGGAAAAGTATGGGAAGTTGACCACATGATGCCATGCTGTTCCTTTGATTTGGAACGAACTGGGGATCAGTACAAATGTTACCATTACACCAACATGCAACCGTTGTTTAAACGTCAGAATTTAAGCAAAGGAAAAAAAATCGTGCACGATATGAAATGGAATGGTACTCAGTGGTTGATTAAAGAAAATGATATCTATATATTACGTTAACGCTATCCCAAATTACTCTCTACACGCTTCAGCAGCGCCATGATCTGGTCTTGTCGGGTTCGTTGAAGTCCGAACCTAGGATTTGTGTCGTGCAACGCGTTCTTTAGCATTAGCATGTCTTTCGCTATTGCTACGTAACTCCCTAGGTAAAACGTTCTCAACGTGTATCCATTTCTTCCATCGGTCCAATAATACATATGATCCCACCAGCCAGTAAACCGTCCGTCTCCAATCCACCAATGCAGCGCACTCCCATCAATTTTAGTGTAATTCGATAGTGCCAAACGAAGTCTCACGATACAAGTGTTCAAACGATATACTGTGACGTTCTCTATCGGAAAATAGTTTCCTTTACTCGGTCTCGGTTTCCTTGCATATGGTACATTTACCTGTATCAGGTTTGGCTGGTTCGGATCCCATTTGTACACTTGGTACAGGTTTTTATATTGTGGTAAAAACACAAGGTTTGGACTGCCATCATCTTGGCTAATTTTCTCTTCATCCTTTGCTTCTTTAGGCGTGGGAATGTCGGGCGTGTACGGACCAAGGTCTATCCAGTCCGAGTCGGACTCAATTGGAGTTCGAGACCCCGGTGTTTCAACTACTGGTTTGGGATTATAGGGACCGTGAACTGGCAGGTAATATAAGTACTTACCACTGTTTTCAGTGCGTGCGTTTTTGAACGTCTCGAGGAATAGATTAGCATCGCGAATTTCTTTGATGTCGCGGTTCATTTTTAAACAATACGTAAAATAATATAGTGATTTATACTAGTTTATCGATCAATTCGTCTACTTCCTTTTCTGTGGAGCAAACGTAGTCAAAGGAATTGTAATTTTCCAATGCCCTCTCAGTTTCGTGCGCGAACCACCGGATGTGTTGGTTCAGATCCTCGGATCGTTTTTCAATTCTTCCGAATCGCGTGTGCCATGGAACGTCAAGATAAATCAAAATAAAACCGGCCTCTTTTAGCTTATCGCACTCATTTGGGAAGCGTACGTCATCTATAATGACTTCATCTGGTATGCGATCCAATAGCTTATCAATCCATGTGTCTGGTGCTACAAACCTGCCAACCATTCCGACTAAAATATGCGAAGCCCTGTCGCTTTTTCCCATTTCCGTCACAATTTCCTTAATCGGCTTAGCAATGGACATGATGGACAGGTTGGTCTTTTGGGCTAACAGGTTTGCCGCATAGCTTTTCCCGCTGCCCATACTACCACAAA
>Ga0257110_1001820_pt1 | contig 10027 bp, 7 predicted proteins | sample LP_taG_7_FD_190184 | JGI IMG/M metagenome (GOLD analysis project Ga0257110, IMG submission 190184) | Marine microbial communities from Northeast Subartic Pacific Ocean, Canada - LP_J_2015_P26_10m | ecosystem: Environmental > Aquatic > Marine > Oceanic | place: Canada: Northeast Subartic Pacific... | reverse complement strand
TTGCTTCTGCAGATCTTCGCCTGAAATCGATTGCACCATCATCGGAATGTCTTGCGAGGACTCAGCCCTTTGGCGCGCCGTCACCACGACTTCTTCGAGCTCTGCACTCCAGGCCAAACCTGCACCACCAGCCCCGATCGCGGCGGCAACGCCGGCGACGATGGCCTTTTTAAGAAAGGGGCTCTGACGCTCTTTGGAATCCCTCGACATAACGCAATCCTCTTGTTATTTCGCGCGCCATTGTTGGGCCCGCTTGATTTTACACTGTCCTCTGACCGACACAGTCATACTACAAGGCGCAGCTATTACGATTTATCAGAAGATATAGTAGTTTAGGGAGGGGAGCAACACGCTTTAGTAGAGGGTATGGCGCAGCAAAATGGGGGTAATCTCCCGTAAACAGCATAGAATGACTGAATGAATGGGTCAGCGTGGTTTCCTTTGGCACTGGTGTGCTTATTGGGCGCAATGTCTCCCGGGCCCAGCCTGGCAGTCGTGGCACGGCACGCTTTGCGTGGTGGTGCGCGAGATGGCATCGTGTGTGCCGTGGCTCACGGGATGGGCATCTTGCTGTGGGCGCTGTTGATGGCCAATGGCCTGGGCGTACTGCTGATCGAGCAGCCCGATTGGTTTGCTGCCGTCCAGCTCGTTGGCGCTGGATTTCTGCTTTACCTCGGTATTCGAGTCTTGTTGAGTCAGTCCAGCGCCGTGGTGTCCGCCGAGGCAGTGTCCGACTCCTCGACGAGGGGTGCGGGGCTAGAAGGTTTTGTGATCGCTCTGTCGAACCCGAAAATCGCACTTTTTTTTGCGGCGTTGTTCAGCCAGTTCATCCAACCCGATGCCACGGTGTTAGAAAAGACCCTCATCGCCGCCACCGCGGCAGGGATTGATACGCTTTGGTATAGCCTGGTTTCTCTGTTGCTTGCGCAAACGGCTGTCTTATCCCGGCTGCAGCGCCATGCGACCTTGTTGAATCGTTTATTTGGCGGGATACTCATTGTGCTTGCGGTTAGCGTGGTGATGACCTAATTCAGGTCCGATGAGGGGGCTATTGGTCTTTTCTGATAGGGGTCATTGCCGCCTCAGCGGTTGGCGATAATCAGATAATAATAAGGAAGCTCATGGCGACACGGTGGCGCATTGCGATCTTGCTAGCAGTGATCACGACCATCAATTATATCGACCGGTCGGTATTTGGTGTTGTGGCGCCCGTCGTGCGAGATCAATTCGGGATTGGTGATGCCGACTACGGGCTCATCACCAGCGGGTTTCTGTTGGCCTATGGCATCGGCCAGTTGATCTCTGGTCCGTTGATCGATCGATTGGGTACCAAACGGGCATTCGAATTAGCGGTTGTTTTTTGGAGTGCAGCCACGGTGTTGCACGCATTGGGCCGCGGTGTGTGGTCGTTCTTCACGATGAGGGTGGTGCTTGGCCTTGCGGAGGCGGCCAATTTTCCGGCGGCGAGTAAGGCTGTCGCGCAATGGTTCCCGGCTAGCGAGCGCGCCACAGCGGTGGCAATTTTTATGTTGGGTGCGGGCTTGGGTGCCATTATCACCCCTCCACTGACGGTTTGGATTATGCAAACGTTAAGCTGGCAGTGGGCCTTTATTATTCCGGGCACGCTTGGGTTGATATGGGCAGTACTCTGGCGCCGGTGGTATCACCTACCCGAATCGCACCCCACGTTGGACGAGGCAGAGCGCACCCTTATTTTGTCACAACGCTCCGAGCAACAAAGTGGGGTTGGCTGGACGCAGCTGCTCGGTTACCGACAGTTCTGGGGCATCTTAGTTGCCCGGATAGTGAGCGATTTTCCTTTTTACTTTTTTTTGTTTTGGCTGCCGCAATACCTCATTGATATACGAGGCTTTGATCTCAGAGCCATTGCCTTATTCGCTTGGCTACCGTGGGTGGCGGCTGACTTAGGCGCGTTGAGTGGTGGGTCGCTGAGTTCCGCGTTAGTCCGTCGTGGCCATAGTATTAATAGCGCCCGAAAGTGGGTGATCTGGCTGGGAGCGGTACTCGTTGCCATGGCGGTTGTGCCCGCCTTCTATGTCGAGTCGAGCATGGTGGCGCTGGCGTTGATTTGCTTTGGCCTGTTTGCCATTCAAGTAAAGGGCTCGGTCTTCTTTACGTTGCCAACCGACTTATTTCCGGCTGATCGTGTCGCAACGGTGTGGGGCGTATTCGGTGCGGTAGGGAGTCTTGGCGGGAGTTTACTGGGGTTGTTGGCCGGCTTTATGATTCAAAGCGCCGGCTATGAGAGTGTCTTTTTAATGATCGCGTGCCTGCACCTTATCTCTGCCTTGTTGCTGCAGATTTTTGTGCCGCGTATTGAGATGGTTACACAGTAGACCCTGAGTCGCACCGCGTACTCGGGGATCACGTGGGCCGCGTCGACTACCTGGTTGCGATGTTGGTCTTGCCGATGTTGGTGCGACCGCGGGTTGAGCCTATGCGATGCAGCGCTTTAAAGCGCCGCAATCACCTCATCTAATGTCGCCAAGAATTGCGCACCCACCGCCCCATCAATGACCCGATGATCACAAGAAAGCGTCACGCTGAGCATGGTGGCGATGCCTATTTCACCCTCTCGGACGACGGCTTGCTGTGATGCTTTACCCATGGCGAGAATAGCGCCCATCGGTGGGTTGATAATGGCGGTGAACTGGGTGATGCCGAACATCCCTAGGTTAGACACTGTAAAAGAGCCACCCGAGATGTCGTCTTTGGTGAGCTTCCCTGTCTTGGCTTTTTCTGCCAGTGCACCGGTTGCTTCGGCGATTTCTGCTGGCGAGAGGGTGTCGGCATTGCGAACGGTAGCGGGATACAGTCCTTCATCGGTCGCTATGGCCACTGAAATGTGGGCTGCGTCGAACTGATGAATGCTATCGTCAACAAGATTGACGTTAACACGCGGCTCTTTCATGAGTGCTTGGGCTACCGACCAGACCAATAAATCATTGACTGAGACTTTAACGTTGCCTGTTTCGTTGAGTTTGGCGCGATGTGCCAGCAGTCCATCTAGCGCGTATTCCGCGGTCAGATAAAAGTGCGGAATCGACTGCTTGGCTTCGGTTAATCGTCGCGCAATCGTTTTTCTCGTGGCGCTAAGCGGTATGACCTGCACGCCCTCAGGGGCGCTGCTGTCACTGCCTGTCGCGGCCTTAACGTCGTCGTCGGTGATGCGCCCTCTGCGCCCAGTGCCCGTCACGGTACCTAAATCTACGCCCAGCTCATCGGCAAGGCGACGGACGCTGGGGGAAGAGCGTGTGTACGCGTCTCCGGTTTGTATCGTCTGTTGGGGCGCCGCCTTCTCGGCTGCAGCGGGGGCAGCCTCGGTGTCAGCTTTAGTGGCGCTATGTTCGGCAATGAATTGATCAATGTCCGCATCGCTCACGTCCGCCGCGGCAATGACGCCCAGCAATGCTCCCACCGGGTGCGCATCACCGGCCGCCGCAATGATACGACGCAGCACGCCCGCAACGGGAGCATCCCACACGTTCACAATCTTATCCGACTCCATTTCAAAGACTTCGTCGCCCTTGGCAATGGCATCACCCTCAGATTTATTCCAAGTCGTGATGGTGCCTTCAACCATTTCAATGCCCCACTTAGGCACCGCGATGGGATAGATCTCGCTCACAAAAATACTCCTAGTAATTCGATGTCCCTAGGCGAAGGTCGCTTTGATCGCCGCTGTAATTTTATCTGCATTGGGTATGTATGCGGCCTCTAATTCAGGTGAAAAGGGCGTTGGACTATGCGGCGCACAGACTTGTTTAATGGGGCCTTTCAAGCTGCTAAAAGCCTTATCAGCGGCCAGTCCCGCAATGTCAGCCGTCAGGCCGCAGCGAGGCGGTGCCTCGTCAACTACCACTAGCCTTCCCGTCGCCCTAACTGATTCAAGAATCGCTGCCTCATCGAGCGGAGAGGTGGTGCGCGGATCAATTAAGTCACAGCTGATGCCCTCAGCCGCCAGTGCATCAATCGCAGCAGCTGCCTTCGGCACCATTTGTCCAAACGCCACTACGGTGACGTCGTCACCCTCGCGCACAAAATTGGCCTGACCAAACGGGATGGTATACATCTCATCTGGTACTTCAGCGGTTTCTTGATAGAGCACTTTGGGCTCGAAGAACAGCACAGGATCATCGTCCTGAATCGCTGAAAGTAGGAGCCCCTTGGCATCATAGGCATTTGAGGGGACAACGACCTTCAGCCCCGGAAAGGATGTCATTACCTGATACATTGCCTGACTATGTTGACCCGCCGCACTAAAACCGCCGCCGGCAGAAAATCGAATAACCGCGGGGCATCGGCTCTTGCCACCAAACATATAGCGAAACTTGGCCATCTGATTGACGATCTGATCCATACAGACGCCAATAAAATCGGCAAACATAATTTCGGCAACGGGACGCATTCCGACCAGTGCGGCGCCGGCAGCAGCCCCGACAATGGCAGACTCAGAAATCGGCGTATCGACACAGCGATCAGGCCAGCGGTTGTAGATGCCGCTGGTCACGCCGAAGACACCACCGACCGCACCTACGTCGCCGGCGCTGCCATTGCATCCCGCGACGTCCTCACCAATAACGAACACAGATTCATCCTGCTCCATCGCTTGATGCAGGGCCTCGTTGATTGCATCGCGCATCGTTTTTTCAGGCATGGTATGTCCTCCTTACGCCGTTGCACCGTATTGAATATAAACATCTGCTGTGACTTGCTCAGGCGTCGGTCGTGCCGCCGCCTTGGCATCCACTACCGACTGTTCGATCTCAGCCATCACCTCTGCGTCAATCGCATCCAGTTCATCCTCGCTGAGCTCGCCTGAAGTCGCCATATGCTGACGAAACACCTTTAGTGGGTCATGGTTCTCGCGCAGATTCTCAAGCTCTCCTTCGCCACGATAGGCCTGTGGATCACCCACAAAGTGGCCGTGGTACCGCCCTTGCTCGGCAAATACGCCCGCCGGGCCGTTGCCTGCGCGGGCATGAGCAATGGCTTTGCCAGCCGCCTCATGCACAGCGAAAAAGTCTGCGCCATCGGCAACAAAAACAGGAAAACCGAATGCTTCGGTACGCGCCTTCAAATCGTCACAACCCACAGCATAATCAATGTGTGTGTGCTCAGAGTAATAGTTGTTTTCGATGACAAAGACGGCGGGCACCTGCAGAACAACCGCCATGTTCATGGCCTCGAAACAGGTGCCTTGGTTGACCGAGCCATCGCCAGAAAACGACACCGCGACTTTGCCATTTTTACGAATTTTTGCCGCTAACGCGGAGCCGACAGAAATGGGCGGACCACCGGCTACGATGCCGTTTGCACCGAGGATGCCTTTATCGATGTCGGCGACGTGCATCGAGCCGCCTTTGCCCTTGCAGAGCCCCTCAGAGGACCCAAATAGCTCTTTCATCATGCCTGAGACGTCGGCGCCCTTGGCAATACAATGACCATGACCCCGGTGCGTACTGATAATGGTGTCGCTCTCATCGAGATGGGCACAGACGGCAACCGCGTTGGCTTCCTGACCCGTATAGAGGTGGGTGAAGCCGGGGATTTGGCCATTCATGATTTCCGCATGGACGCGTTCTTCAAATTCGCGAATCGTTTTCATGGAACGATAAGCGTGCAGCAGTATTTCCTTTGGAATAGACACGGTCAGTCTCCTTGGACGTTTTATCTTGGTCGTTCCCCTGAGGCGGCCTGACACGCCAGCCGGATATTGACTCGGGGATATTGCGGGCCGCTCATTAAGGCCCGCGAGCGCCTTGGCAAGGTACCCTCGCCGTGAAAAACAGTCAACAATGCTTTTTTTATCTGGGCGGTTAAAGGGCTGCGCCAATGATCAGTGTCAATGACCAGTGCTCAGTGACGTTCTGTACACCGCGATTAATAAAGACGCTTTGGAAACAGCATGAAGAACAGATCCTGAAATCGTTGCCAGCCGTTCCGGGCAGGCTGTCGACTAACGGTTCCAACATCATTGCGCCAGATGATTTGGTTTTTATCGTTCAGGTCCACTTCCCAGCTGTTGGCGGGGGAGGTGTCGAGAAGAATGGCCTGTGCCAGCTCTTCGGCTAGGCTTTCACTGTCTATGATGGCGATCATTTCTGAGTTCAAAAAAGCGGAGCGCGGATCGAGGTTGGCGGAGCCGATGACAGCGAAGCGCCTGTCCATTACCAACGATTTAGAGTGCACTCCCATGTAGCGTGCGCTGACGGGTTGGGTATCCACCATCGATTGTTTGATCGCCGCATCTTGCCGCGCCTCAAACAGCGAAGCGCCAGAAGCCAGAATGGGCTTTCGCCACGCTTTATAGTGGCTGTTCACAGCAGCGACATCTTGTGAGGCCAGCGAGTTGGTGTGAATCGTCACCTCAGCGCCCGCCGTCACCAAATCGTCGAGCATGGCGACACCCTCCGGGCCGGGAATGAGGTAGGCGTTAGTGACCAGGAGGTCTTTTTGCACCCCGGGTAAATTCTCCATTACCCAGTCAAAGACCTCGTTACTGATGCCGTCCGAATGGGGTCGATCCGTAACGACTTTGCTGCGGCCGAGGTGGAGTCGAGGTGTTAAGGCATCAAATTCAGATTCCCAGCTTCTTGCCACCAGTGAAAATTGCGTCAGCGTCTCCGATTGCCTGAGTTCTTGCTCCAGCGCAAGGCGCTGGGTCTCATAGATACCCTCTGTCTTTTTCTGGGTTGAGGGATCAGCAGTCATGACCCAGCCGCTGTTCCAGAATAGATCGAAAACCGATGACGCCTGCCCTGCAACTGGACCGAAGCCCAAAACGTCGATGTCTCGAAAATTAAAATGTGGATTGAGCCCGATGTACTCATCACCGATATTTCGACCACCCACTATCGTTGCGTGATTATCCACCGTGAGCGATTTGTTGTGCATGCGGTGGTTGAGCTGCTCAAACTGGGTCGCGAAACTCCAGCCCCGTCCCAGCAGGTTGCGATTGCCACTGCTGTTAAATAATCGCAGCGAGATGTTGGGATGGGCGATCATCAAAGCGCCCATGCTATCGCGGAGCTTTGCCTGTGACGGGCTGATGGCGAGTGTGCCCATATCATCGATGATGATGCGGACTTTTACCCCGCGATCAGCGGCGTCGAGCAGTCGGCTCGTGAAGAGTAAACCCGTGCTGTCGCCGTGATAGAGGTAATACTGCGTGTCGATACTTTGCGTCGCGGAGTCAATCAGTGCCAGTCGCCATCTGAGGGCATCTTCACCCCTGTCGAGCAGTTTGAACCCGGAAACGCCGGCGTCCGAATGGCCAGGCTGATCGCCGAGGGGTTCGGCTCGCGCTGTTACACCGGCAGCAATCTGGGCAAGCAGCCCGTCGGTGGCTGCAGGTTGCGTCCATTCAGCCTCAGGCATTTCAAAGGGTGCTCTCACCGTGGTCGAGCAACCGGCCAGTGTGATCAGCATCAGGGCAATAATGAGACTGCGGTGTGTGGGCTGATTCATCAGGAATGCAATCTCATGATTGAAGTGTATCGCCCTCAGCGATTGTCTGTCTGGTAGTACTCGCCTTTTGCATTTGGAACGCGGTCGTGGAGTAGCGCTCCCGCATCCGGTCGTCGAACCACGCCAGCAGGGTTGAGTGCGTTAAAAAGGCCCTCTCGTTTGTTCCCATAGTGCCTCGCTCAAGCCTTCTTTGATGATGTCCGCGTAAACGTCAGCACTCCCGCGGGGGGTGCGCGCAAAGTCGTTGTCATAGTCGACGGCATAGAGACCAAAACGGGGGCCAAATCCCTCTGCCCATTCAAAATTATCCAAATGTGACCAATGGAAGTAACCATCAATGTCGATACCACGGATATTTATGGCGTGCCAAACCTCTCTGAGATGGCTGGTCAGGAAAGTTTGTCTCAGTGTGTCGGGGTTGGCAGCATCCGCGATGCCGTTTTCCAGAATCTGTATGGGCTTGCCATAGCGTGTCCAAGCCTCTTCTAGGATCTGACTGAATCCGATGGGGTAGAGGGCCCAGTCTAGATCGCTGGCGAGTTCTTCAGCATCTCTTGGGTCGCGGGTATGTGTGACCGGTCCGTTGTCGAGTGCATCGGCATCCATTTGCACATAGAACCGACCGTAGTAGTTGATCCCGACATAGTCCTGCGTTCCCTCGAGGCCATCGATCGTGCGCTGGTATTCGCTATCTGTCATGGTGTAGGTGCCGCTCTCGATGGCATCAAAAATATCCCAAATAAATGCCTGCTGGATAAAGCTCGCTGCCAGACGATCGAAAAGGTGCCAATTGCGCCAGGGTTCGAAAGCGCGGGTGTGTTGTGTGAGCCCGACCTTGATACTCTGGTGACGTTGCGCTGCATCGCGATGCAGTATTTGGTAGGCACTGGCATGCGCCTCGAGCAGCCGAGCCACGACCGGAGCAGTGGCTTCGGGATTAGCTCTTTGCTCCAACGGCGGGAAGATCCCCTCTAAGTAGCCCCACAGCACGTAGACCATTGGCTCATTGAGCGTGCACCAGTGGCTGATTTCCGAGCCCAGCAATTCAGATACCGCGGTGACGTAGCGATTCCAGTGCTGTAACGCATCCTCTCTCTCCCAGCCCCGCTCGCCGCCTTGCTCCTCCCAGAACCATTCTGGTGTCGAAAAATGAAATAAAGAGACATGGGGTTTAAGGCCATTTTTTTTGGCTGCCGCGATGACCTCGCGGTAAAACGTGATACCAGCAGGGTCAGGCTCAGTCATGTCAGCGCGCGGAAACAATCTGGCCCACGAGAGGCTGAACCGGTAGCTGTTGAGTCCTAATTCTGCCAACGCTTCGAAGTCACTTTCATACCGAGTATCAAAGTCGACTTTTTTTAAGCGGACCTCATCCGAGACGTTATCGAGATTGCGAATGTGTCCCGGCTTAGCCTGGCCGGGCTGGGCACCGGTGCCTGTCTTACCTTCTTTAATCACCCGTCGCTCGAAGGCCGTCCAATCACTCGGCTGCTGGTGTTCTACATGTTGAGCGGCGACCGCCACACCCCAGTCAAAATCACTGGGGAAGGTCAGCGGGTAGCTCGCCTCAAAGCGAGATGAGGTCGCAGACCCTCTGACTTCGCCGACAAACCAGGGCGTGAAGACAATGAGCCCCAGTATCCCCAGTAACGTGATGGCCGTTACGAGCCATGGTTTAAAGCGGATTGAGTCAGACATGCCGGTCGATTCCTTTTGCGTGATGCAGTGCAAGCGCCGAAAAATGGTACCTGTCAGGCCGCGACTTCATCGATTATAGCGACTCAAGAATCTGCTGGATATCATCGCGACTGGTTCGAGGATTGACCACACAAAATCTCAGGACCGTCTCCCCTTCGTGTTTAGTCGGTGTGACCAAACCAATGCCACTTTCCAATAGCTGGCCGCTCCAAGACTTGTAGTCCTCGGGAGTCCAGCCAATTCGTCGAAACACACAAATAGAAAGTTGTTGGTCAGTCACGAGCTCTAGGTGAGGGTGTGCGTCGATCATGGTGGCTGCCTCGCGAGCGCGATCGAGCGTGACCTCAACTGCGTCCGCGTAGGCTTTCGTGCCGTGCACCGCTAGGCTGAACCAGAAGGGCAGCCCGCGGGCGCGGCGAGACAGGTGGTGTGCGTAGTCGCTGGGGTTCCATGTGCCGTCATAGTAGACCTCGAGGTAATCACCGTGCTGTCGGTGGGCTCGCCGTGCTTTAGCGGGATCGGCATAGATGAGTGCGCAGCAGTCAAACGGGGCGAATAGCCATTTATGGGGATCGACAATGAAGCTGTCTGCCGTCTCAATGCCGTTGAACAGCATTCTGGCTGAGGGCGCCGCGAGCGCCGCGCCGCCGTAAGCACCGTCCACGTGATACCACACCGCGTTTTGTTTGCAGATGGCACCAATCCCTTCCAGGTCGTCGATAATGCCGAGATTAGTGGTCCCCGCCGTGCAAGCGACGGCAAACAGTCGCGATCGATCGGTCTCGCTTAAGGTCTCAATAGTGGCCGCGACATCGGCACCGGTCAGTCGATGACCGCC
>Ga0257110_1001817_pt1 | contig 10038 bp, 9 predicted proteins | sample LP_taG_7_FD_190184 | JGI IMG/M metagenome (GOLD analysis project Ga0257110, IMG submission 190184) | Marine microbial communities from Northeast Subartic Pacific Ocean, Canada - LP_J_2015_P26_10m | ecosystem: Environmental > Aquatic > Marine > Oceanic | place: Canada: Northeast Subartic Pacific... | reverse complement strand
AAAGTGGACTCCTGAATTAGGACAAGACTTGAACGCTTACCACAACATTGATGCTGAGGTTGAATTGACTTCTATCTTGTCAGAGCAAATTGCTTTGGAAATCGATCGTGAGATCTTGGCTGACCTTGTAAATGGCGCAACTGCTGCTACTTTCTACTGGTCTCGTTCTCCTGGCTTGTTCGTAAACCGTACAACTGGTGCTGAAATTGGTGCATCTTCTGCTGCTCCTGACTTCACTGGAACTGTATCTGAATGGTATGAAACTTTGATTGAAACAGTCAATGACGTATCTGCTCAGATTCACAGAAAGACTTTGCGCGGTGGAGCTACTCACGTTGTTTGTGGCCCTGAAGTTGCAAACATCTTGGAATTCACAGCTGGTTTCCGTGCAAACGTTACTGCTGATGCTGACCGTGGAGACATCGGTGCTGTTAAAGCTGGTTCTTTGAACCGTAAGTTTGACGTTATCGTTGATCCTTACTTCCCACGTAACGTATTGTTGATTGGTCGTATCGGTTCTTCTTTCTTAGAAAGTGGATACGTATACGCACCTTACGTGCCATTGCAAGTTACTCCCACCATCTTTGGTGTGGAAGACTTCGTGCCACGTAAAGGCGTAATGACTCGTTATGCTAAGAAAATGGTTCGTCCTGACATGTACGGTCTTGTTATCGTTCGTGGTCTTCTTGGTGAAGCTGGTGCAACTAGCTAATATTAGTTAAGTTGTTCTAACGGAAGCCCTCCTTTCTCATTTGTTTGAGAGAGGGGGGTTTTTTTATTGCTTATCATTTATTTCAAGTCTATTTATAGTGAATCACAAAGATTCAACCAAAGTTATCGGGTAGGATTTTAACTACCCCTTGATGTTGCTCATCTTAGAGTAACACAAGGACATGAATATAAATGGAGGGTTTTTAACTATGGGAACGAAACGAGTTGGGCTTGCGAGAATGGAAGCCTTGATGGAAAATCTAAAAAGAGAAATTGTTGGATTCAATGTTGAATCAACAGTAGCATCCGTCACTACAATCACAGCAGCTGGAGCATTGGTGAGAAATTCGATTAATCTAATGAATGTCGGAACCACCCAAGCATTCACCTTACCAGCGGCTTCAACATGTAGCCGAGGCGATATTATTATTGTTAAATATATTGCAGCAGTTGGCAATACGAACGTTCATAAGTTCGGAACATCAGGGGAGTTTTTCGCAGCGCAATCAACTATATTCAAGGCTGATGGTGGAAAGCATCATACAATGCTATATGTCACACCACCGAATGGTAGTTCAAACGATTTTTTAGATCTAACAGGCGCCACCAATGGTGGACCCGGCATAGGGACTGAATTAAGATTTCACTTCAATGGATCCGGCTGGGCCGTCGATGGGAAAGTATTGAGTGGTGGCAATGGTTCGGTTGCTCCTACTGTAGCATTCGCTGACACATAATCATTAATTAATTTACAATTAATACATAACTACCCCCTTTCTTCGGATTGGGGGTTTTTTGTTTAAAACACTAATTAAGGTAATCAATAGGAGATATCATGGGAAATAGAAGAAGAAAAAAGTTAAATCCAAAATACGCTGCATTGTCGTGGAATGTCCACAACCAAAGAAAAAGAGAGCAAGAAAACTCTGTAATGATAGAGCAACTTAGACTAGAAAACGAAAGACAAGCTCAAATGAAAGCCGAGCAAGAAGCAGAAACTTTAAGGTTTGAACAAGAAAAACAAGCAGAACTCAAAGCAAGAAAACAAGCAGAACTTAAAGAAACTGCCGACCTAAAAGCAAAGCAAGAAGCTGAAGCAAAAGCCAAATTGGAAATTCCAAAAGCCAAACCTGCTAGCAAAAAGAAGTCAATCAAGAAAATGAAAACCACTAGAAAGCCTCGTATCAAGAAAGACTAAAGCCGTTAATCCTTTCGAGCACTATTTAGATAGACGGAGGGATTTACATGGCATTTCCAGATTTAACACCAACATCTACGGTATCAGCAATTACGCTTCCAGCGTCGGGTACGATTACAGATGTTGCCGATACACTCGCAATAGGTTTTTATAAAACCATCAATACTTTTCTCACAGGTGCAACCGCTCAGGTCGCATATACCTATAAGAGATTAGGTGGCGATGTCTTAGACATCGAACTAACAGCACAGAACGTCTATAATCACTACGAGGAGGCCGTTTTAGAGTATTCCTATATCGTCAATCTACATCAAGCACGGAACGCCTTAGGGAGCGCCCTAGGAGGCCCTACAGGTACATTTGATCACACTGGTGACCTTACTACAGGAACAGACGTAGCACTCAAGTATCCCAAATTCCAATTTGACTATGCTTTCCGAGTTGCAGACAAGTTCTCAACAGAAGCTTTGGTCGGTGGAACACAACCTTTGTACTCAGCTTCTCTTGATAGAGTTGCTGATCAGCAAGAGTATGACTTGCAGGCTATCGTAGAGGCTGCTGAGAGCGGTTCTCCGTGGGAAGGTATGGGCAGCAAGAGAATTAAGATAAGACAAGTATATTACGTGTCCCCAAGACAAATGTGGAGATTTTACGGATACTATGGCGGACTAAATGTTGTTGGAGACATGAATAACTACGGACAGTATGCTGATGACTCATCATTTCAAGTAATTCCAGTGTGGCAGAACAAGATCCAAGCAATGCAATACGAAGATCATCTTTATACACGCACTTCTCACTACTCTTATGAGATAAATGACAACAAATTACTTCTTTACCCAACACCACAACAAGTCTCACCAGAAAAGTTCTGGTTTAGATTCACTGTTGAGTCAGGAAACGAAGCTTTTGCTACCGGTTCTTATGATTCTGGTGTAGATGGTGTCAATAATATGAATACAATGCCAATGGAAAACCTTCCATTCGACAGAATCAACTCAATCGGTCAACAATGGATCAGAAGATTTGCTTTAGCTCTCTCTAAAGAGACTCTAGGGCAGATTAGAGGTAAGTTTGGCGGAGTAGTACCAATCCCTGGGGATAGTATCACTCTTAATGCCTCAGACCTTCTATCTCAAGCATCTTCCGAACAACAAATATTGCGCGAAGAGCTCAACAAGCAGCTTGACGAGATGTTGTATGCTAAATTAGTTGAAACAGACAAGGCCATGATCGACAATACAAACTCCATTGTTGGGAATACGCCTTTAAAAATCTTTGTGGGGTAAATAAATGTCAGAATGGGAAAGACCAACGCAACCTCCGGGACCTATGTTCTTCGGAGAGAAAGAAAAGAACCTTGTCAAGCAAGTCAACGACGAGATCATCGAAAGAGTTGTCGGGCAACAGGTTCTATACTTCCCAATAGACATGGAGACCACAAATTTCCACCCATTGTACGGAGAAGCCATTGATAAAAACTTCTTGCACCCAATTAGGGTATTTGCTCTCGTTGAATATCAAGGCATCGAGTCCACATTCATGGAAGGTGTTGGTATAGACAAGCAGACTAGCATAAAAGTAAATTTTCATAAGCGAAGACTTACTGATGATCAGAATTTATTCGTAAGAGAAGGTGATTTCGTGAGATACGGAAGTATTTACTATGAGATAGTAAAGATTACTGAACCTAAAGTACTCTTTGGGCAAGATGATTCAAGATTTGAAGTATCGGCCGAATGTATTAGAGCAAGAGATGGAGTTTTCAATGGCAACTAAAGAACAATCAATCATGCCTTCAACTATTGAAACGATAGACTTGGCAATTTACAAATTGATCAATGAAGATTTTAACTTGCATACTAAAACAAACTCAGGCTTCAAGAAAGTACCTGTTCTTTGGATGTCCCCAGAGAGAGCAGTGAATTCTAAAGACAAAGATATTAGAGATGCAGTAGGAAAGCTAAAGCTTCCACTTATCACCATTGACAGGACGAGCTTTAACAAAGATCCAACCTTTAAAGGTGGATGGCAAGCACATGTATTCCCTGACACAGATGGTCCGAGAGGCTACAGAAAGCATCAAAGGCTTATATCTCGTAAAATAGCTCAAGGTCCAACAAGAAAGTTCGCATCTTCAGAAAGCGGACAATTCAATGGACAACAGAATTATCCTATAGACAACAAGAAAATTGTCTACGAGGAAACCTATGCGCCCATACCAGTGTGGGTGACAGTCAACTACTCTATCAACCTAAGAACAGAGTATCAACAGCAGATGAACGATCTAATGACACCATTTGCAACAAAAACAGGATTAATCAACGCATTAATCGCAGACTATAATGGACACAGATACGAGACTTTTATACAAGGTGACCTATCTATTACAAATAATTCCAACAACCTTGGAGAAGAAGAGAGGTCTTTCGCAACTAAAGTTGATTTGAAAGTACTCGGCTATCTCCTAGGGGACGGGACAAACGAAGCAGCCCCAAAAATCACCACAAGAGAAACTGTTGTGGAGGTAAAACTCATTAGAGAAAGAACAATTGTCGGAGACTCAAAACCATGGGAGTCCGATGATGATAGTTTTAGAGACTTTTAGTGATTTTGGATAATAGAGCTACTATTTATTAGGAAAATGATTTTATTAAGGAGATAAATCGATGGCTAAAAAATTTGATTTTCTTTCACCCGGAATTGAAATCCGCGAGATTGACCAGAGCTTCCTACCACAAGAAGCAGAAGCATTAGGACCAATTATCATTGGTCGCACTAGAAAAGGACCTGCTAACAAACCAGTAAAGGTTAGAAACTTGGACGATTTTGTTTCAGTTTTTGGACTTCCTATCCCTGGTGGGAATGGCGTTCAAGGTGACATGTGGCGCGACGGTAATATGACCGGTCCCACTTACGCATCCTATGCTGCACAATCTTGGTTGGCATCAGAACAATCTCCAGTAACAATTGTTAGACTATCCGGAGAACAATCAGTTAATGCTACTACAGATCCTGAGAGAGCAGGTTGGAAACTCGATGGCCAACCGTCTGCTGTCATAGCCACAAATTCAACAGCATATGGTTTATTTCTTATTGCCTCAAGCTCTACAAATCAAGACCAAACTGGATCTCTAGCTGCTGTATTTTATGCAAACGCTGGAGCTATTGCTTTATCTGGTACCAATCCAGCACTTGGAGATGGTGACTATGCTGCTGCTTTGGTTTCCAATGTCGGATCCAACTCAGAATTTAAAATGGATATTTTTAGTGCAGCCGGTGGGGACCCTACTGATACTTTAGACTTTAATTTTAATAGAAATTCATCAAAGTACATTAGAAATGTATTTAACACAAATCCTCAATTGGTTAACTCAGCAACAGTCGACTCAGCCCAATTAAAAACTTATTGGCTTGGAGAGACTTTTGCTAGAGAATTATCGGACAACTCCTTATCAAGTAAGGCGACAGGAACTTGCTATGGCGTCCTACTTCCTCTACATAGTACAGATGGTACCGCCACAAACTGGGGATACCACAAAGAATCTGCTACTGAAGCAAAATCTGGTTGGATCGTTTGCCAAAAAGAAAAGACACAGCAAGATATGTTTAGATTCAAATCTCTACATGTTGGAGAAGAAATTCAAAAGAATTACTTGATCGCAATTGAAGACATCCGCGAACCTGCAAATCCAATTGTAAATGCATTTGGCACCTTTACAGTTGCCGTGAAGACAGTAGTTGGTCAAACCGTTGAAAGATACACAGGTTTGAATCTTAATCCATCATCTCCGGACTTTATTGGAAAAAGAATTGGAGATCAATATCAAGAATGGAACGAGACCGACAAGAGATATAGAACTTATGGTGATTTCCAAAACCAATCTGATATTATTTATGTCGACATTAAGCAATTCATCAAAGATGGATCTGGCCAAGGACTGCTCCCAGCAGGATTCAAAGGTCCAGTTCGACCAAAAGGATTTGCAATCATATCTGGTTCAACTAACATCAAATCTTTTGGAGAACACGATGCGCTGGCAACTCGTTTCGCAGGAGCTTTCGTTCAAGGCTCTGGATCAGTACCGAAGGCGTTCTTCTTTGGCGGTTCAACAGGTTCGGTTGCAACCACCGAGTTGCAGTACGCGTTCACTGGTTCATTTAGGTTCCCAAAAATTCCTTTGAGAGGTAGCGGAACTGAGGGCGGAGCTCCCGATCCTTATCGCGCTTACTATGGAATCAGACCTGCTATTAGCACCACATCAACGACTCACGATAGAGACTACATTGATTACACTAGAAGACTACCAGGTGCATACAATGCAGCATCAGGCGCACCGTCAAATAGCTCTTTTGAGTACGCTTATACATTTACCTTGGATGACTTGGTTATCGTAACCGGTTCGAACACTGTGACTTACACAGAGGGATCATACGCTCTTGGCGAAGCCGCGGCTGGTTCAAGCTACACTCGGTCTTCGGGCTCATTCGGCGACCTCTTGGGTCTCAATGTTCGTCAATTCCTAGTCCCTCTCATTGGAGGATCTGAAGGATTTGATATTACAGAAAAAGAACCATTTAGAAAAGACTTGATTGCGTCAAACTCTTCTCAAGAATTCACTCTTTACAAAGCTTTGGATTCTGTTCTAGACCCAGAAGTAGTACCAGCAAACCTTTTGGTAATGCCAGGTATTAGTTTACCATCTATTACAAATAGAATCATTTCAACTGCCGAGAGTAGAAAAGATGTTCTTTCAATTATAGACTTAGAAGGTGATTATACTCCATCTGCTGAAAGGCTAGCTGGAGCTACCGACATCGCTTCTTTGGGATCTGTAACCACCGCAGTCTCTAACTTAAAAAGTCGAAACCTCAACTCCTCTTATTCTTCCGCGTTTTATCCTTGGGTTCAGATTTCTGACAACTTAAACTCAAATGACCTTGTGTGGATTCCACCTTCTGTTGCCGCTCTTGGTGCATTTGGAAAATCTCAAGCCCAATCTGAATTGTGGTTCGCTCCTGCAGGATTTAACCGTGGTGGCCTTGGTTCTCTCGGTGGATCTCGTGGGCCTCGAGTTCTTCAAGCAAGACAGCGCCTTGACTCTAAAGAGAGAGATTCTTTATACGAAGTTAATATTAACCCAATCGCTACATTCCCTGCTGAGGGAGTTGTGATCTTCGGACAAAAAACTCTTCAAGCTGACAGCTCTGCTTTGGATCGCATCAACGTTCGTCGTTTGGTTCTTTACTTGAAAGCAGAAGTTTCTGAAATTTCTAGAAGACTTTTGTTCGACAACAATGTCGAATCAACATGGAACAGGTTTAAGGGACAAGTTGATCCAATTATGTCAAGTACCAAATCTAGATTTGGATTGTCTGACTATAAAGTTGTATTGGACGAAACCACTACAACAGCTGACTTAATTGATCGCAACATTATGTATGCTAAGATCTTTATCAAGCCGGCTCGCGCAATTGAATATATTGTTGTTGACTTTGTCATCACAAAAACTGGTGCGGATTTCGTCTAAACCACTAATTAAGAATAAATAGGAGTAATTATCATGGCATTTTGGGGAGAAAGTATGGACGCGAGTAGCGCAGATCCAAAAAGAAAGTTTAGGTTCAAAGTTTTATTTGGTGGAGGTACCGGTGACCCATCTTCTCAAAACCAAGTAATTTGGTGGGCGAAGTCAGTTACAAAACCCAAGATGACCGTAGACCCAACCGAGCATAAATTCATGGGTCACACCTTTAAGTACCCGGGGAGCGTTAAGTGGGAAAACGTCAGTTTAATACTGGTAGATCCTGTTAGTCCGGATGCTGCAAAGCAAACGTTGAAAATCATGAGAGAAGCCGGCTACATATTTCCGGAAGAAGGATATGCAGATACATCCAATGCTGCAGCATTCAACACAATCAACAAAGGAAAGGCCGTCGCAGCTGTAGGATTATTTACAATCGTGCAAATGGACGCCGAAGGCAAGGCAGTAGAAACATGGACATTGCACAACCCATTCTTTACATCTGTTCAGTTTAGCGACCTTGCATATGATGGGGATGATCTATCAGACATAACAATAGACATTACATACGATTGGGCCAAGTTAAAAACAGGTGATTCTTACGAATTTAAATTTCCATCTGGGAATTAACAAAGGAGCCTTAAATGAGCTGGTGGTCTTTAGCGAATACAGAGCCAAAAAGAAAAAACAGATTCTACGTATCGATATTAGCGGGAGGGACACTATATGCCGTCTCGTCAATATCTAAGCCGGCAGTAACAATTGAGTCCAAAGAATACAAATTGGTCAATCATTATTATAAATATCCCGGTATACCAAAGTGGGAACCAATTAGCATTAAGTTTGTTGATTCCGGAATGTGGGGCTCTGGTAAGGCGATGGTTGGTGGAAAATCTATTGAATCAACAACCAGAAGCACCAGTAAGACTTTGTGGGAAATGCTTTTATCTTCCGGATATGTATCTCCAAGAGGTACAAAGATGTCTAGCAAGGGTCTTGTTAATGTTGTCGCACCAGAGAAGGCAGCAATGGTAGATTTGTCATTTGGTTCTTCTATCGGTAAAACAGACGGCGCGGTGTTTGAAATTCACCAAGTCAACGGCGCTGGTAAAACCACAGAAAAATGGACGCTTTACAACCCAATGATTACAAAAATATCATGGGGAGATTTGGACTATGCGTCCGACGATCTCGTTGAATATACACTAGATGTAGCCTATGACTGGGCTGAATTAACATAAAAGTAAACTCGGAGTTTAAATGAGAAGAAATAATGAAGACCGATTAATGGGCGGTCACAAACCAACCCCATCAGAGGATGCGCCGCAAATGGCAAATCCAATGGATTTCGTTACGCCAAGCGAATTTGTACAATTGCCTTCAAAGGGAAGATATCCAGAAGGACATCCGCTCCATGGAAAGGGCTCTGTCGAAATTAGGTACATGACAGCAAAAGACGAAGACATTCTAACGAACAGATCGTTGCTTAAAAAAGGCTTAGCCATTGACAGACTCATTCAAAACATTATTAAAGACAAATCGATTGATGCTAGGTCGATGTACATCGGAGACAGAAACGCAATTATAATTCATGCTAGAGCTTCAGCGTATGGTGCCGAATACAAGACATCCGTTGTATGTCCAGCATGTGGTGAGACTTCTAAGTTCAAATTCAACCTCGCAGACCACGAAGAATACCATGGCGATGAAATCGAAGGAACAGACATCCAAGACAACGAAGACGGAACCTTTTCAGTTACTCTGCCATTGTCCAGTATTGTTGCTCGTATACGCCCGCTAACGGGTCAAGACGAGATAGAAATGATGTCAGGGGGTAAGGTCAAGGATGCGACAAACAACCTCATTACAAAGCAAATGAAGCTCTTTATCGTGGACTTAAATGGCCACAACGATGCAAAGACGATCAACTATGTTGCTGACAACATGACAGCCGGTGATGCTCGATATATTCGAGACTGTTTTAGAATTATATCTCCAGACATTAAGATGGAGCAATTGTTTGTTTGCAGAAACTGCGAACACGAGGAGGCAATGCTGGTTCCGTTCGGGGCCGACTTTTTTTGGCCTGACCGATGAGTATATGGAGCAAGTCTATGAGGCTTTCTTCACACTAAAGCATTATGGTGGTTGGTCTTTGTTTGAACTTTACAATTTACCTATAGGTCTAAGGACTTGGTGGCTTGAAAGAACAATCGAAGAATATAAAAAAGAAGCAGATGCTTCAAAGAAATCTTCTCGCTAAACTGTGCTCGGCTTTGTCCGAGCATTTTCTTTATGAAACTAATTACTGTAATAATGAGGGACATTAAATGGCAGGACCAACACCAGAACAAATTGCGAGAGCAACAAAACTAGCCGAAGAACAAGAAAGATACGCAAGAGCTGTACGGGATGCTGAGAATGCCCAAAAAGATCTTGAAAAAGTTCTGGGTCCCGGAGTGGCGGCTGCACAACAGGCGGCAAAAATAGCAGACAAACAAGCTGACATTGCTCAAAAAAGACTTGCCATAGAAACGAAACTACAAGAGATTGAGACAGCTCGGAATACTGCTTTAACAAACCGGGCAATAATTCAGGACGAGA
>Ga0257110_1001816_pt1 | contig 10041 bp, 15 predicted proteins | sample LP_taG_7_FD_190184 | JGI IMG/M metagenome (GOLD analysis project Ga0257110, IMG submission 190184) | Marine microbial communities from Northeast Subartic Pacific Ocean, Canada - LP_J_2015_P26_10m | ecosystem: Environmental > Aquatic > Marine > Oceanic | place: Canada: Northeast Subartic Pacific... | reverse complement strand
ACTTGAACGTGTCTTCATTAGCTGTATTTGATAGCGTCCACGCTCACGCATTGCTCTTGATGTAAATATACCAAACACATTGTCAGCAGTTTGTATCTTACTAAGTCCGCCACTGATGTGCGAATGATCAAATTCTATTTCTTCTACTGCACCTCTGTTTAACTGTGCCGCTGTAACAAACACTGTGTTCAATTCCATAGCTAAGTTTCTCAGCTCTTCACTTACGTACTTATCTTTAATATATAAATTCTCTGCACTTACTTTAGCACCATTAGGCATCAGCAAGTCTAAGTAATCAATCAGTAGTACATCAATCTTCTTGCCTGTTTTAATTTCATACTCTTTGATATAGCTACGCACATCATTAGGTGTCTTGCCGCTGGGCATGTACTTGACTTGGAATGCTCCACTCTTCTTGCCAATTATCTTTACCTTCATTTCAACGTCATCTATCTGCTTGAATATATCACGTGTGCTAATCTCTGTGACCATGCTATCAACACGCATACTAACCAATGCTTCACTAAGCTCTAGTGTTAGATACAATACGTTCATACCCTTTTGTGCAAAGTTCACACCCAAGTTAGCTAGGAACAAACTCTTACCTGCACCTGAGCCACCTGCAAATATATTAAGCTCACCTCTGTTGAACCCACCAAATAGTTTTCTATCTACTGCTTCCCACCCTGTGCTTACTTGTCCGTTGTTGTCTTTGATTGCTAGTAGTCTTGACCTAGGGTCTGCAAAGTAATCAGTACCCAAGTCCTTTTGTAGTCCTATCTGTACTGCCTGCTTGACTAAATCTTCTACTGGGCCATACTCACCCTTTTCAAGTAAGTCAGCACCTTTGAGTATTGCGGCTTCTAATGCTTTGTGTCTACTAAACGTTTCAAACTCTGCCAGCAACCAATCATAATGATTCTCTTGCATTTGGCCAGGGTCCTTTAGTTCACCCTGTGTAGCTGCATTAATAATATCGAACGTAGGCAATGCATTGTGTTCAGTTACATAGTTGGTTAAAAACTCTGCACTCTTTTGCAAACGTCTATCAAACATCTCTGGATTAAAAACAGCTTGACATCTAACAAATGTTTCTGCATCTGTTAGCATCATCTCTAGATATACTTTTTGTATATCATATCCATAGTCTGTGTTTTGTCTTGTTGCCATAGTTATATTATACTGCCTTATACCATTGATTGTCAAGTTCTATTTTGGTTTTAGTTACTGCCAGATATGCACCTACACAACTACCAGGGTCACCTGGATTTGTTGGAACATGCACATCAACCCACTCATGTCTAATACCGTCAACTGCTCTTCTGTTAAGAGCTCCACCACCTGCTAGTGCTACATAGTTAGAGCCTGTAGATTTTCTAGCCCATGCACTTAGATTGTTAACACAATACTCAAACACTGATTGGGTAGCTGCCGCAATGTCATTAAGGTCTTCCTCACTAGATAGCTCTGGGCGCCACCAATTGCAGCCTCTATGTAAGTTTTCCATCATCTTAATATTAGGGTTCCATCCAATACCTTCAACGTGTACTAATTCATTAAGTATTTTCATAAAATGCCTTTTAGGGTTACCTTTATCTCCCATAGACGCTATCATGTATTCATCTCTGTTAGGTACTAGTCCACAACGCTGTGTCATAGCACTATAGAATAGACCTAGACTGTGTGGGTAGCCTTGACTATGTATCTTTGTTAGTTTGTTGTTCTTGCCATGCCATATAGTTAGGGTTTCAAACTCTCCGATACTGTCCATTACAATAACTGCACAATCATCATGTGGCTGTGTATAATATGCATATGCTGCATGACTTAGGTGATGCTTAGTACAATGTATTGGTGCAGTAATATCCCATTGTTTAAGATATTGCTTGATATTATTCTCTTTCCATAACCAACCCTGTCCAGCATACCACTGGCGTAGTGTTTTTAACTTGGGAAGCTCATACCATTGTATAAGATCAGGCTCACCAAACTCTTGTCTAGCTACATTAACCATACTCCAATTAGGATGCGGGTCGTTAGGAATCTTACTGTAGTCTTTAGATAACACCGCAGACTTTAGTTCGTTATCTTTAAATACTGCTAAACTTGCATCATGGCTGTTCCCAACCATTCCCCATGTGATCATCTGTTCTCCCAGTCTGCTTTGTCAACTCTAATATACCATCCTCTCCTTGGCTTGCCTAATGACTCTCCTTCTGGACCTTTAGGCCACCATAGATACGGACGTAAGTAATCAGGAAAGCTTTTGCCTCCACCTGAAAAGTTTGTTTTAACAAATACTCGTTTGCAATACTTAAAGCAATCATCCAACCAATACTCGTAATTAAATACTGTGCCGGGCTCTAAACATTCTCTATCAAATACAGTACGTGTAGCTACAATCATATCATACTGTCTGTCTATCTTCATAGGCTTATTCATATTAACATACATTACAAATCTTTTAAAATCTAATACGTCACAACAGTCCTTGTACAGTCCGCCTTTATCATTATGATCAAAGAATTCATCTACGTCTGTTAATTCAATATCATTAATACCTTTTTGTTCTTGTATTAAATGTGCTAACATTCCCATGCCACACCCAATTTCAAGTACAGAATTAATACCTTCAAAGTTCATGTTATCTACACAAAATTGTTTTTCAAGCATATACATATCCCATTTATGGATATATTTTGCACCTGGAACTTTCTTGCCATGCCGTTTAGATATTTCTAATAGTTTTGATCTATATTCTTGAGTATTCATATTTTAACTTTCTCTAAGCTGTAACAATGCCTGATGTAGTAGCAGTATATTGTTTGGCAATTTCGCTATCTGTTTTACCCATACATGTAACTGTAGTAGCGTTTACTACAAATTTTCCATCTGGATTTACACTATACATAAACGGTGCAAGTCCTAGACCTTTATCGTTTGCAATTAATACCATTGGTTTCTTTACAGTATACGACTGCGGCGTTTCTTCTTCTAGTCTTGCTACAAGTTCTTCACCGGTTGATAATTTTAAACTAATTGTATCGCCTATTTTGTGTGGTGTTTCGATTAACATTTTTTCTCCTATTTGTAGATAAACGGATCACGTTTTTTAATTTCTTTCATTTTCTTGCGGTAAGCAAGTTCTTCTTTAATTTTGTAATAAGGCCAAGTAAGTATATCCCATATCTTTTTTAATATCTTTTTTATGTAAACCATTTTTTTGCTCCTAGTCTAATTTTAAGCGGAGAAGTTTCTGCATAACTTGCTATGCTATGCAAAGTAAAAATTCTTCCGTAGCGTTGTACAGCTTCACCAATATCAGTTATATCACTTTCCCAGGCTGGCATAGATACTCCCCATCCTAAATCAATCGCTTGTTCAACTAATTTAGATCCTGCTTGGTCTCTATCAGGCACAACTATTACATCTTTATTTAATCTATTAATAAGCAATGCTTGTTGATCTTTGGCTTCGCTACCTAGTAATGCAACACCGTCAATGTATAGTGCATCAATAGGACCTTCACATACTATAGCAAACACCTTTTGTGGACGTTGTTCGTCTAAGTTAAATACATATCCTGGTTGTTGTTCACTTAGGTACTTAGGTTTCTTATCAGCTTGTACACTCCTACCAGTCCAACCTACAATACGATTTTCGTAGTAGAAAGGAATAATAAGTCTATCTCGGTAGCCTAAACTAGGGCTCCAATAATAAGTTGTGTCATCAACTTGTAAATTACGTGATGCCATATATTCAAGGATAGCTAGGCTATGTTTATTAAAGTCTGTAATGTCTACAACTTTTATTGCATCATCAGGCAATGGTACAGTATTAAATTTTGGTATCTCGACTAACTGTTGTGTTACTTGTACACCCTCATTCTCTTGCATAATAGTTAGTGCAAGTTTATTAATTACATCATCAGGAGCGTTTAACCATTGTAATAGTTTACGCATTTTAAAACTAAGGTTGCGCCCCTGTTGCCAACTTGCTTTATAACCGCAGTTAAAACAGTGAAAGCTTAGACCATCTGGATTAGTTATCAGTCCTCCACGTAGTCTAGTATCAGCTGTAGTGCCATTATGATGACAACAAGGCGCATTGAATGATAGCCACCCGCTAGGCGTTGTTTTACGCTTAGGCGGCAGATATGTCAGAACTGTTTCATTGACAACACTCATACTACTATTATAACGCAGTTTTAGCGGGTTGTCAACTAGTTTCTAACTAAAATTTGTGTAATTTTATTGGCTGGGTTTGTTGTTGTTTTAAATCTAACATATGAAAATACACCATTAAAATTAACTGGTGTTGGTGCTACTTCTTCGCCAGTTAATGTAATTGTTGCTATATCTGCCCACGGAGATGAGTTAGTAACTTGGTTAGCTAATGTAGCTTGTACTGTAATAGTTCCTGTAAATCCAGTTGCATATACTGCCGCAGTGTGCAACGCTTCGTTGCCATTTACAGCTGGTTCTGCATTAACAGCACTAGACACCCAAATACTTGTACTTGCTCCAGTTTCAGTAAGACTAGTAACCGAGGAAGTTTTTAGTGGGCCAGGAAATGTTTTTGCATTTACAAATATAGTTCCGTTATTATTAAAATTACTTTGAGAATATGTAAGTACTTTGTCGCCGTCTGTTTCAATAAGATAAACAACATAACTTAGGTATTGTTGTTTTAAATTTTTAAGTTCGTTCTCAGTTACAGTAACTTTAAACTTACCTCTAGTAATAGTACTACCGTCGTCTTGTATAGTACAATCCTTTTCAATCACCATTCTTTCGTTCTCGTCATATACAACAAATTTAGGTGTATATCCTGTAGCTACGTTAAATGGTTTTTGATCTGCATTTAATAATCTAAATTGTAAAGCATTATCTATGCCCTTATAAACTTGTATTTCTCTATTATACACTGGCCTGTACTCCGTAATGAATCCTGCCACATCTGCGACAAGAGTGGTTGTATTATCGACTAAATATCTTGACAACAATTGCATATTGTATTTATAGGAATAACATAACTAACTAATGCTTACTAAAGATATTGAAAATAATTTCCCGTTTTTAAGTGTAGTAAATTACGGTGGACACGAATATATTGGTATAGTCATTAACCAAGATTCTAATGTTACTAGTATGTATGTATACACTGAATTGCATAGTACTACCGAGCAAGAAAGATTCCTTGAACTAGGCGAGGCATGGTGGTGGGAGTCAAATAGAATGATACCTATCAACATTTTCTTAGGTATTGAAATGATGCCGTTTAAGTATTGTATAATGACTATGAATAGTAAAGATGTTAAAGTTAGTATAGGTCCATGTGTTAATTTAAATAACTTAGCTGTAAAACGTATCAAACGTAAGTCAGTACAATTAGTTAGACGACCGCCTAGAGACTAACCATCTGTTCACATAACAAATTCATATGTACTACTACAGCTACAGCATATGATACAGCATGTGCTTTCTTAAAATAGTAACTACCGTCTGTAGGTTTTGTCCAAACGTGTTCCATTATATGCGACCATTGTTCCGTTGCCAGGTGTCTTTTTGCTGGGCGTATAATCGCTAGTGTTGCTGCTAATTGTTTTACCGAGGTAGGTTTCAATTGCCTCAATAGTTCTCCGTGCCCGTTGACATGAAATACTTTTTCGTTGAAGTCGTCGTGTTCCAAAAGTTGCCATATTGGTTCTCTTTCTATCAATTGTGTTAGGTGCTGTTCATCCTCAACTTCTTTGTATATACTTACGTTGAGAAAATCTAGTTTAAAGTAGCCGCGTTCTTCAGCAGTCTTATGTTCGATTGTTGATAAATTATCGACAGGATTGTGTGGTATTTCGTTAGCATACACACCAGTGTTATGCTTCTTACCGTTATCTAGTTTTGCAACTCTATGCTTGAGTTGATTTAGTATAATAGATCTATCTGCAAAGTCTATGTCAATATCAGGCATCTAGTGATCCTTCATGCCAAGATGTTATTGTGTCTACCATTACGTCTCTTATTGCGTTTTTATCAAGTGCGTATACTACTATACTTTTACTTTGAGAATTAATATTTTCAAGACTAAATGAGTTTACCCCCATAAGATCTTTTTTTAATGTGCATGGCATAACACGTATTTCGCCTGTATTAATTTTTTCAAAAGTAATTGTTGCTACACCCTGTTGTAATGTCCTAATTAACTTTTCAAGATCTTGCATTAGATTCCTCGTATAATTTTTTGTACTTAGCTGATTTCTTCTTTGCCATATCCCATTTAAGTTTACTACAACGATCTTTCATTGTAATACCTAGCAAGTGGTCAAGTTCATGTAAGTAACATTTAGCACTATAACCATCAATTTTTACAGTACATTTTTCTAAATTCTCATCATAAAATTCTGCAAGTATTTCTTTTGGCCTAGCTATCTTAACGTACATATGCGGAAAGCTTAAACATCCTTCTAAATCTAAAACAGTTTCTTCAGTGTACTCTAATACCGTAGGATTGATACAAATATTTGTATTGTCTGGCTTATCTCCCATAACAAATACTTGCTGATCTATACCAACTTGATTTGCACTAAGTCCAATACCGTTACTAGACAACATTAGTTCTTCCATTTCTTTGCGTAATTCTTTAGGATCAAAACTAGGATTATCTAAATCAACAGGTTGGACTTTTCTTTCTAAAAATTCATTTGGGTGATATATTAATTTCATAATTTTCCTTCGTCTCTTAATTTTTTCCTTAGCTTTGTAGCACTTATGTTATGTACCTCTTCACCTAAGTTATGTTCTGTAAACGTATATCCTACTCCGCGGCCATAACTAATGTCTACTATATTAGGTACTATTATTATAACATACTCTTGATCATAAGTAAAGCCTTCATTTAATAATTCTTGTTTGATATTTTCTACAACTTGATCATAATGAAACGGGTTATCTGTGTTACCCATTCCTGCGTCAGCACCTTGCACATCACGTATCATTATACATACTTGTCCAATTTCTGCTAAAGATTTTTTAAATAATTCAGTATGTCCTCTGTGCCACGGTTGCCATCTACCTAGCATTTGTGCAGTAGGTTTTTTAGAATCAAACATTATTCTTTTCCTTCCATCTATTAATTACAGGAACTAATTGTGCATGAGTATCGTTAAACCATTCGCTAACATGATAGTCACAACTTAAAGGCGCTTGGAACATACGGTTAGTATCTTCGAAACGCCCCTCAGTAATTGTATCCGTCCATACTGTATAGTCTGCATTAAATTCTATACGTGCTTCTTCAGTAGGACAAACAAAATCTGCTACTGCAACTTTACCTGCTTTAACAACACCGTCTGCTAAAAATTTCATACGCATTGCTTGTCTTATACGACCTTCTGGAGTAAAATCCCAATCATTATACTCCTTACGTATTACATCTGCATTAAGCCAAACTCCTTCGACTAGTTCAGCAAATGGTTTTGCTAGTGTTGACTTACCACTTCCTGGTAAGCCAAATATTAATATTTTCATAGTTTACTCTCCTTTGCAACATCCTTTACTAATTGTACATCTGCTGTCTGACGTTTGAAACGCACTGCCCAATGTTCAGGATTTATCATAGGATATACAATTTGTAATTGTTCATCATTTAACTTGCTTAACATTTCCTTTCCGCTAGTGCAATTTAATATTAACCAAGGACTAATTTTTCCATCTTTAATATGCCATACTGCTCTATTCAAACTTACATGTTGGAAATAATGATTCCAAGGTGCTTGTTCTTGTTCATCAGCCCATTCCATCATAGTCATTATACTACGTTCTAGTGCAGTTTCAACACCTTCTTTCTTAATTAAGTTTATAGCATACTGCTCATACATTTCTTCTCTGCACCAATGATCAAGTTTAACACCACTAGTTACTACATAATCAATATATTTTTCTGGATACAATGGTTTTACATTACTAACAAAGCTACCAAACTTTACAAATGCATTATAGTATGGACTCTTATCAAAGTCATCATGTGTCTTATCTTTTTTAGAACCTGCACTTAATTTATAAAACTTATTAAATGCAATTAATCCCAATTGTACACGTTTTTCTTTGCGTTGCAAAAAGCGCCTCTTTGGTTGACACATATGCACAGCTAGCGTTTTCTCACGGGTGTATCCTGAACCACAGTATTCGCATACATATGGTTTTTCAGAGTTTGACATTTTCAATACCGTGTTCTTCTGCAAGTTGTTTAAGTTCTTTTTTTGTAGATATTCTAGCAAGTAGTTCGACCTCATCTATCTTCATGTTTGGGTAAATATCTTGTAATAGTTTTTCGCTTTTACTATTATTACTAGTTTTCTTTTTAAATCCAATCCATTTATGCCCTTTAATTGATGATGTATCATTGTGAGTAGCACACATTAACTGCCATTGTAGTTGTGGATGCTTTGCTCCTAACACATTCCAATCCTTGTTGTATATTTCGTTTGTCATAAAAATAGCATGCTCTTGGGCGTCTCGGCTTCCTTCAACAGAACTTATCCATCTATTCAATAACCAGAGACTAATACTTTTACGTTGCTCGTCATCTAGTTCTTTCCAAAGACTTTTGCTGTTTGTATCAATGCCCGCAAGTTGTTCTGCTAGTGGGAGTTTTTGCTGTGCCATTCTTCTAAATCCTGTGGTGTGTTTATTTCCATACCCTTATATTGTACACTCAAAACTCCTACTTGCCAACCGTTTTTTAACCATCGGAGTTGTTCTAATTTTTCTACTTCTTCTTCTTGGGTAACTTCTAGATTACTATACATTTCTAATGGATTACGCTTGTATCCATATACGCCTAAGTGCCAGTCGCCATAACCAGTTAAGCCTCTTCCAAACCATAGTGCTTGGTCGCCTGCACGTACCATTTTTACTGAGCTAGGATCCATTTGCTTATCTTCAGGCATTTGTGTAAACACTGAAGTAACTGGATAATGTTTTAGATGCCAAATACATTTATCTATAATATCAACAGTAACATCAGGCATATCACCTTGTACATTAACAAACTGTCCATACTGATCAAACCTACTATCTCTTAATACACCTGCACATCTTTCAGTACCGTTTTCATAAGGATCGTCATGTGTAACTACATTACCTTCAGGAAATAAACTAGCAATACGCTTGCTATCTGTAAGCACAAAGGTGTCTAAGCCCGCCTCTAAGCAACGATCGTATACTCTACGTATCATCGGTACACCATTGAGTAATTTAAGCGGCTTTTCGGGGAAGCGTGTTGACGCTAACCTAGCGGGTATTAGTATAGCTGTACTCATGTATCTCTCCTACTACTCTATCAAAGTCCTCTAGCTTTAGCATATTAGGACCATCACTGGGTGCATTGTCTGGGTCTGGGTGTACTTCTATAAAGAAATTCCTAATCCCCAAAGCACTACCTGCCCTACATAAGCCAGGAACGTAATCGCGATTGCCGCCGCTACTGCCTCCGTTACCACCTGGCTTCTGTACTGAGTGGGTGGCATCAAGAACCACAGGGGTATTATAATTACTAAGCATGTAGTCCAAACCAGTAAAGTCAACAACAAGGGTATTGTATCCAAAACTTGTTCCTCTCTCTGTTATCCAAACTTCTCTGGCACCACCTGTCTTTGATAGTATACCATTCATGTCCCAGGGTGCAAGGAACTGGCCTTTCTTAATGTTTACAATCTTATCTGTAGCACAAGCTGCTTGTAGTAAATCTGTTTGTCTGCAAAGGAATGCAGGTATCTGTAGTACGTCTACAGCGTGGTTGTAGTAGTTTGTTATGTCTTTAATTTGTTCTACTGTATGAACGTCTGTAAGCGTCTTAGAGCCCACTATACTACGTATCTCTTGGAAGTCATGTAGTGTTGTATCGAAGCCTACTCCACGTTTGCCACCTAAACTACTTCTATTGGCTTTATCAAAACTTGCTTTAAAAATATATTCTGCATTATACTTACTACATACATCTTTACAATGCTGTGCAATTTCTAAACTTTGTTCTAAACTTTCG
>Ga0257110_1001815_pt1 | contig 10045 bp, 10 predicted proteins | sample LP_taG_7_FD_190184 | JGI IMG/M metagenome (GOLD analysis project Ga0257110, IMG submission 190184) | Marine microbial communities from Northeast Subartic Pacific Ocean, Canada - LP_J_2015_P26_10m | ecosystem: Environmental > Aquatic > Marine > Oceanic | place: Canada: Northeast Subartic Pacific... | reverse complement strand
TGTCGCGGCCGGGGCCACCGGAAGGTCTGCAAGAAGATCCAGGACGAGCGTGCCGCGGAGGCCCTGACGCCCCCGCCGTCGCCGCCGCGCGACGTATTCTACGGGCCCGCGCCGCGGTCGGACGCCGACGTAATCCGCGCGCGCATCGCGGCGGAGCACGAGGCCGCCCGCGTGCGACGCGAGGCGAACCCGGAGCCGGAGCCGAGGTCGGCGCGGTGGGGCTCGCGGTGCCCGATCTGCCTCGAGGAGTGGGACGTGAATGCTCCGAGCGTGTATCGTTCCTGTTGCTGCCGGACGGTCTGCAAGTCGTGCTTTGACAAGATCGGCATCCGGCCGTGTCCTCTCTGTCGGGTACCGTACCCAAAGGACGGTGCGGAAAGACTCGCGCGTCTTCGCCGCCATGTGGAGAACGAGGTGCCGGAAGCGATTACGCATTTGGGACTTGCGTACCGCGACGGTCGCTGCGGCCTCGTGAAATCCGACAAGAAAGCCGCGAAAATTTGGAAGCGCGGCGTGGAGCTCGGGAACGTGGACGCGATGGTACATCTTGGGGAATTGCACCACTATGGCGGAAGTGGCGTCAAAAAAGACACGAAGAAGGCGGAGCGGCTGTATCGCATGGCCGCAGATCGGGGCGACGCGACCGCGCAAAACAATTTAGGGTTTTTACTTGATGCTGAGAAGAAATCTGAAGAGTCATTTCGGTACCACGCGCTCGCGGCGGATCAAGGCTATACCTATGCGGAGATCAATGTTGGCCGATGTTACATGCACGGACAAGGCACGGAAGTCGACCTCGGCATGGCCAGATACTGGTTCGAGCGCGCCGCTGCCAAGGGCAACGAGGAAGCTACGGATATCCTCGCGGCTCTCGACGCCCTCGAAGCGAAGGTCCGCGCGCGCCTCGACGCGCGAGTGTAGCCTAAGTCTTCACGCCGCGTCGTCGCCCGACTCGGACCCCGAGACGCTGCGCTTCTAATTGCGGGTCGGACGACGTAACCGAGCGGGTCTGAAACGCCTCGTCTCCTGCGGTCAGCCTCATGAGCTTAGTACTGTGGTCGCGGGAGCGCGCCGGCGTTGGCGAGCTTCTTGAGCCGGAGCACGCGCGACACGAGGCACGCGCTCGGGTTGACGCCGTGGACCGCGCCCTCGCCCATGACGGCGAGCTGGACGTCGCTCGACGAGCCGCGGAGGAGCGCCGCGGCCTCGGCGTCGACGGCCTGCTCGCCGAGCCAGGCCTGGAGGCCCGGCGCGGCCGCGCCGCCGCGCGGCGGCGGCGCCTGCGGCGGCGGCGCGCCGTCGGAGCCCCGCGCGCGCTTCAGCCCGATCTCGATGGCCCGCATCGTCGCGAGCGCGGCGGCCGCCGCGGGGCTTTCGGGCACGGGGTCGGGCCGCCGCGGCGGCGGCGCCGGCGGCGCGTAGCCCCGCGGCGGCGGAGGCGCGCGGCCCCGCGGGTCCGCCGCGAGCGGGTGTTGGTACGGCGGCCCGAAGCCCCCGTGCGGCGGCGGCGGCGGCGCGCCGAAGCCGCCGCCGTAGCCGCCGCCGTAGTCGCCGCCGTAGGCCGGCGGCGGCCGCGGCGGCGCGCCGAGGAGCAGGTCGTCGAGCTCGGACGACTGCGGCGGCGGCGGCCGCAGCGGCTCGCCGCCGCGCGGCGACCGCACGGGCGGCGCGCTCGCGCCGAGCGGCGTCGCGGCCTTGATCTCGATGGTCTTGCCGTCGAGCGCGTGGCACCTGCGAGCGCGCGGGGGTCGGGCGGGCCCGCCGGCGTCGAAGGCTTCGACGCCGCGCCGCGCCGCGGGTCGCGCCGCTGCGCCTCGATGATGTCGACGACGACGCCGACGTCCATGGTCACGAAGCCGAAGCCCCGCGACCGGCCCGTCGAGTTGTCGTACATGACGACGGCGCTGGCGACGCGGTGCGGCGCGTAGCGGCCCTCGAAGTACTTGACGAGGCGGTTGCTGTCCGTGCTCTGCGACAGGCCGCCGACGAACATCTTGCACGTCGTGGGGCTCTCTCTCGCGCGCTTCATCGTCGATGTGTTGTTTTTGTGGGAGGTCGACGGCGCGCGGCGCGCGGCTGGGTCGCGCGCAGCAGGCCTCAGACTCGCGCTCTCTCGCGTTCTTGCCGTAAAGTTGCCCTGCTGGTTGCACCACGCCTCCGAGGCTCGTTCGGGTGGTCGCCCGCCGCCGGCGGAGGAGCTACGCGAAGCGTGCGACGGAGCGGCGGCGGGCGACCACCCGAACGAGCCGAGGTCCCCTCTCCCGTCGAGGGCCGCGCGGTGCTCCGATTTAGGCGGGCAACTCGGCTCCGCGCCGTCGACACGACTTTAGGCGCGGCGCGCTGATCTGAAAATTACAGTTCGTCGTGGGACGTTTCCGCCGCCGCCGTTTGCAGCGGGGCGAAGTCCGTGGACTTGCGGTAGCCGTCGTCCGCGAGCGTCGTCAAGCGGTCCGGCGGGACGCCGTAGTACATCCCCCTCGACTCCGACGGGCTGCGGTGGGCGCCGTGCCAGTCCGGCGGCGCGAAGTGGGAGAAGACGTTGGCGAACTCGTCGCCCTTGAAGCGCATGGGCCGGCCGTGGCGGAGCCAGGCGCCCTCGTAGAGGATGATCTCGCCGGGCTGCGTGTAGACCTCGGCGACGGTGCGGTTCGGGAGGAGCAGCTCGAGGGGCCAGCCGCCGTCGGCGTCGACGCGCTGGTCGATCTGGATCACCGCCGACGCGAGGTGCGTGTCCATGCGGTCGACGTGGTCGATGAGCGAGCTGCCGCGGCGGTAGACGCGGACGCCGAAGGTCGACGTGTGCTTGAGGCGGAGCCCCGTCCACCACTGGAGGATCTCGCGCATCTCGCGGAGCACGGCGCCGTGCGTCTCCGGGAAGTGGTCGAGGTTCACCTTGTCGATGAGCACGTGGTCGTTGTTCGTGTAACCGCCCGGGATGACGCCGTGGGGCTTCATGCTGTCGTGGCGCCGCGCCGCGTACCACTCCGTCAACGCATCGTGCATGGGCTGCGTGAAGGACATCTTCGCGTAGCCCGGGCCGGCCGTGACCTTGGGGATGCGGTTGATCTGGTCGACGTACGTGTGGTCGACGGTCGTGTACCAGCGCCGGGCGTGCGTCTCGTTGGGCTGGATGCCGTAGGCCTCCGGGTCCCGGGTCCGCAGATCATCGGCGTGGAGGTAGCGGACGCAGCTCCAGTCGCGGCTCGGGCCGGAGCACGGTCGGCCGAGGTCGTGGAGCAGCGCCTCGAACTCCGCGGCGCGCGGGCTCGCGGGCGGCAGGGCCTGGATCGCCGCCAGCGCGCCGCACGCGCCCACGCGGATCTTGATCTTGCGCTTGGCGCCCTCCATGACCGTCTCCACGAGCGTCTCGCGCGCGCCGCCCATCTGGCGCACGCGAAACGCGTGGCCGCCGTACGACTCGCGCGTCGTCTCCGCCAGGGGCAGGATCGTGCCCTGCGGGACTTCTTTGCCGTGCGAGTCGATCCAGAAGAGGCTGATTTCTTCGTCGATGTCGTTCTGGAACGTGACCGTGAAGGTGCCCTCGCCGCCGCGGGAGGCCAGCGTCGTCGAGGCCACGGGGCACGGCTTGACGGAGTCCTGCGCCCGCGTCTGGAGCGCGAACGCGAGCGCGAGCGCGAAGCGGAGGCCGCGCAGCGTCGCGCCGGCCGCCGGCCGCTGCGACATGGCCGCCGATTTCGACACGTAGGCTAAAAAAATGTCGCCTATCGTCGCGTGAGCTATCGAACCGCGGGCTCGTGAGGTTTGCCTTACCTGGGGTTTATAGGCGCGCAAGCGCGAGTTGTTTCTCGGCCAGACGAAAGTCTGTGCCACTTATTAAAATTGGAACGATACAGAGAAGATTAGCATGGCCCCTGCGCAAGGATGACACGCACAAATCGAGAAAGGATCGATACTTTTTTTTAGTTTTCGGGCGGGTCACACCTTTGCGCGACGACGCAAGTGGTTTTTTATCCATTTTGGTGCTTTACCCCCGGCAAAACGCCGAAAGCTGCCACAAGCTGCACACGAGAGGCTGACACTCGCTTTAAACGCCGCATGGTGCACGCGTGAGGCCGTGCCAGCCCTTCGCGTTCGCTCGAGAACAGAACCATGATCACACGAACCGTCGCGCTGCTGCTGTGCTCGCTGAGCGGGACCGGCGCGCTCGTCCGGACCCCGTCGCCGACGGCGACGCGCGCGACCCGCCTCCACGCCGCGCTCGGCTACAAGGCGCAGATCGAGGAGCTGCGCCTCGCCTTCGCCGACTCGCTCGTGCGCCAGCACAACGGCAAGCTCAAGGCGGACAAGACGAACGCCGCGGCGCTCAAGGCGGCCGCGGCGCGCGAGGACGCGCTCGAGGTCGAGCTCAAGGCCACGCAGGACGCGTTCGCGACGCAGCTGAGCAAGTCGCACGACGCCAAGCTCGCGCTCCAGAAGGAGCACGACGCGACGCTGAAGTCGTCGTACGCCGAGCTGCGGCAGGCCGAGGCGCTGCTCGCGGAGACGCGCGCGGCGTTCACGGACTACATGGCGAAGAAGCAGATCGAGCTGACGCGGCGGACCGTCGAGCTCGAGAAGCGCATCGCCGAGGGCGACGCGGAGCTCGACAAGGTCAAGGGCGACTTCGCGGAGCTCGCCGCCACCCTCAACGCGCACGTCGAGGACACGGACGAGCTCATCGAGCGACAGGGCGACGAGATCCGCAAGCAGCGGAAGGCCCTCGCCAGCGTCGCCGCGCTCGCGGAGAGCGCGGCGAAAGCCTGAGGGCGTAATTCTCCCGGGCCTGTCACTCCCACAGTATCTTGTTATGGTCGCGGCCCGCGGGGGCCGCTCGAAGCCGGCCGGAGTCGGCCCTCACAGCATGCCGTCGAGGGTGCCGAAGGTGGCCATGGTGTCGGAGAGGGGCGGGTCCGCGGCGACGACGTGCGCGCCCTGCATGCACGGGGAGCAGATGTAGAACTTGCCGTCCTTCCACTGGTCGGCCGTGGCGGGCAACGCGTTGACCGCCGAGCGCATGGCCTCGGCGACCTTCATCTCCTGGCGCTCCTCGCGGGCCTGGGTGAAGATGTCGGCGCCCGTCGCGCCGGAGCAGATGGCGAGCACCGTCGGGCCCGCGCCGGAGAGGAACGCGCCGTGCGCGCCGGCCGTGACCTGGCGGCGCGCGGGTGAGAACGGAGGCGACGGCGCGGTGGGTCGCGAGAGAGCGAGACGGCGCGGGGGGTCGCGAGAGAGCGAGACGGCGCGGTGGGTCGCGATTGCTCTCTGTCTCTCGCCGCGTCCACCGGCCCCAAAGTCTTCCGAGAAAAGGGTCGCGTTCGACCCCGGGCCGCGGACGGCCGCGCGGACCATCGGGATGAGGTGCGGGTAGATCGTCGCGCGCTGCGGCTGGTGGAGCATGTCCTCCGTGGCGTATTTGAGCATGCTGAGGTCCCCGTGGTGGAGGGCGTCGATGAGCAGCGCCTACGGACGGCGACGGGGTCGGATGGAGTCTGCGAGATCGGCGCGCGGCACGGCGCGCGCGGGCGTGCTCGCATGGCTCGAAAAAGCGCTCTCGTCGGCGGCCGTCCGCGGCCCGGGGTCGAACACCACCCTGTCGCTTCAATTCTCACCCCACCGGTTTTCGCTTGACCTCTCGCCCCACCCGTTTTGGCTTCACCTCTCACCCCACCCGTATTTCACTTCACCTCTCACCCCATCCGTTTTTCACGCGACGCTGAGCAGCGCCGTGCGCTGGATGTTGAAGACCGCGTCGGCGCGCGGGATCGTCGCCGGCAGCAGCGCGCGCATCTCCGTCGTCTTGTCCTTGCTCGCGAACGAGAAGCGCGTCTTCTCGCTCGGCACGTACGCCACGAGGCGCATGCCCTCGGGCGTCGGCACGCGCCGCGACAGCGCCAGCTGCGGGTTCTCGCGCGGCTCCGCCGTCGCGATCGCGCAGAGCTGCACCGAGAGCTGGATGCCGCCGTAGATCGCCGGCGACACCTGCGTGGGCGCGTAGGTCATAGGTTCGTAGGCTCCGGACGAGGCTACGTAGGCGCATAGGCGCCTACGTAGCCCGTCAAAAGCGGTGCCTACGTAGGCGCCAGAGGCTCGAGCCGAGGCTACGTAGCCTCGTAGGCGCCTACGTAGGCACCTACGGAGTGACACTGGGATTCCACGTTGTCCGGGTGGCCCTCCATCTCCGTGGCCAGCTGCAGCAGCTCCTCCGGCAGCTGCGACTGGTTCGGGTCGTAGCCCGCGCGCACCTCCGTACCTGCGCGAGCGCGGCGCGTCGGCGCGAGTCGCGCGCGCGCGCGGGCGCGCTCGGGGACGCCGCGGCGCGCCGGCGAGGGCGAGGCCCGCGACGAGGCCGCCGACGATGGCCGCCGACGACGACCCGAAGCCGCTGCACACGGGCACGCGGTTCCGGCAGCAGACGCGCACGGGCGGGAGCGTCTCGCCGGCGTACTCGAACGCGCGCTTCAGCGCGACCATGACCGTGTGCTTGCTCTCGCCGTTGGGGCCCACCTCCTCGGGGATGGCGCCGACGCCCTCGCCCTCCGTCTCGATGCTGAAGCTCCCGGCGCGCTCGACGCTGATCTCGTTCCAAATGTCGATGCCCATGCCGAGCGCGTCGAAGCCGGGGCCCATGTTGGCCGTCGTCGCCGGGACGCGCACGACGACGCGGTTGCGCGGGCACTTGACCTCCATGCCTCCCTTGGAACGGACGCGCTTCATGGTGCCGCCGGCGGAGAGGGTCTTTGTGGTGTCGGTGCAAGACGACGACGACGACGCGAGTTTGGATCGTGCGATTGCGTCCCTGCATGCGGTGCATCATCCCCTCAAGGACGGCGCGAGATTTCAGCCAGCCCATCGATGGTGGTGGCCTCGAGCTCGCTCTTCTAGAAGCACGCCAGCGCGATGCCGCTTCCGACGACGTGGCAGGTGGTGCACTCGGCGCGCGTCCCCATGCGCGACGCGCCGGACACGTCGGCCAAGGTCATCGGCAGCCGGCGGCCGGGGCAGGACATCATGGTGAACCGCGTGGAGAACGGCTGGGCCAAGGTCGAGGGAGAAGGCTGGATCCTCGTCGACGGCACGAGCGAGGGCGTGGGCCTGCTGCTGGCGCCCGTCGACGAGGACACGGGGAAGCCGATCCTGCCCGCGAAGCCGCCGCCGGCCGCGGCGGCCGCGGCGCCGGCGGACGACCCCGAGGAGTCGGCTCGAGACCGGCGTCTGGATTTCCCGCCTGGAAACACCGGTCGCGCTTCGTAGGCGGTGGACGCGGCGCGGGAGAAGGCCCTGGGGAACGCGTGCTTCGGCGAGAAGAAGTTCGCCGAGGCCATCGGCCACTACGGAGCCGCGCTGCGCGCGCCCGGGCTCGCGCCGCGCGATCCGGGGCGGAAACAATGCGCAATTTCTCACTTCCAGATAACGCGTCGCTTGAAAGGAGGGCAACTTTTCACTTCAGAGAACGCGTCGCTTGAAAGGAGGGCAATTTTCACTTCAGAGAACGCGGCGCTTGAAAGGAGGGCAATTGCTCACTTCAGAGAACGCGGCGCTTGAAAGGAGGGCATGTGCAATTCAACCTCGCTCGTCGCAGGCTCGAGCGGGCGACGCTCCTGTCGAATCGCGCGCTCGCGGCCCTCGAGAGCGGCGACGCCGCGGCGGGGACGCGCGACGCGAACGAGGCCGTCGACCTCCTCGGGCCCGGCGAGGACGAGGACGAGGCCGTCGCGAAGATCCGGAACAAGGCGCGGTACCGGCGCGCGCTCGGCCTCGTGCTCACGGGCGAGCTGAAGCGCGCCAAGGCGGACCACGCGGAGCTCCGGCGCGTCCGCTTCTACCGCCTCGGCTGGCAGGACCTCGTCCTCCGCGCCGACAAGCTCGACGCGTCGAACGCGCCGCTGAAGAAGGTCGGCGTCAAGCAGCCCGTCGCGGCCGGGGCCGCGCGAGGGTGATTCGCGGTCGATCGAGAGGAAGGTATCGGTCTTCCGGGAGATGATCCTGAATGACGCGCTCGAGCTCGACCCAGAGCTCGCCGCCGACCCTCGTGTGGCAGAATCGATCGAAGAGTCAGCGCGAGGAGCACTCACAAATCCCCCCCTCGTGTCAGAATCGCACTCACAAATCCCCCTCGTGTCAGAATCGCACTCACAAATCCCCACTCACAAAACTCCCCAGGTCGCCGCGTCGAACCCCAAGGTGCTCGTGTCCGTCATCGCGCCGACGACGACGGAGCGCCACGCGTTCCACGAGCACGTCCTCTACGCGTCGTTCAACGCCCAGCGCCACGCGCACAAGGAGCTCATCGTCGTCGACAGCGGGCCCGAGCCGTCGGCGTTCTTCGGCGACCTCGACGACGACCGCGTGCGCTACATCCACAAGACGACGGCCAACAGCGTCGGCGCCAAGCGCAACGTCGCCCTGCGCCTCGCGAACGGCGCCATCGTCGCCCACTTCGACGACGACGACCTCTACGCGCCGACGTACCTCACGAAGATGCTCGCCGCGCTCAAGGAGGCGCAGTGCAAGTTCGTCAAGCTCAACAGCTGGTACGTCCACGACCGCACGACGGGCTGCTTCGGCTACTTCGACGGCGAGAAGGGCTTCGACGAAGACCGGCCCAAGAAGATCCGCCTCCATCCGACCCTCGCCAAGCTCAAGGACAACTTCGTCCGGACCTACGGCTTCACCTACGTCTACGAGAAGAGCATCACGGACAAGTTCGCCTTCCACGACAAGTCCTGGGGCGAGGACACGGCCCTCCTCGCCGCCGCCGTCGGGACGCGCGTCCCCTGCGCGATGATCCCGGACCGCGACGGCATCTGCCTCCACAACCAGCACGGCGACAACTGCTCCATCTCGCTCTGCCACCGCGCCGTCGACGCGGACCGCTTCGAGAACCCGAGCTCGTCCGACGCGGCCCCCGTCGCCAGGCTCCTCGCCAAGGCCCAGCCCTGCCTCACGGCCGTCAAGGTCCCCGACGACGCCGTCGGCGGCATGTTCGTCTGGGAGACGCAGCTGAAGAGCCGCCGCTTCGACGCCGACGCGACGCTCGAGGCGTTCCTGACGTGGCTCAAGACCGGCGGCGGCTTCAACGCGTCCCGGTACCGCAAGCTCGGCATCGAGCCCCCGGGCGGCCGCGACGACCCCGCGCGCGGCGCCGACGCGGACGACGCGTCGTCCGACGCCGCGGTCGAGAAAGCCGTCGACCAGGGCATCAACACGCTCCGCGGCACGGCCCGGGTCACGCCGTCCTGGGCGAAGGCCCTCAAGGCCGCCGAGGGCGACGACGCGACCCAGTAAAAGGCCAGGCCGCCGAGGGCGACCTCGTAGCGACCGCCGCGGGCGACCCCGGAAAGGGCCGCCGCCGACGCGACCCCCGCTACGCTAGTTTCCGGGGACGAGCGTAACGCCGCGCGCTCCGGGATGTTCACCCCTTGGCGGCCCAGGGCGACGACTTGCCGAGCTTCGCGCGCCGTCCGGGAACGACGACGTCGTTCACGGGGACGCCGAGCTTCTTGAGCAGGGCCTTGGAGTCCGCGATGGCCTTCTTCGCCGCCTGCTTGTCGAGGTACTTCCTCGAGAGGCAGGACCCCTCCTGCTCGTAGACCTGGCTCAGCTCCGTGTCCACGTCCGTCGGATCGAGCATGCGCGCGTACGCCGGCAACCCCGTGAACGGCTTCCGGAACCCCTTCTTCGTCTTCGAGTCCGCCGGCGCCAGACCGCGCATGTACTGGACGTAGGCCATCTTGTACGGATCCGGCCGCGGCTTCTGCGGCGGAAGCGGGCCGTACCACTCCTCGTTCTGCTTGCGGATCTTCTCCATGTCGACCTTGTGCTGGTCGTAGGACGCCATCGTCTTTCCGAGATGGGGAGCCCACTCACGCGCGTCAACTTGAGGATCAACATGCCGCAACTAAAAAAGGCGACAGAAGGTGAGGCGGCTCGTAGTCAGTGCCCTCGGCGGTGGTGTTGCGGCTACCGCTAGATGACGATGCGTCGCTCAGCGGTCATATGGCTGCTGGTCGCGTCGTCGGTGCAGGCGCTCGCCGTGCCGCTGCGC
>Ga0257110_1001814_pt1 | contig 10048 bp, 9 predicted proteins | sample LP_taG_7_FD_190184 | JGI IMG/M metagenome (GOLD analysis project Ga0257110, IMG submission 190184) | Marine microbial communities from Northeast Subartic Pacific Ocean, Canada - LP_J_2015_P26_10m | ecosystem: Environmental > Aquatic > Marine > Oceanic | place: Canada: Northeast Subartic Pacific... | reverse complement strand
GCCGCCGCCGCCGGCCGCGACGCCGTTCGGCGCTCCAAAGGGCCGGACGCGGGCCGACGCGCTCCGCGACGCCCTGCGGGCCCTCCGCCGCGACGCGTCGCCCGTCGACGAGCGCGGCGTCGGCGACTACGTCGCCTCGCTCTTCGGCAAGGAGGGCGGTCTCGCGCCCGGCGTCCGCCGCGTCGCGGGCCCGCGGTCGACGACGTGGGCGGCGCTCGCGCGCGAGGCCGCGGCCACGTCCCTCGGCCCGGGGCTCGTCGCGTTCGTCGCGCCGCTCCTCGACGCGTTCTGGCGCCTGTTCCGGGTCGGCCGCGCGGCCGGCGACGTCGTCCGCGTCGGGCGCGACTGGCGCTTCCATTTAGCGGAGCTCGCGGACTTTGCGCCTTCCGGCGACGCGCTCGCGGCGCTCGCGGCGACCTGCGGCTACGGCCGGCGGCCCGACATCCGGCCCGACGCGGCGGAGCGCATCCTCTACGACGTCGTCGCGCCCGCGCGCCACGTGTTCTCCGACGCGCTCGGGGCCCGCCTCGCGGCGCGCGTCCGCGCGTCCGACGGCGACGTCCCGGCGCTGCTCCTCGCCCTCTACAACGAGGCGAAGCGCTCCCTCCGCGACGTCGACGCCGCCGCGGAGCTCGGGCGGGACCTGCTCGCGGCCGTGGACGTCGGGCCCGGCACGTCACGGTCGTAAGATGCAGTTTTCAACATCGAGTTCAAGCGAGAGCTCATTTTTGCCGCGCGCACCGAGGAAGAAGAGCTCGAGCTGGCGCAGCCAGTGCGGCGACCGCAGCTTGCAACGACCATGGCAATGACGCGCTGCATCGTCGCGCTCATCGCTGCGGCGAACGCGGCGACGCACACCCGCCAGAGCTTCAAGTCGAGCTTCATCTCGCTCGGCGGCGTGAAGCATCACGTGCGAGACACGGGCGAGGTCTCCGCCGACGGCCCCGTGGCCATCCTGCTGCACGGCTTCGCCGGCAGCGCGGCGTCCTGGGAGGAGGTCGCGCCGCTGCTGGCGGACGGCGGCTGCCGCGCCATCGCCGTCGACCGCGTCGGCTTCGGCCGCACGGAGCGGCCCGAGGCGCCGACGCTGCCCGCGCCGGCCGCGCTGCCCTTCGGCGTCGGCGAGCCCGCGGCGGAGGCCCTCGAGGCCCTCGTGGGCGGCGGCGAGGAGGGCATCCTCAGCGGCGGCGTGCTGCCCGAGGCGCGCGCGGCGATCGCCATGGGCCTCCGGCGGCCGAAGGCGCTCGCGCCGCGGCTGCCCTGGGCGCTGTCGCGCGTCGGCGAGGACCCCTACGCGTCCAAGTTCGCCGTGTCCCGGGCGCTCTGGCCCCTCGTGCTCCGCAAGGTGCCGCCCGGCCGCGACGTCTACCTCGTGGGCCACAGCGCGGGCGGCCCCGTCGCGCTCCGCGGCGCCGCCGAGGCCGCGCGGCGCGCCGCGGCGTCGGACCGGCCCGCGCCGCGCGTCGCCGGCGTGGCGTTGATCGCCCCGGCGGCCCTGGACCCGCGCGAGGACCCGGACGCCTACGAGCGCAACGGCGACCTGCCGCCGCTCCTGGACCTGCCGGACGCGCTCCCCGCGGCCGTCCGCGAGCGCGCGGAGCTCGAGGCGCGCTACGCGGCCTTCAACGCGCTGTTAGCGTTGCCCGACGCCTTCGGCCTCCCGACGGCGCGGCGCATCGCCGAGAACCGCGACATCGAGGCCGCCGTGCTGAACCAGATGCACGACCGCATGCGCGCGCCCGAGCACGCCGCCGACGTGTCGCGCTTCGCGCGCAAGTACACGGACCCCATCGACGAGTTCCCCGACTCCTGGGACAAGGCCCTGCTCAACGTCTACCGCGCGGACCAGTCGGCCGAGGAGACGGGGCGGCGCCTCCTCGCGGACGCGAAAGACGCCGCGGGCCGGTTCCTCGTCATCACGGGCGACAGCGATTTCGTCGTGCCCGTGCGGTCGTCGCGCAAGGTCGCGGACCTCCTCGACGCGGAGCTGCGGGAATTGGCCGAGACGGGGCACCTGCCCATGGACGAAAAACCAGCCGACGTCGCCGCGCTGCTCCTCGACTTCATGGTTAAAACTTAGGACCGCGGGCGCCGCCGGTAGAGCGCGTCGACCTTCGCCTTTGATGCGCGGCTCGCGACGGCGCCGGCGGGCTCGCCGCCCTTCGTGCCGGCGACGGGCTTCGCGCCGCCGAGGCCGGAGAAGAGCCCCGCGAAGAGGCCGGAGCTCGCGGGCCGCGGCTGCGCCGCGGGCGCGTCGGGCGCGCCGCCGATCAAGCCCGCGAGGGCCCGGCGCCGCGCCTTCCAGTCCCCCTCGGGCAGCGCCTTGGGGAAGTCGACGATGAAGCGCACGAAGAGGTCGCCGCGCTTCGACGGGTCGCGCGCGTCGCGCATGCCCTCGCCCTTCACGACCCAGACGTCGTCGGGCGCCACGGGCAGGTCCTCCGCCGCCGCCGTGATGCGGAAGGTCCGCCCCCGGGGGTCGTGCTTCGCGACGGTCGGCGCGTCGACGGCGAAGCCCGTGAGCGCGTCGAGCAACGACACGCGCTTCGCGACCAACAAATCGTTGCCGAGGCGCTGCAGGTCCGCGCGCGGCGCCTCCTCGATGATGACCGTGACGTCGCGGCGGCCCGCGTGCTCGCCGGACCCGTAGAAGACGTCGTCGCCGGCCTTGCGGAAGAAGAAGGACTCGCCGCCGGCCGCGCCGGCTTTCACGGACACCGACACGGAGTGGTCGCGCTCCTCGCGCGTGCCCCGCCCCCGGCACTTGTCGCAGGTCGACGCCGCCACGCGGCCGGAGCCGCCGCAGGCGCCGCAGGCGCGCTGCGTGCGCATGATCTGGCTCCCGTAGCGCCGGTCCTCGAACGTCGACCCGCGGCCGCCGCACGCGCCGCAGGCCGTAAAGTCGCCGCCGCGGCCGCCGCAGCCGTCGCAGGCGACGACGCGCGGCACGGCGACGCGGAAGTCGCCGCCCTCGAAGAGGTCCGACAGCGACAGGCGCAGCACGACCTCGCGCGGCGCGATGCGCGCGGCGCCGCGGCGCCGGCCGCCGCCGCCGCCGAAGCCGCCGCCGCCGCCGCCGAACATCTCCTCGAAGAGCCGGAACGCCTGGTCGAACTGCTGCTGCTGGCTCCCGCCGCCGGGGAAGCCGCCGCCGGGGAAGCCGCCGCCGCCGCCGGAGCCGGGGCCGCCCGCGCCGCCGCCCGCGTCGTAGCGCCGCCGCTTCGCGTCGTCGGATAAGACGGCGTAGGCCGCCGCGACGCGCTTGAACTCCTCGGCGTCGCCGCCGTGGTCCGGGTGCGCCTTCGCCGCCCGCAGCTTGTAGGCCCGCCGGATCTCCTCGGCGCTCGCCTTGCGGCCCACGCCCAGCGTCGCGTAGAGGTCCTCCTCGCAGCGCGCCCAGGCGCGGGCCGCGCAGGCGCCGCCGGCGGCGGCGACGGTGCGCCAGCGGACCGCCGCGCGCAGGAGCATGCTGCAACCGCCGCGAGAGACGGCTTACCGCGAGCCAGACGGCGCGCTCATGACGACATCATCGTGTGTGAGGGCGAGCAGCTCCTGCAACGACCGCAATACCGGCCTCACAATCCACACCTGCCGTGAGTAGTTTGCGGCTCTCGTTCGACGCGCAAACGCTCTCCGGAGGCAGCCCAAAAAGCAAAGCACACTCTCCGGAGGCAGCCCAAAAGCAAAGCACACCATGGGCTTCGACGAGCACAGCATGCGCATCCTCATCGCCGCCACGCGCGCGAACCAGAAGTACTCGGAGCAAGCGAAGAACGACCTCGTCTCCGAGTTCGACGACGTCGCCAACAGCTACATCGGCAAGCGCCTCTTCCAGCAGGCGGCGGCCAGCGAGGTGGCGAAGAAGGGCAACCAGTTCTCCCCGCGCAATTGGTCGCCGCGGTCGCAGCGGCGCTTCTTCGACGAGCGGCGGACGCACGGCAGCCGGCGGCTCTCCTTCGAGTGAGCGCGCCCGCGCGCGGAATTAACAGACGCTAGTATGGCCACGCGCAGGGCTCGGCGGCGCACGCGTAGTCGGCGAACTCGGGCGCCGCGTAGTCGGTGCTCGCGAGCTCGACGCGGAGCCCCGCGCCGTGGATCAGCCGCACGAGCGCGTCGCTCCGCGGTGCGTAGAACGCGGAGAGCGGCGCCTTCGCCGGCGAGTCGTCGATGGACGCGTTGCCTACCAGGCACGTCGGTAACAATTTTTCACCCGAAATCTCTCGAACATCGTCACAGCCGCAGGACGCTGGCGGTCGCCGGGCGTTTTCTGGTTCGTCTTCGGGAGCGGCGTCGCCGTCGCCTTGCAGGCGAGCCCGACGGCGCCGAGGAGCGCGCGGAGCGCGCGCGTCTGGTTCCCCGTGACTTCCGAGAAGGGCAGGAGCGTGAAGCTTGGCGCGGCGAACCCGACGAGCCAGTGTTCGAGCTGCTCCGCGTAGAGGCCCACCCAGAGCCCGTCCGTCGGCCGGAAGCCGCAGCGGCCCCAGAGCGGACCGTCGCCGCAGGCCGCGGCCTCGTCGAGCTGGCGCAGCGCGTAGCCCTCGAAGGTCGACTCGTTCACAAGCTCGCCGGACTTGCGCCGGTGGTGGTAGTTGCTCAGGAGCCGCGCCGCGGGGTCGCGGAGGACGACGACGAGGCGCGCGGCGTCGGCGTTGACGCCGAACGTCGCCGCGGCCCGCGGCGCGGCCGCGGGGGTCTTGAGGTAGGCCTGCGTGCTGTCGATGCCCAGGACCTTGCGGCTGCGCGGGCAGCGGGGGAAGTGGCTGACGTAGGTCTTGAGGTCGTTGGTCTCGGACTCGTCGCGGTCGTAGTAGTGCTTCTCCTTCACGCGGAACCAGCTCTCGTCCCTGAACGCGCGGCCCTGCGTGACGCTCTGCGGGCAGGTCTTGACGACCAATCGATGCAGCAGGGTCGTGGCGCACTTCATGCAGCCGAGGAGCAGCAGCGACGGCAGCACGTGGCCGCGGCTGCAGAGCGTCTGATTCGGCGCCACGCGGACCGTCGCGGCGTCCCAGCCGCGGTCGAAGCGTGTCGGCGTGATGTTCCGCAGCACGAGGCGGTGGTTCGCCGCGGCGTGGAGGCTCGGCGAATACTTCATGCGATGCTTGCGGCCGCGCGCGAGCAGCGTCTGCTTCTCGTGCAGCGTGAGATCCTTGCGCGACGGCGGCGGCCGCCGGCCGCCCGGCGACGCGCCGCGCTGCGCATCGAGGCGCTGCTGCTGCGCCGTTGCTGCGCAGAGCAGCGCGAAGCTGCACAAGCGCATCGCCTCTAATGATGGTAGCCCATCATGGTGTCTGATAAAGTTCAACGTAGCATTTTTTTACACCTTGTCGTCTGCCGCGGTCGACGGTGAAGTACAACAACAGTTTTACGAGGCGCGCCTAGCGCTTCCTGCGCGTGACGTATTTCGCCGTGTCCTTGACCTCGTGCTTGACGTAGGCCCACTCGCGCGACGAGTTCGAGCTCGTCGTCAGGATCGTCTGCCAGGAGTGCTTCGCCGTCGCGTCCTTCGCGAAGAGGCTGAAGTTCTGGCGCTTGAGGTCCCCCGCGAAGGCCGTCATCGGCGCCTGCGGCCCGACCATGAGGTGGCCCGGGCACCAGCCGAAGCCGACGCCCGAGCCGTTCATGTCGTTGTGCTCGTCGTTCAGCGCCTCGGGCTCGACGTAGACGCGGATCTCGTTCGGCGCGACGACGCCGAAGCGGTGCTGCTTGACGGTGGACGCCGTGTGGCCGTCGCCGACGACGCGGACGAACTTGATCGGCGCGCGGAAGATGACGCGCTTCTCGCTCGCCTCGGTGGACGACTCGTAGATCGTGAGCTTGCCGCCGCCGAGCTTCACGAGCCGCGGGTGGCCGTCGAGCGCGAGCACCTCGGACTTGGCGACGCGGCTCGGCGCGAGGCGGCCGACGACCGTGGCCTTCGTGAGCGCCGCGGCGCGGCCGAAGAGCGCCGACGCGGAGCCGCGGCGCTTCGACGGCTCCGGCGGCGGCGGCGCGACGCCGGCGGCCGGCTGGTAGGCGACGGAGCCGCCCGCAGGCGGCGGCGGCGGCGCGACGGGCGGCGGCGGCGGCGGCGGCGCGACGCTCGCGACGACGACGGGCTGCTGGGCGACGACCGGGTGGCTCGCGACGACGACGGGCTGTGGCGCGACCGGGTAGCTCGCGACGACGACGACCGGCTGCGCGGTGGCGACCGGCTGCTGGTAGGGCGTTGCTGATGCGACCTCGAGGCGCGGGCCGCGTCGACGATTTGGGCCGGCACGGATGCGCATTGCGCAAGGAAGGCGCCGGGAGAAAAGGCTAACTTGAACAAGTCAAGAACCAATGTTGAGGCTCGCCGGCAGCCCTGTCACCACTCGAACTTCTGATGGTGGCCGCGCGCCCTACTCGGCAGGAGTACTTCGCCAATGGCAAGAAAGGCTGCCTCGTGCGGTCCGGCTGCGAGAAGAGCAGCGCCGAGGTCGGGGACCTGAAGCTGGGCACGCGCCTCGTCGTCGAGGAGGAGGGTGCGTCGTCCGACGGCACGGCGCGCCTGCGCCTGAGCAGCCCCGTGGCCGGCTGGGTGTCGAAGAAGCTCACGGTGTGCCGCACCGTGAGCGACGCGCCGGACCCGCTGACCTTCGGCGCGCGCGTCGCGCGCGTCGCGCCCGGCCCGCTGCCGCCCGCGGCGCCGAGCCGCCCGCTGCCGCCGTTCCCGAAGCGCGTCCCCGTGGACCGGCGCCGCCTGGGCGAGCTCGCCGGCGCCGCGGGCTGCGTCGGCGACATGTACGGCCTGCCGCTGCCGCGGACGCCGCGGGAGGTGAGCAAGCTCGGCGCCGCGTGGCTCACGAAGTGCCTCCCAGGGCAGGAAAAGAGCGCGAAATTCCCAACTTCAAAGGCTCCGATCTCGGCCGTTTTCCTCTCGTTTCGGCTGATTTTTGGACGAGCAATCATCTCTTGGAACATGCTTTTTTCAGGAACGCGCGCGCGCGGAACGCTCATGTTGAAGCGAACTTGAATCTCTCTTTTCCTGCCCAGGTGCTTCCACGCCGCGGGCACGCTGCCGAAGGACAACGCGGTGACGAAGATTTTGAAGGCCTACGAGCTGCCCGTGCACGGCGGCGCGGACTGCGCCGGCGGCGCGGGCCGCAAGCTCTTCCTCACGGTGGAGTACCTGAGCCCGGACCTCGCGAATCTACACACGGAACTCTTCGTGAAGCTCCCGTGGGAGCCCGACTGGCACATGCGCGGCGAGCTGAGCCTCGGCCTGGGCGACGGCGACGGGTTGGAGATCGCGACCTACGTGTACCTGGAGCACCTGCTGCCCTGCCACGTGCCCAAGTACTACTTCGGGGACATCGACCGGTCCTCGACGAACTACGTGCTCGTCACGGAGCGCGTGCCCTACGCGGCGCGCGGCGCGGACCCCGAGGCCGTACCGCCCTACGCGCTGCGGCCCGCCTGCGGCAAGTACGAGGACTTCAAGCTCGCGCGGCCCGAGGCCTACTACAAGGCGCTCTTCCGCACCATGGGGCGCGTCGCGGCCTGGGACAAGCGGGGCCGCTTCGACGAGCACATGGAAATTTTCGACCAGATGAAGATGACGCAGCGCGTCGCCGGCCTGGCCGGCGACGCCTGGAAGCCCCGCCAGCGCACGAGCGAGGGCAGGTACGTCGCGGCGACGCCCGAGCGCGCCGCGGGCACGCGGAAGGCGCTCGGGTCCATCATCGACGCGGGCCTCGCGTTCGTAAATCACGTCGCGCCGTTCCTCTGCGAGCCGGCGGTGCTCGACCCGGCCTTCCAGGCGCGCTTCAAGGCCCAGATGCTCGACGCCCTCGTCTTCGCGGGGCTCGTGGGCAAGTTCGGCGCGAACGACTCCAAGTTCGTGGGGTTGACGCACACGAACCTCCAGCTCGACAACGCGTACTTCTGGACGACGGACGACGGGGCGCTCGAGTGCGGCCTCCTGGACTGGTACATGTGCTCGCGCACGGCCATGGCCCAGGTCTGGCTCGGCTGCCTCAGCGGCGCCGACGGCGAGTGCCTCGCGGGCCACGACCTCGACATCTTCAGAGCCTTCTCCGACGAGCACGAGGCCTTCGGCGGGCCCCGCGTGCCGCCGGAGGAGCTCCTCGAGCGCTTCACGCTCAACTTCCCGTCCTACATCATCGGCAACATCTCGAAGATCGAGACCCACATCCTCAGCGAGGTGCCCGTGGAGAAGTGGAAGGGGCTCACGTCGAAGGACGACGTCCTCGACGGCCCCTGGAACGCGCGCTGCTTCTCTCTCATGATCGCCAACGGCCTCTCCTACTGGTACCACAAGGGCGACGACCACCCGGGCGCCGTCATGCTGAGGTGGGCCGCGAAGCACGACCTCGTCGTCGGGGACGCGGTGTAAAGGGACGGATGCTGAGGTCATGTTGAACAGGGTTGCCGCGCGAGTGCTGGATCGAGAGCTGATCGTGAGCTGCTCGGCCTGCGCGAGAGCTGCTCCGTTCGCGAGAGCATATGATGGCATCGATGCGCCTGCTCGTGATCATCGGCGCCGCCGCGGCCTGGGTCGCGCCGCGGCCCACGGCGCGCCGGCCGTCGGCGCGCTTCTTCCTCGACCAGCTCCTGCGCGGCGCGCCCGCGAGCGTCGACGCCGAGGCGGCGGAGCTCTACGAGCTGCTCGCCGCGGCGTGGGCGCAGAACGCGCCCGTGGACGACGCGCGCGCGTCGGCGCTCGTCGACGCGCTCGCCGCCACGGAGCGCGCCTTCGACGTGGACTCGCTCGGCGGCGGGCGCTGGCTGAGCCTCTACACGCGGGGGCCGAAGCCCAAGTGGCAGAAGAACGCGGAGCTCGTGACGTTCGTGCGGAACCGGTCGGGCCAGACCTACGACGTGCAACGGCGCGCGGTCGTCAACTACGGCGAGATCCTCGGCGAGGCGCTGAGCTTCAGCGCCGAGGGCACGTTCGCGCCGCGCGGCGGGTCGCGGACGCCCGTCGACGTCGACGTGTCCGTGACGTCCGGCGCGTTCACGGCCTTCGGGCGGCGGCTCGGCCTGCCCATCTCGGGGCCCGGCCTGCTGCGCGTCCGCTACGTCGACGACAAGCTCCGCATCTTCGAGAGCCCGACGGACTCGCCCGACAAGTGGGAGGAATCCGGCCTCATGGTCGTGCAGGTGCGGGAGGCGCTCCTTACGTAACTTCGGGAGTCAGCCCTAGGAGATGGCGGCGTCGGGCATGCCCGGCGCGGTGACGGGCCCCGCGGGGAGCGCGAACTTCTTGCCGAGGACCGTCGCGACGCCGTCGCCGTCGGTCTTGAGGAAGCCGATGACCTTCTCGAGGAGCTTCTTCTTCTGGACGGCCGACGGCGCCGCGGGCGGCACCACGGGGAGGTCGCCGAAGGCGACGCGGTCGCCGTTCTTCGCGCCCGCGGGCGCCTCGAGGAGCTTGACGACCGTGTGGTCCGCGTTCGACGCGCAGAGGACCATGCCGCAGGACTTGAAGCCCTGCATGGTCCGCGCCTTGAGGTTGGCGAAGATGAGGACCTTGCGGCCCCGGATGTCGTCCGCGCTCGCGTAGAAGGGCCGGAGGCCCGACGCGATCGTCCGCGGGCCGGCCTCCTCGCCGATGTCGATCTCCTCGCAGTAGAGCTTCTCGGCGTCGGGGTGCTCCCAGCACTTGACGACCGTGCCGACGCGGATGTCGAGGGCCGGCGCGCTCGCGAGGCAGTCGCCCTCGGGCGACCCGTCGGACGCGGGCCCCGCGGCCGCGGGCGCCGCGGGCGCCTTCTTCGGCTTCTCCTTCTTCTCCTTCTTCGCCTTCTTCGGCGCGTCCGCGGGCGCGCCGGTGGGCGCCCCTTTGGCGCCCTTGGCGGGCGCCGCCTGGGCGGCGCCCTTGGCGGGCGCGGGCGCCGCGCGCGCGGGCAGGCGGAGCGGGCCGCGCGCGTTCCGCGCGAGGCCGAGCTCGCGGGCCGCGGGCCACGCCGCGGCCGGCGCGAGGGCGCGGCACTCGGCCTGGACCTGGTCCAGCCAGCGCGCCGCCGCCGGCGACGGCGCCGCGGCGATCTGGGCGCCGCGGGCC
>Ga0257110_1001813_pt1 | contig 10048 bp, 14 predicted proteins | sample LP_taG_7_FD_190184 | JGI IMG/M metagenome (GOLD analysis project Ga0257110, IMG submission 190184) | Marine microbial communities from Northeast Subartic Pacific Ocean, Canada - LP_J_2015_P26_10m | ecosystem: Environmental > Aquatic > Marine > Oceanic | place: Canada: Northeast Subartic Pacific... | reverse complement strand
ATTATCTCTATTATCTCTTCTAGTATCTCTAGTATCTCTAGTATCTCTTCTATTATTATCTATAATTCGATCATTATCTAGATCTTTGTTTTTATTATTACGATGTTGTTGTTTAACATCATTAATATTAGCTCCACGTTTCCACTCCATGATAGTTTTAATACTTTGTATTGGTTTTGTTATTTTTATATACATAATAATACATAAATTCTAAATCAATTTTTTAATTTATAAATAATTAATATCTATATAATTAATATATGTCAATTAATACTCTTAAAAGAAAAAGTGAAACAAAATATTTCAACAAGGTATCTAAGAATACTGTATTCTCTCTAACTGGTAGTCAGAGAATACAAGGATATATTGGTCAAACTAATTTATCAAGATCAACTAAAAGAACCCCTTTTACTAGATTTGGTGGTCCCAGAGGACATGGTGCTCATAATGGTATTTATCCTGTTAATATTCATAATTCAGGTAAATTACTTACATGTAGCAATGATGGTACAATAAAAAAACCTACTATGAATACAAAAGGGTTAATCTCTTCAAAATATAAATGGAATAAAAGAGGGCATCCATATACTGTTGTTCAACCTGATAGTAACGCATCATTGTTTGATACCTCATCTAGATATACTCATGATTTGGCAGCAGCAAATACATGTGTAGGTCCCCAAGATATAACTGATGAAAAAAATAACTGTACATCAGGTATCGGGTGTTCTAATTTTATTGGTGGAAGAAGAGTAGTTCGTACTATGTATAGCCAACAATTTAGTTCATCTGTTCCACAAAGTATGTATATTTTAAGCAAAACTAAAAGATGTGCTCAAACATCTATGGGTAATACCAGTGATGCTGCTGAACCTGAAAAAACGAATAATGATAGCTTGACTAATTTCGGGTCATGTTAATATTATATATATCAAATTATTTAAAGATATTTATAATATATAGTTATCATGGACAACAAAATGTACTTAAAGGTTTTCGTTAATTCATCTGATAATGATATTCTTAACGCATATACTGACCATATTACAAATCATAATTCAAAAATAAATAATGATGCTCCATATGAAGACTCGGGATTTGATATATATGTGCCTTCATATACCACATTTCAAGGTAAAAGTGTAACTAAAGTTAATATGGAAATAAAGTGTGCTGCGTATATTAATAATACTCCATGTGGATTTTATGTTTATCCTAGATCAAGTATTTCTAAGACACCTCTCAGATTAGCAAATCAAGTTGGTATAATTGATGCTGGTTATAGAGGTTGTTTAATTGGTGCTTTTGATAATATTAGAGATGAGGATTATCATGCCGAAGCGAATACTAGGCTACTACAAATATGCGGTCCATCATTACAACCAATCAGTGTTGAATTAGTTTATAGCGAAGAAGACTTGGGTCAAACTAATAGAGGTGCTGGTGGGTTTGGTTCAACTGGTTCCATGGGTTCTTTTAATTCTTACAATTCATTTGGAGCTTTTGCCAAGGATATTAATCCCATGACCTCTTTTGGTTATATGGATATAGCTAAAGAAATGGAACAATTATTAGCAAATAATCTAATGAATAATTTACAAGAAAACAGTATGAATATTTTAGATGAAGATGCCGATATTGAAGTTGAAGATCCAGATATGATGGTTATTGAACCTGTCGATTAATTATAAGTTATTTGAAAAAAATTGATTTGATTTTTAATATATTTGATATATTAAAAAACTTAACTGATACAACAACTTTAATGATGATGCAATACTACGACGAACAACCTCTTCATATGCCTCCTATGGTTGAAGCACCATATGGATTTGGTATGATGGAACCATACTATGGACCTCAATGGGGTTTTGTTGAACCACCAACACATGTTATCACTCTTCCTCACTGTAAAGTTTGTGAAGATGCCGGCAAATCCCCAAGAGAGTTTCATAGCCACTGGGTTCGTGAATCTAAGGAGCCTAACGCAAAAGTTACTTGTCCTACTCTTCTTTCTCAAAAGTGCAATTACTGTAAGAAAAGAGGCCATACAATCAGGTACTGCGAACGTCTCAAGAAAAAGCAACAAAGGATGAATAGAGAGATGACCAGGCAACAACCAGAGCTAGGTTATGGCCGTGAAGATGGAGAAGTAGATTATTATGAAAGCGATGAGACAAGAACTATGTCCACAGTTTCAGAACAAGAATGGCCAATAATTGGAAATTAAAAAAAAGTAAGTAGATTTTGTTTGTAATTTAATTAAATAAGTAATCTTTTTTACCCCAACTTGTTATCCAGAAAATCGAGTATTTTTTCTTCAGAATCATTATTTAATCTAAAACGACAATAATATTGTACCCCTGCGATTGGTACCGTTACTTCTAGACATTCACCATTAAATATTTCTTTAAATGATACTTCTTCTAATTCCATCCATTTTCTTCTATATCTTCTAGCATTTTCACTATTTTCTATCATATAATAATCATTCTTATTAACCATAAAATCTTCTAAAGCCGATATTATTGACATGTAATATGATATTATAAAATATAAAAAATACAATTCAATTTTTTTGAATTGTATTATTAAATTATTTATTTTATTCATAACAGGTACGCACTCTACATTCTACGCATTCACTTGAGGCCTCTCTATATCATAGTCACCTTTAATCTGAATAGATATATCAGCAGGTTCATCATCACTATAATACAAACCTGTTTCTATATCGTTTATTGGAAAATTTCCAAGCATGTATTGACAATTACGCATCGTGATTGCCGCTGAACAACCACTATGTCCATCTCTCCTTACAAGATCATTATTCATTATATTATCCATCTTTTTATCACAAGAAAACATGAAACCGTTTTTACTATCACGTACAAACTCTACATAACTTTCTCCCAAAGCAAATATAGACTTCATCATATTTTTTACCATAGAGCTCGTGCGCTGGTCCAAACTTTCAATAAATTCCATTGCTGTATTTGACATTAATTGTATTTCATAAATTATTAATAAGTAAATCAATTTTTTTTAATTATTTCTAAAATACATACCCGTTAACACTATTAGTAAAAATAAATTGATATCTTTATTATATAATCTCAAAAATAAATTCATTACAATAATCAACGCCATATAACCTACCATATTATTACATCGTTTCATCGTAAAATCTTCTACTCCATATAATAATATACTTGGTGGGCCATACCATGTTTTCGAATCTAATAAACTTCTCTCTGTTCTTGTAAATATACAACCATTATAATAATAATGCAAACAAACAACAAACAGATAAAAACTTGATGATATGTAATAATAAATATCTATATCTCCAAAAAATATATAAGCAATACACGACACCAATATCAAATAATGAACACCTACCAATATTAACCCGGCATATTCACGTTTATTTGTAAAATTTAAAAAAAAATTTTCTATTTGTCTTAGAGACCATTTTGTATTTTCTTTTCTTTTTTGTAATTCAAACATATATATAAAAACTATATTATATAGATGTTTTATATGTATTATAATTTTTAAACTTCTAATTTAATTTCTTCTACCTTATCTGGGTCCACGTCGTTATATTGAACCTTTCTTGTTAAAAATGATGAATAAAAAATATTTTGTTCTGTATTTATTATTTCATATACATTTCCTAACTTAGAACTCATAAACAACACATTTGTTAAAAATACAGTCAAGGTCTTCGCATCTAAGAAATTATTGAATACAACTACACCACTTACAGCAGAATTTATACCAAATAATGCCAATGAAGCATAACCAAATCTACCATAATTTACGTTTAATTTTAATATCTTATCCTTTCTATGTGATGACAATTTTGTTAAGGCTTCCCCAACACTCTCCGCATCTCGTGCTTTATATGAATTGCTTTCTAAATATGATATCATCTTAAACTCTCGTCTTGTTTCAAAATAATACATACCACTTAAGGAAGCAAGTGTTAACAAATTAAAAATTAAACCTACTAGAGCCAATCCACTACCTGCGTTGCTCATATTATCACCTACCGAACATGATACTCCATTACAATCTTGAGGAACAAATAATACTAATAAACAACCCATTATAGCACGATATAGTTCGAGAACAAGTGTTAATGCTGTATTTACTTGTTGTTTTGTATCTTGGTCTAATCCTTCATCATCATCTTCATCTTTTGTTAAATCAATAACCTCTTTTTCTTCTTCCTTCTTTTTTAACATTTCTGTTGTTACATCTAATACTTCATCATCACAGCATGTTTTTTCAACACAACATTTTTTTTCTTCCTGACAGCAATCGTTTTTTTCTTCACAACATTCTTTTTCTTCACAACATTCTTTTTCTTCACAACATTCTACTTTTACAGTTACTTCTTGTTTTACTTCTACTTCCACATTTTTATCCTTTATAGTGTCACTTAAAAGTCCAGATACTTCACTTGCTGAATTCGTAGAAATGTTTTCTAAATCCATTATAATATATAGTAAAAAAATGTTTTTACATCATTTACAACAATTACTAATTTAATTAAAGGATTCTCTACACATCGGACAACTAGGGCGATGCGACGATAATATCGCACGGGTGAAACAACTTGTACAAAACAAGTGCCCACAATTAGTGGTTGTGGTACGGGTGTCTTCTGTAAAGGTCTCCATACATATCGCACAACAGTCTTTCTCTTCCACCATTCTACATTGTATGGCAGGCACTTTTAAACCAAATCTTTCTCTGCGTTTGTCTTTATAGTGAAAGACTAGATATTGTATCAGTGTTCCTTTTGTTGCCTTTGTTAAACCATTCAAAAGATTCTCTAGAGAAGGAGACTTCGGAATGCGGGGAACATCCTTATATGTTGCGTAAGGGCCTTCAAAGTTTATATGTTTTCTAGGGTAAAATCTACGAGGATAACTATGTACACCAACATTCCTATTGAAACTCGAAGTATTCTGTATTATGTACATAACCATTCTCTTTAACGTACCTTTGTCTATGTTTTTCAGGTTGGGCATCTCCCCCTGAACCAATCCAATTATCACAGGCATATTACTGCGACAGTAATACGAATTGTGAGTGTTGCTGTTGCAAAACTCACACGACATCTTTTGGGAACTCTTGGTCTTGGACATTTTAATTCATACAGACTGATTTATTTTGGCTGGAATAATCAATTTTTTTTAAATAAGTTTTACGTCTTTTTATTGTATATTTTCACAATTGATTATTTAAATAAAAAAAAAGACTTGTGCGTCCACAGCCACAGGTTTATTATTTATTATTAATTTTGATTCGAAGCGAAAACCTGTTTTAAAATTACAACATAGCATCAAGCATCTTTAAAATATATTACATCTACTCTGAAACAGGACGGCCAAACCCTGTAACAGAATAAACGCAAGACATCTTAGTTATATGCCCCCCAACACCCTTACAATAAATGAATATTGCTCAAATTTATAAATTTCGATTGCAATCGAAATTCATTAATTATTATATTTCAAAGGATGCTGTTTTGTGTTACTTTTGATTACCGACTAAGATAATCATTCTACCACACAACTAGTAGCCTCACTCTCTCACCCTGTGTGAGGTTCAGGGAATTTAATTAATTTTTATTTACTTTTTACTTCTTATTTGCGATTCTAGTTGAACGACGAATATTGGCCGCGTTCAACGCCTCCTCCTGCTTCTTAGCAAGTCTGTCGCTGGCTCTTCTCTTTCTAGTAGCCTCCCGCTCAATCTCCTTCTCGGCAGAGGCTTTCATCATTAGAAGAGCCTCAGCTGCCAACATCACATCCTCGCGTTCCTTCCTCGCCTTCTTCGCCTTGAGACGTGTAGTCAGCATCTCATTAAGCTTAGTGCGGTAAAAGCTCTCGATTTCGCGATGTTCCTTATCCCAAGTCTCCATGTTGTGAGGATAGTACGATTGGCGAACTCGAAACGAGTTGTGGGTCGCCAAAGCATTCTTCATCTCACGCCAGCACTCGCGCTCATCGCAGTTCATAGCAGTAGTCATCGTTAGTTTAGTACTCATCTTACTCATTTCAATTTACTACTCAAATAAATATTCAATCCAAATCAATTTTTTTTGAATAAGTCGGGCGGCGTACCAATTATTCAAAATTACATGATGCCCGTAATATGTTCTCTTTTATGGCGGCAATTCGGTTTAAACTTTTTACTCTTTTTAATTCGTCCGTTATAGTTTTTAATTTATCATTTATTCTTTCTAATTCAGCCAAATAATTTTCTATTTCTGATTCTCTTTTTTGACATTCTTTTATTCTTATTTTTTTTATTACTTCATCATTTTTTTTATAGTATATTGGCTTTCGTCTTCTGTGAAATGATAATGGGGACAATATTGATATTCCTTTTATATTTAATTCAGTCATATAAATACTTTGTCATGATTTTTTTAATTATTATTTAAAATTGATTTATTTTTTTGTGGTTTGTTTTATGTAAATTAATAATGTTCTATCCTATACTATTCGGTTTACTTTTGCAAATGATATCTTCTTATCATATTCCACGCACATATAATCATATCTCGTATAGCTATTCTACTCCAAAATGGGTATATAAAAAGGTATACAAAAATAACAGACTTTCAAAATCACAATTGAGAAGACTAAAAAAGAAACAAGGTAATAAAAATGACTATGAAAATGATAATGAATATAAATATAATGACTACAATGATACAAAAAATATTATTATTAGTGATAATAATATTGCAGAATATGATGCTAATTATAATGCTATAATTGCTTGTAATCTTCCACTTGGACTTCTTCAACCAAAATCCGAATATTTTTAAAAAAAATTGATTTACTTATTTGTTTTTTACTTATATCAAATACTTTATGTGAATCATGAACTTATTCATACTTTCCCTTTCTGTTACTGAATGTGCCCAATTCATGTTTGATAAACATGTCTCAAAAATTATTCTTGAAGCAGCACAAATGTTATCTACTGCTATCAATATAATTGAACCTGAACATAACCTTAATACTTATAAAACTTGCCATATTAATCATCCCGTTTCTATTTGGGTTAGAACATCACTAGAAAATTTCATGTGGACTATTGACCTTGTTGAAGCTATGCATAATGAATGGAAATATAGAAATGACCATCCTCCTTCAAAATTACATAAATCTTACGAAATGGCTATGTACTTAAAACAAAATCATCCTTCTTCAGATAAATTTATATCTAAAGGTCTTACACAATTCGCACAAGCAATGCCTGTTGAATTTAAACACGATGACCCTGTTACAGCATATAGAAAGTATTATCAATTAGACGACCATAAAAGAAAAATTGCTACTTGGAAAAAAAGAGACAGACCTCATTGGTATAAATAATTTTATTAATTAAATAAAATAATTTTATTAATTAAATAACATAATAGATATATTTTTAAAAATATATCTATGATTGATTATATGTTTTTTGATAATATTTTTAATAATAATTTTAACAATGATGAAATAAATTATATAGAAAAAAATATTATTGATTTTATTAATAATTATTCACAATATATACATGATACTATTACCGGAACAAACATTTTATTAGATATTAATAATATTAATAAAGAAAATGGAACAATAATAGAAAAATTTATATATAACAATTCTTTACAATCGATTACAGAATATAATAAAAAATATAATACTAATTACAATATTGATGATTTTGATATTGAATTTTGGGGTAATACATCTCCAGCGTTTCATGGACTTCATTATGATATTAATGAAAATTATATTGATACAACACAATCTTATTTTAATCCAGCAAAATTTACTACTATTACTTTTTTTACAGATAGTAACATATCCCCTCTTTTTATTACTGATATTGAACGACCACGATTAAAAAATAATTTGGGTGATTGGAAAAAACATATTAATATCAACACACAATCTAATAATGAAACTATTATGGTTTTTCCAAAAAAATATAATCAAATATTATTTGAAGGAAGTAAATACCTTCATGGAGTTATACAATTAGAAAATTATAAAACAGAAAACAGATATGTTATTGCTTGTCTTTTTTATTTAAAAAATAAAGAACATCCATTAAATTATCCATACTTTTCTAGTTATTCTTATTATAATTGGTGTCTTAATAATAACAAAAAATTTTGTATAAATAATTCTATATTTAAAAAAATAGATTATTTGAAAAATATTTTTATTTATCTTAGAAAAAATAACAACAAAAAGGGTTTCACTATTAATATTGTAGATAATATTGATTTTTATAATAGATGGTATTATAATTTAACTCAAACTACAGATGAAATCGATTTTTCTTTTATTAAAAAACATATTTATAATGAATTGAATTATTATAAAGATACTCGTTTATTCAATATATTTTTTATTAAGAATATTTAAAAATATTTTTATACAAAATATATGAATTATACAATATTATCTTCTATAGAATTTAATAAAAGTTTATCAAAAAAACATATTGAATGTTTTGATAATTATATTATAGATTTTGTTAATAATTTTAGTGATTATATGAATCATATTGATTGTCATAATTTTTTATTAAACACTCATGATATATCTAATAATTGTGAATTAAATATTATTGAAAAATTTATATATGATGTTTCAAAACAAAATATATATCAATATAACAAAAAAAATAATACAAATTTTTCAATAGATGATTTTTATATTGAATTTTGGAGTTATAAAAAAAATAGAAATATGTTACATTATGATTTTGATGAATTGAGAGTTCAGTATGAAAATGAAATATATCCTGTTGTATTTACTAGTATGACATATCTTTCTGAAACTAATACTAACCCTTTTATTTTATTTGATAATAATATTAATATACCAATTTTTGATAAGGAAAATAATAAATATTTACAATCAACAACCACAACTTTAAATCAATTAATCAAATTAAATGAAAATATTAATGATACTTTTATTAAATTTTATTTTCCAAAAAAATATGAAAATATTTTATTTAATGGTTCTAATAATTATCATGGTACTCTAAATCTTGAAAATAACATTATAAACAGACCAATACTTGGTGCTACTTTTTATTTAAAAAAACAAATGCGTCCTTTATACGTACCTTATTTCTCACATTATTCTTATTTAAATTGGTATTGTAAAAAACGCAATTTATCAAATATTGAAATATTAAATTTTAATAAAATGTTATTTCATTACAATCAAGTAGTAAATCTAAGTAATATTACAGAAAATAAAAAAAAAATTTATGTTTGTATAAAAAATGATTTTAATATCTTTAATGAATGGTTCTATGATATTATAGCTAACATTAATTATGATGATTTTAACTATTCTAAATTTGATTTTTTTAAAACTATATTATACGATGAATTAAAAAAAAATAATCACATACGCTTATTTAAAATGATTTTCAAAAAAGGTATTTGTAATTAAAATAATATAATTCATTAAATTATATTATTTTTTATCGACAACTGCAGGACTCGAACCTGCGCGGGCATAGCCCAACGGATTTCAAGTCCGTCTCCTTAACCACTCGGACAAGTTGTCATTAGTTATAAAGTATTTGAATTATATTAACAATATAAATATCGCTCCGTGTAGGGATCGAACCTACGGCCTCCCGATTAACAGTCGGATGCTCTAACCATCTGAGCTAACAGAGCTAGTTTGATAGTTTTACGACATCCCGGTCGGTATTAAGCCCCGTCCTCGCTTAATACTGTGAAACACCACTTCCGTCATTTAACTCAAAACTTGTCATCACGCTCAGAGGTTTAATTTTGTTAAATAATCAGTATCCCGTCAGTATCCCGCCATCATTCGAGAATATGTTTCTCCATTTCCGCATAAATTCAACACCCATGCTACACCCGTGTATTAAGCCCCCCTTCTCCCCTTATCACGCTTAATACTGTGAGACGCCTTTCTTGGGGTATCGTCCCTCCATTTCCACATACATCCTACCCATACAGCCC
>Ga0257110_1001810_pt1 | contig 10051 bp, 9 predicted proteins | sample LP_taG_7_FD_190184 | JGI IMG/M metagenome (GOLD analysis project Ga0257110, IMG submission 190184) | Marine microbial communities from Northeast Subartic Pacific Ocean, Canada - LP_J_2015_P26_10m | ecosystem: Environmental > Aquatic > Marine > Oceanic | place: Canada: Northeast Subartic Pacific... | reverse complement strand
TTTATCATCTGATTTGTCTCCTGTGATGGAGCTGAGATCTAGTTCGCCGCGAGCGACATCTTGGAACGACTTTCCATCAAATTCTGTCAAATAGCCCATCATCCACTCATCTATTCGATCTGACATCAGGAGCACTTCGATACCATGCTTCCTGAATACTTCTAAATATGGGCTATTATTGATCACGGAATAACTATCCCCGGTCACGTAATAAATTTTATCCTGCCCTTCCTTCATTCGCTCAATATAATCCGCGAGGCTCACCGCAGGATCCGCTCCCTCGACAGATGAACTTGCAAATCGAAATAGTTTTGCTACCTTCTCTCTATTGGAGTGATCTTCACTCGGCCCTTCCTTTAACACGGCTCCAAATTGAGACCAAAAAGTAGCATATTTTTCTGGGTCGTTAGTTGCCAATTTGTTGAGCATGTCCAGCGTGCGCTTGGTCAAAGCCGCACGAATACTATCAACCATTGGTGTCTTTTGAAGGATTTCTCGAGAAACATTTAATGGCAAATCTGCACTGTCAAGAACACCTTTGATAAATCGCAGATACATTGGCATAAACTGTTCAGCATCATCCATGATAAACGTGCGCTTGATATATAGCTTAATCCCTCTAACTGCCTCCCGTTGGTACAAATCCATTGGAGCACTGCCGGGAACGTAAAGTAGACTGGTGTATTCCTGTTTGCCCTCAACTCGGTTGTGACTCCAAATTAATGGTTCTGCAAAATCACTGGAGACATGCCGATAAAATTCTTTATATTCTTCTTCACTTACTTCGCTACGAGATCTAGTCCACAGAGCCTTAGCATCATTAACAGCCTCCCACTCAGGGACATTTATAACTGTTTCATCTTCACTCTCCTTACCATCTTCACTCCCGGGCATGGGAGGCATATCAGGCTTGATCATTTCCACAGGAATAGCAATATGATCCGAGTATTTCTTGACTATGCTTCTTAAACGCCAATCATTAGCAAACTCTGATTCATCGCCCTTCAAGTACATGGTAATGGATGTGCCACGCTCCGAACGCTTAATTTTTTCTATCTGATAGTCAGCTTCACCCTCACTGGTCCATCTGACAGCTTCGGTGGCTTTACTTCCCGCCCGCCTCAACTACTACTTTCTTTGCGACAATAAAAGAAGAGTAAAAACCAACACCAAATTGTCCAATTAACTGAGAATCTTGCTGCTGGTCTCCAGTTAAGGTTTTCAAGAAGTCTGCAGTGCCCGATTTAGCGATCGTACCTAGATTGGCTATGATCTCATCACGAGACATACCAATACCATTATCTGTAATAGTAATTGACTTAGATTCATCATTGACAGAAATACGTATCTTGAGATCCCCATCATCCTCATACAGCTTGGAATCTTCAAGCGCCTCGAAACGAAGCTTGTCAGTTGCATCTGAGGCATTGGAGATTAATTCCCGGAGAAAAATTTCTTTGTTGGAATAGAGAGAGTGAATCATCAGGTGAAGAAGTTGCTTCGCTTCCGTCTGAAAGCCTAATGTTTCCGCACCAGATTTTGCTTTAGCTGCCATTTTTTAACTCCTAATAGTTTGACGGTCATTTCGATAATCGAAAAGGATTTTTCTTCTTAAGTATTTGGGGATGATGCCCTGAATTTCAAGGCCTTAAGTGTACAAAAAAGTGGTTGATTAGAAGAGCAAGTTTAGTTGTTGAATTGAACACGTAAACTAATTTTTTGTTTATAAGATCAGTTGAATACAGTACCTATTTGGTGCGAGCTCGACCAATTCCACGATTTGAATTTCCACCTGATGGTCGTCTTCGACCTGTTTTGATATTTTCTGACTTACTCGAATTACCATATGGTGAGAAGCTTTTCTCTAGCGGCTCGCCCTCACCGCCTTGGGAATTCCTCTTGACTGAATTATCGAAATTTTTATCTGATGTTGAAGCCTTACGCCCTCCACGCTTCGCTTTCTTGCCTGGTTGAGGTCCTTGACCGTACTCAGCGCGACGCTTACTGCTATTTGAATTATTTCTGTCCCGAGAGTTATTGCTTTCATTTGTTTGACTTTTTAATGGTTTTCTAGGCTTTTTGGAGTGTACCGGATGATTGAGGGTGGTTTCCCTCACAACTTGATCAGGCTCAAAACCTTCTAACTCTCTGCGTGGTAGTACCTTTTGAATCAAACGCTCGATACCAGATAGCAAATCAACCTCATCTGCACTAACCAGTGATATTGCCTCGCCAGTTAAACCAGCGCGACCAGTTCGACCAATCCGATGCACATAATCCTCAGAAACGTTGGGTAAATCAAAGTTTACAACCTGCGGAAGCTGCTCTATATCTAATCCCCTAGCTGCGATATCAGTAGCTACCAAAATTCGTATCTCACCAGCCTTGAAGTCAGACAACGCTCGTGTGCGGGCCCCTTGGCTTTTATTCCCATGAATAGCGGACGCAACAATCCCCTGAGTCTCTAAATGTTTAGTTAACTTATTAGCCCCATGCTTAGTTTTAGTGAACACCAACGCCTGGGCCCAGTTACCATCTTTAATAAGTCTCGTTAGCAGGGGTGCCTTTTGTTTTTTATCTACCGTATAGACTGTCTGGCTAACTGTCGGAGCGGCTGCGTTTCGAGGGCTTACCGAAATTTCAATGGGATTTCGAACCAACCCATTTGCTAACTTACGAATATCATTACTAAAAGTCGCAGAAAACATGAGATTCTGCCGACGTTTTGGCAAAAGAGAAATGATTTTGGTGATATCGCGGATAAAGCCCATATCCAACATCCTATCTGCCTCATCAAGAACCAGTATTTCAAGATAATCAAATTTAACCGCGTTCTGGCTATGAAGATCCATAAGACGACCTGGAGTTGCTACAAGTACATCCACCCCTCTGCGTAACTTCATCATCTGGGGATTAATTTTCACACCGCCAAATACAACTGTTGATGTCAGTGACATGTGCTTTCCATAATCTCTTACACTCTCCCCAACCTGTGCGGCCAACTCTCTAGTGGGCGTCAATATAAGAGCACGTGCCTGATTAGCCTGCGCTCTTCGGCCTACCGAAAGTCGCTGTAAGATGGGTAATGTGAATCCTGCGGTTTTCCCAGTACCTGTCTGAGCCGCTGCCATGACGTCTCGACCATCTAAGACGGCTGGAATAGCTTTTTCTTGAATCGGAGATGGGGTTTTATACCCTTGACTAGCAACAGCCTTAAGAAGAGGTGCAGAGAGGCCTAAATTATTAAATGACATAATGATATCTTTAGCCTGCAGCAAACCTAGGACCTGGGTAGCTGCTTTTAATAGGAATTCTTGGAAGGCCCTTGAATGGGGTGAACCTTACAGACTATTAATCAGGAAAGCTACTCCGCCATTATAAACGGGAGTCGTCTAAGCATTTGCAATAGTCTTATAGGCATTTATCACTCGCTCTGGAGCCTGAACTAGCTCTACCAAAACACCCTCTGCACTTAGCGGAAATTCAACATTGCCCTTCGGATGAATGAAGCAAACATCATGCCCTGAGGCTCCTTGCCTGATTCCACCAGGTGCAAACCGCAAGCCTTGAGCGGTTAGCCAAGTCACGGCTGCCGCTAAGTCATCGACCCACAGGCCAATATGGTTAAGAGAGGGACGGTCTACTCTGGGTTTAGCACTTGTATCTAGTGGCTGCATTAGGTCAACTTCGGTGCACAAATTTCCAGAACCTATCAGACAAATATCTTCATCAACATTTTCAGATTGACTGGTGAAGCTCTTTAGATACTCCAACCCCAACAAATCAATCCAAAAAGCTCGCAATCGCTGCTTATCTATCGAGCCAACTGCAATCTGTTGGACACCAAGTACTTTAAAAGGACGATGACTACTCAAGGAATACTCCTGTCACTTAAAAACCTGAATATATTAAATTATCAGGCTCGATATGTTTGTTCAAACTTTCTAATAAAATAATCTAGTTGATTTGCAGGCAAATCATTGATGCCTGCAGCAGCCTCTCTTCCACCACCTGTGTGAAATTGGCCGCACAATTGACCAGCCCCTTGCTTATTTTGGAGAGGCGCCCTGACACTTACAAGATAACTACCACAGGATTTCTCAATGACCACAGCATGAGCTCGTCTTGGATATTGATTGGTCAACCTATTACTGAATACTCCGCTGACTCTGCGGGCCCAAGGTTTATCTGGCAAGGAGTATACAGCTGAGGATTGATTACATCTCAAAGGACTTACTGCTTGAGCTGAAGCAAAATCACTGAGATAACCAGCCTCAAGTTTTTCAAAGCAGCGATGGCCGTCTAAAAGAAAATCCAAAGGATCGGTATAATTAAGAACCAGATTATATAGATCTTGAGGAGAAAAGTGCAGATCATCTAAAGATGATCCATAGCCGTTATAGTTCATATAAATGCCTAATTTTTCCAGCTTATCTATTTCCTCTGATGAGTAACCTGTATGCTTTGACATGAGATGGGCTGACTTTTTTAGATTATCGCCAAATGTGCCGACAATTCCCCAACCGATCCTCGCTCCAAGCAAGTATTGATTGACAAGTAAACTTGTGGATACATCTGCAGACTCGTTAATTATTGATATAAGTGAGGAGGATGTAGGCACCTTCCCAGGATTGTGGTGGTCAACATAAAAAACCGTAGCACCCTGATCAAGTATTCTATTTAGATCAGTCGAATTACGTTCCATAGAGATGTCGAGAACAGTAATTTGATCTCCTTTTCCTGATTTCACTTGGCTAAGTAGATTGATATCCCTTTTAACACCAGTAATTAAGACAGCATCACGCGGTTCAATTTGCCTAAGCTGAACTAATGAACAAATACCATCAGCATCACCATTGAATACATCGTAATCAGTCACAAGATTTAACAATCCTCAATTTGATAATAATCGATGAGCACCTTTGCGACCTCAGGACGAGAAAATTCAATAGGAGGAACAATGCCTTTGCCCAGCATCTCTCTAACCGCAGTACCTGAAAGCAGCACAAAGTCGTCTTTGGTATGGCCCCCAACTTCATTCATCATAACAACCTGTCCTAATTTTTTTGAAAACGCTGTATGGTCTGCCTTGAATATTTGTATATCCAGTGCACCATCAGGTACGTATTTATCAAAAACTTCTTGCGCCTCGAAGGCTCCGTAAAAATCTCCAACTCCTGCATGATCGCGACCTACTATTAAATGCGTAGCGCCCATATTTTGACGAAATATTGCGTGCAGTAATGCCTCTCGAGGTCCCGCATAAAGCATATCAAATCCATAACCCGTGACCATTACCGAATTCTCAGGAAAATAATGATCTACCATAGTTCGGATACAATCATCTCTGACTTCGGCGGGCAAATCACCCAGCTTCAATTTGCCCAGCAGCATATGGACGATCAATCCATCTGCATCTAACCTCTCCATTGCCATCCGACAGAGTTCTTCATGTGCCCTGTGCATGGGATTTCGTGTCTGAAATGCCACAACTTTATCCCAGCCCCTAGATTGAATCTCATCACGAATCTCTTGGGCTGTTCTAAAGGTATCTGGAAAATCTGCATGAAAGTAGCTTAAGCTAAGAACGGTAACACTGCCCGAAACTAAAAATTTACCAAGACTCTTAAAAGTGACTACTCCAGGGTGGTTGGAATCTGTCGTCCCATAAATTGATTTCAACATAAAGTTTATTTCATCATCACTAACTTCCTCCACGGCACTAACATTCATCGTTGCCATGACAGGATTTCCGTCGACATTAGGATCTTGTAAGCAAATTTTTGAGCCAACACCAAACGTAGGCTTACTACTAAGCATATTGATCACAGGAACGGGCCAAAATAAGCCATCAGTCGTGCAGAAATTACGACAGATACTAAGGGCATTAGCTTTATTCATAAAGCCTGTTAGCGGATTAAAATAGCCAGCCCCCAACATCACCAAGTTAGCTGCTGCGGCTGAATTTAAAAGAATGTGAGGAAGATCTACAGAGTTACCAATTACGTCCTGACATGCACTTCCTTCGGGCTCTAACAGCAAATTAAGTGTTTTTGATCCATAAGGATTAATCATCTTTTTTCCTTAACAAAGAGATAATAGTAGCAATGAGATCACGCAAGAAAACCATTATCAGTAAGGTAGCCAACGATAAGATCAACCTCTTCATCAACCGTCATTTTGTCTGAGATTAGGTGTATTTCTGTGTTTTTCGGTGCCTCATAAGGATCATCAATGCCAGTAAAGTTTTTAATCTCTCCAGCTCGAGCCTTTTTGTAAAGACCCTTTGGATCCCTGGCTTCAGCTGAGGCCAAAGAACAATCCACAAAGACTTCTACGAAAGCTATACCGGCACCTACATGCAACCGCCTCACATTACCTCTGTCAGCAAGATAAGGGCTAATAAAACTCGCTAAAGTGATAATTCCAGCATCAGAGAATAACTTTGCCACTTCACCGATGCGCCTAATGTTCTCTGTGCGATCCTCCGCCGAAAAACCTAAATTCTTATTAATACCCAGCCGAATGTTGTCCCCATCTAGTCTATAACTCAGCTTTTGTTTCCCCATGAGAGCACTTTCAAGAGCCACCGCAATAGTGCTTTTTCCGCTACCGGAGAGGCCCGTAAACCAGATGGTTACACCTTTTTGACCTAGAAAGGCTGACCGATCAGATGCCGACACCTCACCACTCTGCCACGTTACATTTGTTGATTTTTGATCGTCCATTAAGATTTGCTCGAGACACTATTGCTTGAGGCGGCTATGATAGTAGCCTTAACCACAATTGTAAAAAGGTAAAGAAACAAATCGCCAGAAAGCAAACTCGCGCGAGAACTAAGTCTAAGGTTATTCTTGTTGAGCTACTGCTCGCTCAAAGTCTCTGCGACTTGAATCCAATGCAAGGTAGGGATTCTCGTCCTGAATTGCTCCGGGATGAACAACAGAAATGGTCACCTGGCTTCCACCAGTAGACCCTGTTACACGACCAAGACCACTGCCTCGTCTAAGGATTTCGATAGTCGCATGGCGTCCCTCTTTGGTGTAGACAAGAATAATCTCCTCAGCCACAGTTGATGACACTAAGTTCCAGCCTGAACCCTGCGTCGAGTTACCATAAAATATAAGGTTTTCCGCAGGACTGACATCAGAAAACAGCACTATCCTACCCGCAATTCCAGTTCCAGTTCCTAGAATAACCGTCGGTAGCTTTTGGATTTCAGCATCATTTGGGAGAGGAAAATCTGACAGTAGATAGTTAATGATCCGCCTAGACTCCTCTTGATAGACGTCTCCAACTATCCCGCACGAAGAAACGAGGGTTGTAAGAACAAATAAACATATTAGCTTAATTTGCTTCATCATTCGGCTGTTCCGCATCTAAATATATTTGCTTACTATAAGCTTTAATACTATTCATTAGTGAACGTAATCTATCCACTAACAAATAAAATAAGGCTAGTATTTACGTTGGTAGAACAATTAAAATTTTAGAATGGTTTTAAACAAGAGAACTTTCAATCGTTAACTCTATACAGGACTACCGTCTTTTTTATAAAGCCAACTTTTACTCTGATGTTAATCTCCTGATAATCAATATGCGATAACTTCATAGGATGAATTCTTGACAGTTGAGGAACGTATATAAAGCCGTTCCAAAAGTTTTTGTCACTATCCTTAACAATATTGCTTAACAGAAGCTTTCCAACTGCTAACGGATCATTTTCATGTCTAATAATTTGACCCTGACCCACCTCTTCAGTGAAATTTATATCCACCCAAATAGGTTTGTCGCTCATTTTCCATTGCCCTTCCAATTTTGAAGTGTCCAAAGGAATATCAGCAAAAGAACCCGCTGCGCTTAATAACAAAAATAAAAACCCAAGCGTTACGAGCTTGGGTTTTTGTATCTGCATAGTATTTAAATATTTCTGACAATTTTCCATTCTAAAAATTACTGCCTTCCTTCGCCAATTTCAGTAGCAGAGAACTTGGCTCCCAAAAATCATCACCAGTGAGAGTTTGATAGTATTTAAGCTTCTCAACCACCACATCAAGCCCGAGACAATTAGCATAATGCATGGGGCCTCCGCGGTAGATCGGCCATCCATACCCATAAACATAAACAACATCAATATCGCTTGCTCGCATCGCAATACCTTCCTCAAGAATTTTAGCACCCTCGTTCACCATCGGAAGTAGGCACCTATCGAGGATCTCTTCATCACTTACGTCGCGTTGCTCCACCCCGTTTTTCACAGCATGCTCAGAAACAATACTGGTAACTAATTCGGAGACAGATGATCTTCGATTATCATCATAGTCATAGAAGCCAGCCTTCGTCTTCTGTCCATATCGACCTATTTCACATAACCTGTGCCCAACTGTCTCACTATTCGAGGTTTCCTTGTTCCAACCTAGATCTAGACCCGCTAAATCAGCCATCTGGAAGGGACCCATCGGAAACCCAAAATCAAATAGCACCTTATCAATCTGTCCTACAGGGGCTCCCGCAAGAGCAACCTCATTAGCTTGATGCTGTCGAGCAGCCAAAATTCGATTTCCAACAAAACCAGGGCATACGCCTACAAGAGTTGCGACTTTTTTGATCCTCTTAGCAAAATTCATGCATGTCTTAATGACCGGATCAGCTGTTTTATCCCCTCTAACGACCTCCAGTAGCTTCATAACATTAGCAGGAGAAAAGAAGTGCAATCCAATGACAGCCTCAGGGCGCGCCGTGACGCTGGCGATTTCATTAAGATCTAGCGCAGAGGTATTTGAGGCAAGTATTGCGCCAGACTTAACAACGGCGTCTAGCTTTGTAAATATCTGCTTCTTCACTTCCATATTCTCAAACACAGCTTCGATTACCAAGTCACAATCAGATAAAACTTCTATATTCAAAGAACCGCCAATTAAACCACAACGCACCTCCACATCTTCCTGACTAATCCGACCCTTCGTAGCTGTATTTTCGTAATTTTTTCGAATGGTACCCAAACCTCTATCCAGAGCCTCCTGAGATGTCTCGATAATAGTGACTGGAATTCCCACATTCGCCATATTCATGGCGATACCCCCACCCATCAAGCCTCCACCAATTATTCCAACCTTATTAATTGGAATTTCTTGGGTGTCTTTACCAATACCCTCAACTTTAGCGGCTTGTCGCTCTGCAAAAAAGAAGTACTGCTGCGCTTTAGATTGAGGGCCCTTCATAAGCTCCACAAATAATTTATTCTCGAACTTGAGTCCCTCATCAAACGGCATGGAGACCGCAGCCTCGATGCATCGAATATTATTTTCTGGAGCCATAAAGCCTCTTGTTTTTCGCGCTATCATTTTCCTTACATTATTAAAAATTTCCGGATTATCGATAGCGTCTTGCAATCGTTCATCAGTATCTCTAAGTCTAGGATGAGATACACTAGAGGAGGCCTTCTCAATTGCATAGGCCAATGCCTCAGAACGCAAATCACCTTCTACTATGCTATCAATTAAGCCCGAAGTAAGAGCATCGGCAGCACTAATTGGGGACCCAGAGGTAACCATAGATAAGGCCTTTTCTACGCCCACAGCTCGAGGAAGTCGCTGAGTGCCTCCAGCCCCTGGAAGTAGCCCCAAATGAACCTCGGGAAGACCAAACCTGGCAGTTCTAACAGCCAGCCGGTAGTGACAACATAACGCCGTCTCCAATCCGCCACCCAGTGCTGTACCGTGTATAGCAGCAATTACGGGCTTATTAGATCCATCTAGTAAATCTAGAACATGATGCAGATTTGGGTCCTGCGGAGGTCTTCCAAACTCACTAATATCAGCTCCCGCAATAAAAGTCCTTCCCTCGCAAATAACAACAATTCCTGACACCGAGTCATCGTCAAAGGCTTTTTTTAATCCAGTAAAAATTCCCTCGCGAACAGAAATACTCAGTGCGTTGACTGGCGGATTATTAACCGTGAGCAAGGCGATTCCATGCTCTATATCCATTCCTACTGCATTCGTAATAGCTACCATGTTTAATCCTCTAATTTATAATTTACTGACATTTT
>Ga0257110_1001807_pt1 | contig 10053 bp, 10 predicted proteins | sample LP_taG_7_FD_190184 | JGI IMG/M metagenome (GOLD analysis project Ga0257110, IMG submission 190184) | Marine microbial communities from Northeast Subartic Pacific Ocean, Canada - LP_J_2015_P26_10m | ecosystem: Environmental > Aquatic > Marine > Oceanic | place: Canada: Northeast Subartic Pacific... | reverse complement strand
TTTGCCGAGAATTTCTAACAATTCACCATGAATAGATCTGTTATTAGTCTTCTTTTTTTATGTTTATCACTTATTTTTTTCACATCATCTTCTGCTCAAAACTCTGTAGACAATAATAAAGGAGATCTTTATTCATATTGGGGTTGGAATTGGTCATGGTATTCAAAGTCTGATATTCATTTCAAAGGAGATAATTATGATTTTACAATTTATAATGCATCCGCTCAAGACAGGCAAACTGAATTTAATTTTGATAAATATCTAAACCCTGCTACAATAACAATTCCACAATACAATTTTAGAGTTGGTTATTTTATAAAAAAGAATATAGATATTTCTTTTGGTGTAGATCACATGAAATATGTTTTAGAGCAAGATCAGTTAGCTAGAGTCTCGGGATTTATTGAAAATTCAGGTACTGTATACGATGGAGTTTATGACAATACTTTACTCCCTATTAGTGAAGGGTTTTTAAAATATGAACACAGTGACGGTTTAAATTATATTAATTTCGAAATTCGAAAACATAATATTTTTCTTGAACAAAGTAATATAAAGTTTTCTTCAATTATTGGGGGAGGCTTTGGTTTTATGTTGCCTAAAACAAATGCTACTTTACTAAACAATCAACGAAATGATAATTTTTACCTTTCTGGTTATGGAGTTCATACTTTAGCAGGTTTAAATATTAGTTTATTTAAAAATTTCTTTGTTCAAACAGAATTCAAAGGTGGATATACTTCACTCCCAGCTATCAGAACTACCGCTAATAAATCTGATACAGCTAGTCAAGACTTTTTTTACATTCAATACAATTTGGTGTTTGGTTATAAGTGGAGTTTTTAATTTATTTAATAGATTTCTTTAATAATTACACAACTCGCAATAATAATTATAAAGTAACCAAAGCCTTTTTTTAGTTTACTACCATCTATTTTTAAGCCAATAGCTTGGCCAATGTAAATACCTACAACAGAAATCAAAGAGAACTTTATTAAAAATTCCCAATCTATGATATGGTTTTCTATATCTCCAATAAAACCAATTAGAGATTTTATTGAAATTATAACAAGAGATGTTGCGATTGCATTTTTCATATTAAGTTTACTAAAAAGAACTAATACTGGAATTATAATAAAACCTCCTCCAGCTCCCACTAATCCAGTAACAACCCCAACTACAGTTCCTTCAATAAGAATTAACGTTTTGTCATATTTTGACTTTCTTCTTTGATTTTGACTTTTATCTATTCTTTTTTTAATCATTGCTATTCCAGCAAAATATATTAAAAGAGCAAAAAATAGCATTAAAAATTTTTCTTTAGTAATTATTAAGTTACCAAAAGAAGCAATTTCATCTGGGATTAAATCAATTAAATATTTTCTTGTGATATAAACGGATATTGCAGCTGAGAATGAAAAGTATAGTACAGTGTAAGTGTCTATAAGTTTAAGTTTTATATTTTTTATCGAGCCAACTAAAGAAGTAAGGCCTACGGTAAATAATGAATAAGCAGAAGCTATGATTGGATTTAATCCAAATAAATAAACAAATATCGGAAGAGACAAAATTGAGCCACCACTTCCAATTAAGCCTAAAGTTACTCCAACAAAAAGAGCTCCTACATAGCCCAATATTATATTCATATCCATCTATGGCTGTATTAAAAATATGTTAATATAAATTTTCAAAACGATAATTTTAAATATCTTTATCAAATTTAGAATTATTATTTATTTAATGAGATATAAACTTTTTTTATTATTATTTATTTATACTTACTATACATCTTATTCTCAGCAAGATACTTCAGTAAAAACTTTAATTATTAAATCATTAGAGGATAATGAAATTCCTATAAATATATTCCCTGTTAAAGTACCATTAGTTAGGGGTTTGACTAATAAATTAGTTGTTCCTTTTTTTAATTATAATTTAAATAACGCATTAAAAAAACCTGATTTAGATATAACAAAAAAAACTGATTTAGTAACTCCAACATGGGATATTAAGCAAACTTTTAAAGAGGGAAATTCTACCTCAACAAAATTTAGAAAAGACTATTACTTAGGGGAGTTAGAAACAGATTCAAAGTATGTAATAATTAAATGTAGAGATCATGAGTATGTTGACGGGGATAGAATTAAATTATTATTAAACAATATAGTTATACATCCTAATATTACTTTAACTGGAAGTTACTACACCATAGATATTGATCTTATTGAGGGTTATAATAATATTGAATTTGTAGCTTTAAATGAAGGTGAGTCTAGTCCTAATACCGCACAGCTTAGTGTTTTCGATGAAAATGGTGTTAACTTATCTAATAATAAATGGCTGATAACAACTGGGTATAAGGCCAGGTTAGTTGTATTTAAAAAATAAAATTAACTATTCAGCATTACAGGCATAACCAACATAGTAATACTTTCACCATCAGCGTTTCCAGAAGTTGGTTTTAAAATACCTGCTCTATTGGGTAAGCTCATCTCTAATTTTATTTCAGAAGATTCAAGATTATTCAACATTTCTAATAAGAACCTAGAATTAAATCCTATTTGAATATCATCTCCTTGATAATCACATGTTAGCCTTTCTTCAGCTTTGTTGCTAAAGTCTAAATCCTCTGCAGAGATATTTAACTCAGCACCAGCAGCTCTAAGTCTTATTTGATGCGTTGTTTTATTTGAAAAGATCGATACTCGTTTAACAGAGTTCAAAAATTGAACTCTATCAATGGTTAACACATTTGGATTTTCTTTTGGAATTACAGCTTCATAATTAGGGTAGTTGCCATCGATTAATCTACAAATTATTAAGGTCTCAGGTAATATAAATTTAGCATTTGAATTATTGTATTCTACCTCTACATCGTATCCTTTATCCCCTAGAATAGTTTTAAGTAAATTAAGAGGTTTTTTAGGCATTATGAATTCGGCAGTTTCAGAAGCTGAAAAATCTGACCTTGTATATTTAACTAGTTTATGAGCGTCAGTTGCAACAAAAGTTAGATTATTATTGGATAGTTGAAAAAACACTCCACTCATCACTGGTCTTAAGTCATCGTTTCCTGCAGCAAATAATGTATTGTTTATTGCTTTAAGTAAAACATCACTAGAGAGTTTTGTTGAAGATGGATTATCTAGTTGAATTGTTTTAGGAAACTGTTCACCATCAGAGTATGCTAAAGCATACTTTCCATGGTTAGAACTAATTTCAATTATGTTATTTTCTAGAACAACAAATGTTAGAGGTTGTTCAGGAAAGGTTTTTAAAGTATCTAAAAGAAGTTTAGAAGGAATTGCTAATTTCCCTTTGCTTTCACTATCAACATCAATTGTGGTGCTCATAGTGGTCTCAAGATCACTTGCAGTAATGGTTAAACTTGAATTTTCTAATTCAAAAAGAAAATGATCAAGAACAGGGATTGTATTAGAAGAGTTAATAACGCCACCAACAATTTGCAACTTCTTGAGTAGTGCAATACTAGAAACTATAAATTTCATATTTGGAAATTTAGATTTATATCTACAAATATATCGTAAACAGATAAATAAAGGAAAGAAACTTATTAACAGTTTTTTTTAAGACTATTTAAAGTTTACTGTAACAGTATCTAAGATATTAAGGCCCATTAATGACGCTGCAGTACCGAAATTTACTGGGTTACTTTTGTAGATTGCTATTTCTAGATTTAAACTAGAATTAAAAATTGCCAAAGCTTGACCGTCATTATTTCTTTTACTTTCATCAATAGAAAAATTTACGATATCGCTATATTTAGAATGTATTTTTTTGAATTTATAACTTCTAACTGAAATTTCAAATTCTCTTGATTTTGAAATTTCTCTAAAAAATGATCTTGTGATATTGGTAATAACATTACCGTAATTATCTATATAAATAACATTGCCAATAATTTGATTTTTAGATTCATTAATAAATGGAGTGAGGTTTTTTACAGATTTAATTTTATCAATACTTTTGCCAATAACTTCAAGTTTACCCCCTCTAGATATATGACAAGCAACCTTAACAAACACATCTAAAACACTAAAGTTTGAAATTAGTTTGTCATGAATATTAATTTCAACAATTTTTTCAGGCTCTATGTTTAGACAAGCCATACTCATTATCCCATTGTCTGCACAAATAAAGTATTGCCCTTCAAATTTTACAACTAAATGTTTGTTTTCAGGGTTTAATTCAGAGTCAACTCCTATTATGTGAATTGTTCCTACGGGAAAACTCTTGTAAGAATTTTGAATAATATAAGCAGCCTCTAAAATGTTAAATGGGGATATTTGATGAGATATATCGACAATGTTAACTTGTGGAAGTTCAGTTAAAATAGCTCCCTTTATATTAGCTATAAAGTGATCTTTTATTCCAAAATCTGTAGTTAACGTTATTATAGGCATTTATGGATTGTTAATATTTTTTTTAAAATATATGATATAAAATTATGTACATTTATTACAAATTTAATAAAATCATCTCTATAAAATCAATAAACACAGATTTCTATTGAACGAAAAAATAATAAAAATTAAAAATATTGATCCAAAAGAATTATTTGGGTTAAGAAATAAAAATTTAGATTTTATAAAATCTAGTTTCCCTAAGTTGAAAATCATAACAAGAGGCGATGAAATTAAAGTCTTTGGAGATGATAAGTTATTGTTAGAATTTGAATCAAAAATTCAAATTATTTTTAATTACTACTTAGAATATAATTCTATTTCCGAAAATGAAATACAAGCTTTAATTAAAAATGATTCTATAAGTGATGTTAAAACTTCTAAAAAGAGTCATGGTGCAATTTTACATGGAGTAGGAGGTAAGCCAATAAAAGCTAAAACAATCAATCAACGTAAGATTGTTGATAGTATCATAAATAATGACATGGTTTTTGCTATAGGTCCAGCAGGTACTGGAAAGACATATACCGGCGTTGCTTTAGCTGTTAAGGCTTTAAAAGACAGAGAAGTTAAAAGAATTATTTTAACCCGACCTGCAATTGAGGCAGGAGAAAACCTTGGATTTCTTCCGGGGGATTTAAAGGAAAAACTAGATCCTTATATGCAGCCTTTATATGATGCTCTTAGAGACATGATTCCGACAGAAAAATTGAATGATTATATAGAAAAAGGTACCATTCAAATTGCTCCGCTGGCGTTTATGAGAGGGAGAACTTTAGATAATGCATTCGTTATTTTAGATGAGGGACAAAACACAACTCATGCACAGATGAAAATGTTTCTTACAAGGATGGGTAAAAATGCAAAGTTTTTACTCACTGGAGATCCAGGCCAGGTAGACTTGCCTAGAAGATCTATTTCTGGTTTAAAAGAGGCCTTATTAATATTGAAAGATGTTAAAGGAGTTGGAATGGTTTTTTTAGATGATAATGATGTTATACGTCACAAGCTTGTTAAAGACGTTATAGATGCATATAAAAATATTGAAAATTTAGATTAAAATATGAATAGTACAATTATTAAAACTGATTTTAACTTTAAAAATCAGATTTCAGTTTATAAAGGGAAAGTAAGGGATGTTTATAAGTTAAAAAACAATCTACTTGTAATGGTAGCTTCGGATAGATTGTCAGCTTTTGATGTGGTTATGCCTAAGGGAATCCCTTTTAAAGGTCAAATTTTAAATCAAATAGCTACTAAAATGATGAGAGACACTGAAGATATAGTTCCTAATTGGTTGATCTCTACTCCAGATCCTAATATAGCTATTGGTCATTCTTGTGAACCATTTAAGGTAGAGATGGTTATTAGAGGATATTTGTCGGGTCATGCTGCAAGAGAATATAAGACAGGTAAACGTTTAATTTGTGGAGTTGAAATGCCTGACGGAATGATAGAAAATGATAAATTTCCATTTCCTATAATCACTCCTGCAACTAAGGCTGAGTTTGGAGAACATGACGAGGATATTTCAAAAGAAGATATAATTTCTAAGGCAATTGTGTCAAAATCTGATTATGAAATTCTTGAAGATTACACTTTTAAGCTATTTGAAAGAGGTTCTAAAATTGCAAAGGAAAGAGGTTTAATTTTAGTTGACACAAAATATGAATTTGGCAAAACTGTGAATGGTGAAATTGTTTTAATTGATGAAATTCATACTCCTGATTCTTCCAGGTACTTTTACGAAGATGGTTATGAATCTAGACAGCAAAAGGCTGAGCCCCAAAAGCAGTTATCTAAAGAGTTTGTGAGACAATGGTTAATTAAAAATAATTTTCAAGGATTAGAAAATCAAACAGTTCCGATAATGTCTGATGATTATGTTAATCTAGTGAGCGACAGGTATATAGAGTTGTATGAAAATATTACAGCTGAAAAATTTATCAAAAGTGACACTTCAAGCATAGTAGATCGTATACAAACTAATGTAGATAGATTTTTAAATTCCCATGGTTGAAATTGAATCCATTGTTTCTGATTTAGCTTCATTTCTTTGGGGTATTCCTTTGTTGTTTATTTTAATTGGTGGTGGACTTTTCTTGTTAATTTATTCTAGATTAATCCAATTTAAATATTTCTTTCATGCAATTGATATTCTAAGAGGTAAGTTCGATGATGAAAATGATATTGGGCAAATTAGTCATTTTAGTGCTTTATCTACTGCATTATCTGCCACTGTAGGAATGGGTAACATAGCAGGAGTAGCCGTCGCTATTAGTATTGGTGGACCAGGTTCTATTTTTTGGATGTGGATAAGCGGTATTATTGGAATGTCTACAAAGTTTTTTACTTCTACATTATCGATAATGTATAGAGGTAAAGATTCGAATGGTGATGTTCAAGGAGGTCCAATGTATTTCATCACAGAAGGTTTAGGAAGTAAGTGGAAGCCTCTAGCAGTTATGTTTAGTTTAAGTGGTTTAGTTGGTGTATTACCGTTGTTTAATGTTAATCAATTAACTCAAGCTGTAAATGATATTTTATTAATTCCCGCAGGCTTTAAAATCAGCTTTAGCTCAAATATTATAATTGGTTCAATATTAATTGTGATAACCTCATTAGTTATTTTAGGTGGACTGAAAAGAATAAGTCTAGTTGCTACCAGGTTAGTGCCTTTTATGGTTGCAATTTATATGTTATGTGTAATGATTATATTAATTATAAATATTGAGGTTTTACCATCATATTTGAAAATGATTTTTACCGATGCGTTTGTTGCAGAAAATTATAATGGAGAGCAAGTTTATGGTGGAGTACTAGGAGCTTTAATCATTTTAGGAATAAGAAGGGGTGCGTTTTCAAACGAAGCCGGAATTGGTACTGCTCCAATGGCTCATGGAGCAGCTAAAACTAATTCACCAATCAAAGAAGGGCTAGTTGCTATGCTTGGACCGGCTATTGACACATTAATTGTTTGTACTTTAACTGCACTAGCAATTTTAGTAACAGGTGTATGGAAAAATGAAGGAGTTAGTGGAGTTACCTTAACTGCTTTGGCCTTTGAGCATTCAATGCCAATAATTGGGAAATACCTACTTTTATTTTGTATAGTTGTTTTTAGTATGTCATCATTATTTACCTATTCTTATTATGGAACTAAGTGTATGTCTTTTTTGTTTGGAGCAAATAAAAAAAAATATTACAACTATATTTATATTTTGAGTATTGTTGTAGGAGCAACAACATCATTAAGTTTAATGATAAACCTAATAGATAGTTTTTTTGCATTAATGGCAATACCTACAATGTTGGCAACTTTATTGTTGTCTCCAAAGGTGATTAGTGCTCTTAAAAAGTATAATAATTAATATATTTATAGTTGTGGTAACATTACATTGTCAATGACATGAATAACCCCATTGTATGCTTGGATATCAACAGCTATTATATTTGCAGTCCTACCATTTAAATCTACTAGTTGTGGGCCAGCTCCAACAGAAATAGTCAAATCATCGCCAATTGTTGTAATTAACATACCATTGGATAAATCTTCATATCTAACATTTGCCTCAGCAACTACATGGGTAGCTAAAGTTGATTCAAGAATAGCTGTATCAATATCATTCAATGATTCAAAACCAAGTTCAGAAAGTAAGGAGGTAAATGCTTCATTTGTTGGCGCAAATAATGTAAATGGTGCAGGTTCAGTTGTTGTTGATAATATTGAAACTAAATCCTCACTTAGATCATCCCTCGTTAGGGCTGTAACTAAAGTTTCAAAACCAGGATTTGTAGTAGCAAATGTTACTACGGTTGGCAGTTCTATTAAAAGATCGACTACATGCAAAACACCATTTGAAACAGCTATATCTGGATTAAGGATAGTTGTAACACCATTAAAAACAATACCGCTATTAGTTGAGAAATACATATTAAGAAAATCTCCATCAGTATTTGTAGCATTTGTTAATGTGTATCCACTACCAGCTGTGGTAAGATCAGAAGATTGTACTGAACCACTAATAACATGGTTTAGCAGAACGTTTTTGAGTATATCTGTAGGTACTTCATCCATTGAATTAAATCCATTAGTACCTAACCAAACTTCGAATGCCCAATTATTTGGTGCAAGAAGAGTATAGTTACCATTATTTAAAAGACTTAGTAAGTTTCCATCGGCAGCACTCAGTGCAGCAGCCAAATTAGTAAGGTCAGGATTACTTTCTACAAATTCTGTTATAGTTGGTAATAGGGGTAAAGGATAGCTTTCATTATCTTCTACATCACAAGATAAAAAAGAAGAGGCTATAACTAATGCCAATGATAATTTGAAAAATTTTAAAGAAATATTCATTTTTTTGTTTTTGTTATGGATTATGAGCTAATAAATAAAAACTAAATAGTTTTAAGACCAAATGTAATGTTAAAAAAATTAGATTTAATAAAACTTTAACTTTTTAAAATTACACATATTGTGAACACAAGAGAAAAAATCTTTGTGACTTTTTACATCTGTTTTTCTTATTAGTTTTTAGCTGTCAAACAACTTATTACGTAGTGTTGATTAATATTTTTTTTACCGTATCTATATATGTTCTGCCTATTACATATCTAACTCCGTCAATTTCAATACTATTTCCTTCAATTGATTCAACTTTATCTATAGAAATTGTAAATGAACGGTGAATTCGGATAAATTTATCTTTAGGTAATTGTTCAGTGAAACTACTTAAAGTTTGATGAATAATAAATCTTTCAGTTGAAGTTGAAATTTTTAAATAATCTTTTAAGGATTCAACAACTAAAATTTCATCCAAATATACCTTTTGTAGTTTCTTTTTATTAATTCTTAAAAAAACAAAGGGGCGCTTACTTTTTGTTATGCTATTATTTTTTTTATTTTTTTCAATGTTACTAAAAACTTTATTTATGCTTTTCATGAATCTTGGAAAGGAAATAGGTTTTACTAAATAATCAGTAACATCTAATTCATAAGTTTCAGCAGCATATTCTTTATAGGCAGTTGTAATTACTATAAGTGGTTTTTTTTCTAGACTTTTTATAAAACTTAACCCATCAAAAACAGGCATATTAATATCTAAAAAGATTAAGTCTACAAGATTATCTTTAAGAAAGTTAATTCCGTCTATTGCGTTACTAAAAGTCTCAACAATAACTATATCATTAATATCATTTAGATAGTTTTTTATGACATTAATAGCTAATGGCTCATCATCTATAATTAAACATTTAATACTCATTTAAACTTTAATTTTTAATTTTACAGTAAATAGATTATCAGAATTACTGATACTCATATTATAATCATTTTTTTTATAGCCTAATTCCAATCTCTTTTTTACATTTGACAATCCTATTCCCCCTTGATTTCTTTTAAATATTTGTTTTTTATTTTGCTTTACTGGAATTTGATTAACTATTTTAAAGTTAAGAAAATCATCTTCAACATTAAAGTCTATATCGATTTTTATTTTATCTATACTTTTATTTGCTCCGTGTTTAAAGGCATTTTCAACAAAAGACAATAATAAAATTGGAGCAATAACTTTACCTTCAATTTGACCAACAATGTTCATGTTAATTTCTAGGTTATCTGAATACCTAA
>Ga0257110_1001806_pt1 | contig 10056 bp, 9 predicted proteins | sample LP_taG_7_FD_190184 | JGI IMG/M metagenome (GOLD analysis project Ga0257110, IMG submission 190184) | Marine microbial communities from Northeast Subartic Pacific Ocean, Canada - LP_J_2015_P26_10m | ecosystem: Environmental > Aquatic > Marine > Oceanic | place: Canada: Northeast Subartic Pacific... | reverse complement strand
ACGGTCCGGCCCCGGGACGGGGGCCGGGGACGGCGGGCACGGGGGTTCCGGCACGGTAAATGCGCTCCGGGCACGTGGCCCGGCACGGGCCCGGCACGCGGCACGGCACTCGGCACGGGCCCCCGGGGACGTGGCCGGGGACCGCGGCACGCACCGTCGCGCAGGGGCCCCTAGGCCTAGCGGCGCGCCGCGCCGCGTTACCCTAACTACATGTAAGAAGTACACGAGCCTCGAATCCATTCCCAAGCTCAAGCATGGTCCCGTGTCCGCAATCGTCCGCCCGGTCCGAATAGCAACTCCACAACCCCGACCGAGGCTCCCCTCGACCCTCCCATGCCTTCCTACCCATGCCATGGCGAGCAATTTCCCCGGATTTAATCGGCTCCGCAGAGGCTGCGGACGCCCCCCGGCCGAAGCGGCCGAATCTAGTTGCCAAAAAACGCCGGGCGCCCGCGCTACACCCCCGCCGACCCCACCACCACACTCCCGAACCGCCCCACTCACCCGAACACCTTCACTCACCCCTCAACCCCCACGCAGACACTCATCACAATGAAGCTCGCCCTCGCCCTCGCTCTCGTCGCCCCCGCCGCCGCCTTCCAGGCGCCGGCCACCCAGAAGGCGTCCGTCGTCGTCAAGGACTCCATCGGCGTCGACCCCGGCCCGATCGAGCCCTCCGGCCTCTTCTGGGAGGACAAGGAGTCCCTCGCGCGCCGCCGCGCCGTCGAGATCAAGCACGGCCGCATCTCCATGATGGCGTTCCTCGGCATGATGGTCCAGGAGCTCGGCATCACGTTCCCCGGCTCCATCAACCTCGATGGCTCCGTCGCGTTCTCCGACATCCTCAAGGACGGCATGGGCTTCCCCGCGCTCGCCAACGTGCCGACGCTCGGCCTCGTGCAGATCCTCGCCTTCGGCGGCATCGCCGAGACGGTCGCCATGCCCGCCACGGAGTACACGGGCGGCCCCCAGAACCTCCCCGGCGGCTACGACGGCTCCGCGGGCACCATCCCCGGCGGCTACCCCTTCACGACCCAGATCGAGGACCCCACGGCCCGCACGCGCGCGCTCACCTGCGAGCTCCAGAACGGCCGCGCCGCCATGCTCGGCGTCACGGGCGCGATGATGCACTCCCAGCTCGACTCGTGCGACCACCACTTCTTCTACCCCATCACGCACAACTAGGCGCGTCCAAAGCCCCGCGGTGACGCTCGGCGCGCGCGCGCCTAAGGATGCTCCCACGGACCTCCGGTGTGTTCGCGTCGACAGCAGCACGGGTAGTAAACAGAACCCCTAGTCGGCCTTGTGGTCGATGTGGCCGTGGGGGACGTGGCCGACGCGCCACGCGGGCCACGCGCGGTCGAAGGCCGCCTCGAGGACGTGCTCCGCGGGCTCGTCGATGAGCGGCATGAAGGGGATGAGGCCCAGCCCGACGACCGTCGGCCCGAACTTGACCGCGCGCGGCATGGCCGCGAAGGCGTCCATCGAGAAGAGCGCGTGCGACTTGTGGACGGCGGTGTGGATCACGAAGGCGGGGATGGCGAGGGACACGAGGGCGTGGAACGTGAGCTTGTAGGCCGCCGTCGCCGCGAGCACGTCCGAGTCGTGGCCCAGGAGCTGCTTCCGGCGCACGTCGCAGCCTGCGTGCGGATCGACCGGTGAGCTGGGACGTCGAAATTCTCTCGCTCGGCCGCGTCGAAGTCGATTCGGGTGATTTTTGGACGAATCGAGTGCTCTCGTCGAGTTCTCGAAGCACGGCCGAAGTGCGCGCGGCGAACTATTGAAGTCGGGTCGAAGCGTCGATTCGCGCGCGGGTCGGAGCCGGCGTCGTAGCAGACGTAGCCGACGGCGACGCCGTACGTCGCCGTGACCATCCAGGGCTTGAGCACGGGCCGCATGGACTCGCCGACGTCGCTGCTGTAGGCGACGTAGCGCGCGCCCTCGGCGGCCGCCGTCTTGACCGCCGCGGCCTTGCCCGCGGCCGCCGTCTTGAGCGCGGCGCCTTTCGCGAGCGTCGTCTTCGCGATGGCCAGCTTCGTCTTCAGCAGCACGACCTTGAGGCGCGCCAGCGACGCGCTGTAGGCCAGGTAGCGCTCGCCGCCGTGCTCCGGCTCCGGCGGCGCCGCCTCCTTTGGCGGCTCCTTGGACGCCTCGCAGAGCGCGGCGCCGCCGCGGGCGCCGTAGGCGAGGGAGCCGCCGTAGGCCAGGGACGCGCAGGCCAGCGCGCAGCGCTCCCCGCTCCTCAAGCAGGCCGCGGCGAAGCGCTCCAGGGACGCCATCGCGCAGGGTGGCCGGTCGAGGCCGAGGTCGCGCCGCCGAGGACAAGGCCGAGGACAAAGCAATCAAGGCCGCAGGCGCCTAGGCTGCGCAGCATCTCCGCAGCATCTTGTCGTCAACGAGGCGTGGCGAGCAGTCCGCCTAGAGTTTCGCGGCCCGCACCAGGGCGCCCCCCTTTCGGACGGTCGGCCGCGCTTTATTCGACACGCGACCTAGGCGCCCATGGGGCGCTGGAGGCGGTAGTGGAGGATGACCTCGATGTCGACGTCCGTCGCGAAGTGGGAGACGATCTGCGCGAGGGAGAGCTGGTCGTTGAGGACGACGCACTGGTTCTCGAGGGCGATGAGGAGCTCGAAGTCGTCGACGGGCGCGTACTTGAGCTTCATGCCCAGGAACTTCTTCAGGTGCTGGACCTTGAGCTGGTCCGACGTGCTCAGGTACTCGCGCGCGAGGCCCGGCACGCCCGTCTCGTGCGGGTGCACGCGCAGCACGAAGTTGACGACGTTGGGCTGGGCCTTGGGCGCGCGCGGCGGCGGCGGCGCCTCGCGGGCCGCGCGCTTGGGCTGCGGCGCGGGCGGCCGCGCGGGCGCCGCGCGCCGCTTCGTGCCCGCGCCCGCCGCGACGGCGCGGCGGTCGCCGACGGCGTCCTGGCGCGTCTCGGCGCGCTGCTTGTTGAAGGCGGCGATCATGCGCTCCTCGTAGCGCTCGAAGGCGCCGAGGTCCGGGTAGATCTTCGAGATGAGCGCGTCGAAGTTCGGGTCGGGCCGGAGCGACCGCCGGCTCGGCACGTGGATGCGGCAGCTCGGGCACTCGTTCTTGCCCACGCGCAGGCACTTCTGGATGCACTCGCTGCAGAAGCGGTGCAGGCACTCCATGACGATCTCCGTCTTGTGCAGGATCCGCTGCGGGGGGGCGGCGGTTTCGGTCTTTCGGTCCCGCGCGCGCGCGCGCGGCGGGCACCCCGGGCGGTTGGCGCCCCGGGCGTTGCGCGCGCGGCGGGGGCGGGGGCGGGGGCGCGGCCGGACGCGGGCCGCGCGCCAGGCACACCGGACAGGTGAGCTCCATGTTTAGCGTTCGGCTCGTCCGCGTGACGAGCGCTTGTTCGTCCTTTACGACCGGGCGGTGTTCGAGCTCGTGGTCGTCGTCGTCCAACACGCCCTCGGTACTCAGATTTCGACTCATCGCGCTCGCTCCGGCTGCAGCGCCGCGGTGCTTCACCTTCGGCGCTCTCTCGCGCTCAAGAGTGACAAGACCCGCCGGCGCCGCCGGGGTCCACCGCGCGGCGGACGACGTCCTCCCGAGGTCCCGGTCGGTCGTCGCAGGCCCGGCGGTTTCGAAAGGGGCTTAGGGGGGTCACGGGGGCGCGGCGCCGACGCCGCGACGGGGGCGCCGCTAGCTCACGGCGCAGCTGTTCTTGCGCTGCTTCCGCGCGGAGCTCTTCTTCGCCTCCTCGTCGAAGCCGTAGAGCGCCGCCTCGAGCTGGGCGCTCTTGGCCCGGGCGCTCCGCACGCGCGGCGGCGAGTTCGGCGGCATGACGGGCACGGCGGCGAGGAGCGCGCGGATGGGCTCGAGGTCCTCGCGGTCGCGCGCGAGCGTGAGCGGGTTCTTCCGCGCCGACTCGCGGTTGCGGCTCAGGTGGCGCGCGAGGCCGTCCGTCGTCGTCTTGCGGATTATGATCTTCACCGCGTAGAGGTCGTTCGCGTCGACCTGGGAAAAGGCGGGTGCGGGGGGCGCGCGCGGCGCGGAATCGGGAGGAGAGCGCGCGCGGCGGGGGGAGCGCGCGCGGCGACCTCTCGGTCGGATTCCGCGCGTTCGGGCCTCCTCGAACCGCGGACGCGCCCTTTCTCGACGCGCGGATGCGCCCGAACGCGGCCCCCGAGGTCGCCGACGAGGTTCGCCGGCGCGGGAACCGACGGCGTACCAGAGCAGCGACCGCTGCCTCGCGTCCAAAGTGTCGAAGAGCGCGTCCTTGCCCCAGTCCTCGCCGAGTTTCTTGACGCGGTCGCTGAATTTCTTCTTCGCCGCGTCCGACGTGCCGAGGGGGATGAGGGCCAGGCACTGCTTCCAGTCGTCGGCGTACCTGCGACGCGTCGGGTCGCGCGCCGCGCCGGCGGCTCCGAACGACGCGGGCGCCGCGCGACGGCCACTCGGAGCGGGCGCGCGTGGACGCGGCCTTCTCGTAGCCGCCGTCCGCCGGGGTCACGGGCGTCCAGGGCGGGGGCTCGTCGTAGCGGCCCGAGGGCGGCGGGCGCGTCTTGCGCGTCGTCGACGGCGGGGCGTCGTCATCCGTGGTCACGCTCTGGGAGCGGGTGCGGGCGTTCGTAGCGGGCGTCCGCGCGGCGGCGGCCCGCGCGGCGTCGGAGGGCGGGGGGGTCTCCAGCTTCGGTCGGGGGGCGTCGTCGCGCGGGGTCAGTCCAGGGCTGTTGTGGATGTTCTTGGCGAGCTCGCAAGACCCGCACCGAGACATGGGGTGCGGCTCGAGCGATGCCCGCGACGCCCCAAGCGACGCCCCGGGCGACGCCCCGAGCGGCGAGGTCGACGAGGAGATCCTCGCCAGGAAGCGCCGCAGGTTCATCAAGGGCGTCAACGAGGAGGTCGCGGCGTCGCTCCACGCCGCCGTCTCGTCGGCGCTCAAGAAGTACGTTGCGGCCGAGCGCGCGAGCGGCAACGTCGTCGTGCGCACCTACGAGCACCAGGCCCTGGGGCTCATCGTGTCCGTGCAGGCCGCGACGGACGACGCGCGGAAGGCGTCGTCGTCCGCGCGGCGCAAGGACTGGACGAGCGTCTACGTCGAGGAGGTCGCGGACGACGAGCCGCGCGTCCGCCCGACGGACGAGCTCGTCATCGTCAACGGCGAGCTCGTCGCCATCCGCGACGACGACCGGATGACGGAGCGCGAGCGCGCGGCCGAATTCGAGAAGCTCAAGCGCGGCGTCGCGAGAGCGCCGCGGCCCCTCGTGCTCAAGTTCATCAAGGGCGACCGCGTCCGCCGCGAGCTCGCCTTCGCGCGGCTCAAGGAGCGGCGCGCGCTCGGCGCCTGGGACCGCGCCGTCCCGCCGCGGACGCCCGCGGTCGCCGCGGCGCGGGCGACGCTCGGACGCGTCGAGGCCTACAAGGCCGCCGCGCTCGCCGCCGCGGCCTCCGGCGACGTCGCCCGGGCCCGCGACGACGCCGCGGCGGCGCGGGCGGGCTGCGCCGCCCTCGAGAAGAGCGTCGACGCCCAGGCGCGGACGGCCGCCGCCGCGGAGGCCAAGGTGCTGCTCCTCGGCGACGGGCCGCGGCTCGTCGAGGTCTGTGTGGGAATCGAATCTTCAACCCGACTTCAATGTGCGCGTAATTGAACGGATTGCGCCGTACTCATCGGCTGTGCTTCGAGAACTCGATGAGAGCAATCGATTCGTCCAAACATCAGCCGAATCGACTTCGGTTTGACCGAGATCGAGAGTTCTGAAGTTTGGTGGGGACCCCCCAAACCAGCGGTTGATTTCCACACAGGTCGCGGCCCACGCGGCGGGCCTCGCCGAGGTCCGCGGCGCGCGGCGCGCCGCCGTCGCCGCCGCCGAGGCCGCGAACGTCGCCGCGGCGGCGCTCGAGATCGCGGAGCTGCGCCGGCTCGCGGCCGCGGGCGACGCCGCGGCGCGCGCGGGCGTCGCCGCCGAGGTCGCGGCCGGCGCGCCCGGCGGCGCGAACGTCGGCGCGGCCCTCGCGTCGGCGACGGCGAGCGTCGGCGCCTGCGACCGCGCGCGCGCCGTGTCCGCCTGGGGCCGGAGCGCCGCGGACGTCGAGGAGGCGGCCGTCGCCTTCGGCGCGCTCCGGCGCCGCGCCGCGGCCGCGGCCGCGGCCGCGGGCGCGCTCGACCAGGCGACCAAGGCGCGCGCCGCCGCGTCGGCCGCGCGGGACGCGGCGGCGGCCGCGACGGACGTCGACGGCGCCGTCGCCGCGGCGACGCGCGCCAAGGCCGCCGAGGACGCGCTCGCGGCCCACGGCCGCGGCGGCGGCGGCGTCGCCGGCGTCGCCGACGCGCTCGCGGCCGTCGCGGCCGCGACGGCGGCGGCCGTCGCGGCCGCGCGCGCGCGCGCGCGCGACGTCGTGCTCCTCGCGTCGTCCGCCGCCGCCGCCGAGGCCCTCGCCGGCGGCGGCGAGACCGCGCGGCGCCGCGCGGTCGAGCTCGCGAACCTCCGCGCGCGCATGGCCGCGCTCGCGGCGGGCGAGCGGCCCGACGGCCCGCCGGCCGGCGCGGAGCCGCTCCTCGTCGTCCGCGGCAAGGGCGACGCCGCGGGCTACCTCGGCTACGTCGGCGCGCTCGGCGAGTGCTACGACGGCGACGGCGCGCTGCTCGGCCGCGTGGACGCGGACTCGCTCGAGTGCGGCGACGCGCACGACGCGTACCTCGGCCGCGTCGAGGCCAACGCCATGGGCGGCGACGACCTCGTCCTCGACGCCGACGACGACATCGTCGCCGTCCTCGACAAGGGCCTCGGGGCCATCAAGGACGCGACGGGCGCGTCGACGCTCGCGGAGCTCTCGCGCCGCGGCGCCTGCGCGACGAACGCGGGCGACGAGGTCGCGGACTTCGACGGCTTCCACTACGGCTACCTGCCCGTCGTCGCGCTCTACGTCCTCTTCGTCCGGCCGGGGCTCCTCGAGGGCACCGCGGAGGACGCGGAGCACCTCGCGCTCTCCGCGGCGGACCTCGCCGCGCTCGCCGCGGACGCGAAGACGGCCCGCGACGCCGCGGACGCCGCGGACGCCGCGTCCTAGGAGCAAGGCAGTAGAATGCCGCCGGCGGGCTTCGCACACCTCGGACAGGTCCTCGGACGCCGCGACGTAGGACCAGGTGCCAAAACACGCGTGGTAAAGCGCCTTAAAGAACGCGGCCCAGCATACGGGGGAGGAACTATGTGTGAGCAGGGGGGTCGTAGCGAGGTGCCGAGGTTGGCGAGTCGCTTGGTCGGGCGAGCGTTCGCCGACCCCCGGCCAAATCAGCTGCGTTTAGAGCCAAATCAGCCGTCGAAACTGTTTCGACATAATACCCCCGGCTGGACTCAATTTCAGCACCCCCACATCTTCGCCGCTTCAAAACCTCGGACACCGGCATCACCGTCTCGCGCGCGCCGGCGCGGGCTTTGCGCGCGCTCGCGCGCCGTTTTAGGGGTTGGATCGCGTTGCCCGCCCCCCTTAGAGTCCATCGCCCGACGCGCGCCTCGGGGGTTGGCGCCGAAGGCGTTGAGCGCATCGAGGGCGCCCGAAGACGCCGTTGAGGCCGCAAACTCGTGCGCAAAAGCCCCCTGACGCGCGCCCGCCCACGCGTACCCGCCAAAACGCGACTTACATACCTGCAGCAGCGCGCGCGCGCCTGGGAGCGCCCCCCGAAAGAGATGCGCGCGCGCGCTCGCGATATCGGCGACGACGTCGACCGGCTCGAGCGCTTCGCCGACGCCGCTTTCGCGCAGGCCAAACACGAAGAACATGAAGATCATCATCGCTCTCGTCCTCGGCGCCACGGGATCGGCGGCTCTACCGATCCCCAAGACCATCGCGCGCACCCATTCAGCCGCAGCCGCTGCTGGCGGACCCAAGAAGGCCTTCGCGCTGGATCAGATCGTAGTCCCGCTCAAGCAGGACGACGCGCTTCCAGCTATAATCGCTGTTGGCGAAATCCGCACCAAGCTTCCCGGATTCCTGGCCGAGAGCAAGGATGATATCATCAAGCGACGCCTTGAACAGACCAATGAGTACAAGCTCATCAAGTCGGGCTTTGAGTGCAACTCCGGCGACGCCTGGCTGGGCAAGTTCGGCACCGTCCAAGGCTGCGCCGACAAGTGCGCGCAGACCGAAGGTTGCCGCTTCTTCATCTCCGGCATCGTCGGCTCCCAGGGAGACAAGACCGGCTCCTGCTACCACGAGAAGACGAGCAAGAAGGAGTGCCCCGAGGGCTGGGAATCGGATTCCTACAACTTCTACGAGTCTATCGCCGCGTCCACCAAGGCCACCACGACCACCGCGGCCACCGAGGCGGAGTCCAAGTCAGCGACCGCAGCGGAGCGCGCCCTTTGCCTCGAGTACGGCGGGTCCTGCGACGAGTGCTGCGAGGGCATCACGGGCAAGTGCCAGGAAATTACGGTGTCTGGGTCGTCGCCGGCCAAGCGAGCTCTCTACAAGATCCCAGGGCTCACCGAGCAGGACGACTGCCTACTCCTCGAGGGCGATTTCAACTACGTCGACGCGACCTCCCCGCGTCTGAAACGTCCGTGGCTCTTCTTCGCCTCAGCGCGGCGCGTAGGCAAAAGGCGGCGACGATGCGATCGTCGTGTTGGGCAACGGCAACCACCTCTACGTCAGCGTCTCCCGCGTCCATCCGGGATCCCCGTCCGTCGTCGCCTCGTCCGCGCGCGCGCGGCCCGACGCTCGCGTCGACGCTTCGCGCGAGCGTAGGGCGGCGACGGCGACGACAAGGTCACCGTCGCCTACGGCAACAAGAACCGCCTCTACGTCAGCGTCTCCCGCGTCCATCCGGGATCCCCATCCGTCGTCGCCTCGTCCGCGCGCGCGGCCCGACGCTCGCGTGGACGCGTCGACGCTTCGCGCGAGCGTAGGGAGACGCGGGTGACGACACGCTCGACGTCGTCGTGGGCGAAGAGAACCGCCTCTACGTCAGCGTCTCCCGCGTCCATCCGAGATCTCCATCCGTCGTCGCCTCGTCCGCGCGCGCGCGGCCCGACGCTCGCGTCGACGCTTCGCGCGAGCGTAGGGCGGCGACGGCGACGACAAGCTCAAACTCATCGCGAGCGACAACAACAAACTCTTCGTCAGCGTCTCCCGCGTTCATTCCGAAAACTTTCGCCGCGTTCTCGACATGTTCTTCGTAGGGCGGCCGCGGCACGGACACCTTCTACCGGCTGGGCGGGAACGGGGAAGACACCGCCAAGTGCGCCGCGCCCAAGTACGTCAAGGACAACGCGTGCGAGGCCTGCCCCGAAGGCTACACGTGCGACGGCGCCACGGCGACGGCGTGCGACAAGACCAACTACGTCGACAGCAACGAGTGCAAGTCCTGCCCGACCGGCCACACGTGCGACGGCGCCGAGGCGGCCAAGTGCGCCGCGCCCATGTACGTCAAGGACAACGCATGCGTGTGGCCCAAGTTAGCGACCGCAGCCGAGCGCGCCGAGTGCCTGGCGGGCTCCGACGGCAGCTGCGCCAAGTGCTGCGAGGGCATCACGGGCGTTTGCCAGGAACTTACGGTGTCTGGGTCGTGGTATGACAAGAAGGAGATCACCCTCACCGACGAGGACGACTGCGTGCTCCTCGAGGCCAACTACAACAAAGTCGACGCAACATTCCCGCGTCTGAAACGTACGTGGCTCTTGTTCGCCTCAGCGCGACGCGTAGGCAAAAGGCGGCGACGACGCGATCGTCATCGTCAAGGGCGACGGCAACGACCTCCGCGCCAGCGTCTCCCGCGTCCATCCGGGATCCCCACCCGTCGTCGCCTCGTCCGCGCGCGCGCGGCCCGACGCTCGCGTCGACGCTTCGCGCTCGCGTAGGGAGGCCTGGGCGAGGACGCGCTCACCGTCGTCGAGGGCAACAAGAACTACCTCTTCGTCAGCGTCTCCCGCGTCCATGGATGCCGCCGCGAGCTTCCTACACCTGAAGCCGGCGGATCCACCCCCCCGCCCGTGCGCGCGCGCGAGCCCCCGCGACCGACGTCGCGACGAGTCGGCCCGCGAGTGTTCGCGCGCGCGTTCCCCCAAGCATAACGGGAACGCGCGCGCGAAC
>Ga0257110_1001804_pt1 | contig 10061 bp, 10 predicted proteins | sample LP_taG_7_FD_190184 | JGI IMG/M metagenome (GOLD analysis project Ga0257110, IMG submission 190184) | Marine microbial communities from Northeast Subartic Pacific Ocean, Canada - LP_J_2015_P26_10m | ecosystem: Environmental > Aquatic > Marine > Oceanic | place: Canada: Northeast Subartic Pacific... | reverse complement strand
TTTCCCTTACGCACTTCTTAAGACTTACCAAGGTCCAGCTACAGGTGTAGTTGTAGAGCGTGAGCGTATGGATAAGTTCGGTCGTCCACTTCTAGGTGCTACAGTAAAGCCTAAGCTAGGTCTTTCTGGTAAGAACTACGGTCGTGTAGTATTCGAAGGTCTTAAAGGTGGTCTAGACTTCCTTAAGGATGATGAGAACATTAACTCACAGCCATTCATGCGTTACAGAGAGCGTTTCCTTTACTCAATGGAAGGTGTTAACCACGCCGCTGCTCTATCTGGTGAAGTTAAAGGTCACTACCTTAACGTTACTGCAGCTACAATGGAAGACATGTATGAGCGTGCAGATTTCGCTGCTCAACTAGGTTCTATCATTGTTATGATTGACCTTGTAATCGGTTATACAGCTATTCAAACAATGGCTTACTGGTCTCGTAAGAACGATGTTCTTCTTCACCTTCACCGTGCAGGTAACTCAACTTACTCTCGTCAGAAGAACCACGGTATGAACTTCCGTGTTATCTGTAAGTGGATGCGTATGTCTGGTGTTGACCACATTCACGCAGGTACTGTAGTAGGTAAGCTTGAAGGTGATCCTCTAATGATTAAAGGTTTCTACAACACTCTTCTAGATTGTAAGACTGAGATCTCTCTACCAGAAGGTCTATTCTTCGCACAAGATTGGGCTTCTCTACGTAAGTGTGTACCAGTAGCTTCTGGTGGTATTCACTGTGGTCAAATGCACCAACTAATTAACTACCTAGGTGATGATGTAATTCTTCAGTTCGGTGGTGGTACAATTGGTCACCCTGATGGTATCCAATCAGGTGCAACAGCTAACCGTGTAGCTCTTGAGTGTATGGTTCTAGCTCGTAACGAAGGTCGTGACTACGTTAACGAAGGTCCTCAGATCCTAAGAGATGCTGCTAAGTCTTGTGGTCCTCTTCAGACTGCACTAGATCTTTGGAAGGATATTACTTTCAACTATGCATCTACAGATACTGCAGACTTCGCTGAGACTGCAACTGCGAACCGTTAATTTTAGTAATTCTTTACTAAAAGCACGATTTTCAATTAAAGAGCCTATATATACTTAATATTTAGGCTCTAATACAGATAAACCATTAATTTTCATTTAAGGAGTACATAATGAAACTAACTCAAGGATGTTTTTCTTTTCTTCCTGACCTAACTGACGAGCAAATCACTAAGCAAATTCAATACTCAATTGATAAAGCTTGGGCTTTATCTATCGAGTACACAGATGATCCGCACCCTCGTAACTCTTACTGGGAAATGTGGGGTCTACCACTTTTCGATATTAAGGATCCTGCAGCGATTCTTTTCGAGATCAACATGTGTCGTAAGGCTAAGCCAAACTACTATGTAAAGTGTTGTGGTTTTGATAACACTCGTGGTACTGAGTCTTGTGTTCTTTCATTCATCGTTCAGCGTCCTGCTTACGAGCCTGGTTTCAGACTTGTACGTCAAGAGGGTTCTGGTCGTAACATTGTTTACACTATCGAAGCTTATGCTCCTTCAGCTAAGCCAGAAGGTGAGCGTTACTAATTTTCTTTTAAAATAGTAAAAAAAAAGAGTTCTGCTTAAAAAGCAGAACTCTTTTTTTTATCATGAAATTAAACAACATAAACCAAAAACACGCCTAACTTATACTAATGGTACCACGTAGCTTACTGTGTGCTTATCCTTTTTAGTTTTGAGAAGGAATCCACTTTTCTCTAGAGCTCTAAATGTATTTTGTAAGGTGCCACTGTCCGCTTTTGTTTTACAACAGTACTTTTCAGTTAGTATTTTACCTCTTGTAGTAGTTATTTCGATTTATGCCGTTATTTGTGTTTAGTTTTAAACCTTTTGTACTTGAATAATTTGCCAATATAAATTAATATAAATAGTGTGTAATACGGGATGTAGCGCAGCTTGGTAGCGCATCTGCCTTGGGAGCAGGGTGTCGCAGGTTCAAATCCTGTCATCCCGATTAAAAGTTAGTTTATAGTGTGTTTAATTGCCTACGTATTTAAGCTAAAGAGTGCAATAAAGGGTTTGATTAAAAATACCAAAATAATTTAATATTATAAATAATAAAAATTACAAAAAGAGTTTAAATGAAAAAAGAATTAGAACTTTATGAATTAGTTCTCTTAGTAAAATTTGCATCACCAGAAGAATTAAATGAAAGACTAGGGTTTTATCGCGAGTTTTTAACGGCAAAAGGAAGCCAAGTGATGTTTAAAAACCACGGAAAAATTTCTTTAGCGTACAATATAAAAGGGTTTGATACAGCTACATATGTACAAATAGTATATCTGGGGAACGGAGAGCTGATAAAACAACTAAATACTGAGCTGCAGCGTGATGATTTTATTTTACGTACGATTACAACACGTTTAATGGATGATAATGTTTCTGAAATGTTTGAAGTGGCCGTTAATTAAAAATAATAATAAACACATTAGATAAATACGGAAAGGGCTTACAAATAAATTGTAAGCCCTTTCCGTTGTTTATTAAGCAGGTACTACATTGAAGATACCTGTTAGAATCACTAGTGCTGACCAAATACCAGCCCCACTCCAAACAATACTCTGAGATTTTTCCCATTCGCCTGGAGTAGCTAAAATTACAGGTACCGCAACTACAAGTGCGAAAGATACTAGGATAAGAAGAAGAACAAATACTTGGAGAATTCCAACCATACTAAATTTTCTACCTTTTGTCTTTAATTACTAAATATTTAAAAAACGTATTGCAAATTATAAATTTACAAAAAGAATTTCCTTAAATCTAGTTTATAACACTTTTTGTAAAAAAGTTGACACGTTCTTAAAACAATTGTTATATAATCTACATAGAGTTTATTTTTAATACTAGTGAGGTTACCTTATAATGGATATAAGTTTTCTACTATCCGCTTTACCTGAACCGTATACAGTATTTCGTCCTATCGTTGACGTAATGCCTGCGATTCCAGTATTTTTCCTTTTATTAGCCTTTGTTTGGCAAGCCGCTGTTGGCTTTAGATAATCTATAAAAGGATTTATTTTTCATAAAAAACCGGAAGATTCTTTCGGTTTTTTGAAATTTTGTTTATTAACTAATATGAATTAGCCTTAAATTTTTAATCATGGTAGATACAGCTTCAAAAACAGGTTTCATCTCGCAAATTATTGGACCCGTAGTAGATATGGAATTCCCTAACGGTGACATTCCAAAAATTTACAGCGCAGTAAATGTTACTTCAGGTGATACAATTATCGTTTGTGAAATTCAGCAGCTTCTTGGAAACAACAAAGTACGTTCTGTTTCAATGACAGCGACGGATGGTCTAAAGCGAGGAGCAACTGTTGTTGATACAGGAGCACCAATTACAGTACCTGTAGGTACAAAGACACTAGGACGTATTTTTAACGTACTAGGTGCACCTGTAGATGAAATGGGTCCTTGTGATGCTCCTTCAGGACTTCCTATTCACAGACCATCTCCAGCCTTCACGGATCTAGAGACAAAGCCATCAATCTTTGAAACAGGTATTAAGGTGGTAGATATTTTAGCACCATACCGACGTGGTGGTAAAATTGGTCTATTTGGTGGTGCTGGTGTAGGTAAGACAGTACTTATCATGGAGCTTATTAACAACATTGCTAAAGCACACGGTGGTGTATCCGTTTTTGGTGGTGTAGGTGAGCGTACAAGAGAAGGTAATGACCTTTACTGCGAAATGAAAGAGTCAGGAGTTATTAACGAGAACAAACTTGATGATTCTAAAGTAGCTTTAGTTTACGGTCAAATGAACGAGCCTCCAGGTGCGCGTATGCGTGTAGGTTTAACTGCGTTAACAATGGCAGAATATTTCCGTGACGTAAACAAGCAAGACGTTCTTCTGTTTATCGATAACATTTTCCGTTTTGTACAAGCAGGTGCCGAAGTATCAGCACTTTTAGGTCGTATGCCTTCTGCAGTAGGATACCAACCAACACTAGCAACAGAAATGGGTGTACTACAAGAACGTATTACGTCAACTAATGAAGGTTCAATTACATCTATCCAAGCTGTATATGTACCGGCAGATGATTTAACAGATCCTGCTCCTGCTACAACTTTCGCTCACTTAGATGCAACAACTGTACTTTCTCGTGGTTTAGCTTCAAAAGGTATTTACCCTGCTGTAGATCCTCTAGATTCTACTTCTACTATGCTTCAGCCAGAGATCGTTGGAGATCTTCACTATGATACAGCGCAACGTATTAAGCAAACGCTACAACGTTACAAAGAGCTTCAAGATATTATTGCAATTCTTGGATTAGACGAACTTTCAGAGGAAGATCGTGCTACTGTAGCTCGTGCTCGTAAAGTTGAGCGTTTCCTATCACAACCATTCTTCGTAGCAGAGGTATTTACAGGTTCGCCTGGTAAGTACGTTTCTCTTGCAGATGCAATTACTGGATTTAACGATGTTCTAGATGGTAAATATGATGATTTACCAGAGCAAGCGTTCTACCTAGTAGGTGATATTAACGAAGCTATTGAAAAAGCTGCTAAGCAATAAGAATACATTATGAGTTTAAATGTTCGTGTAATTACACCAGATAAAGTTGTTTGGGATGCAATGGCTGATGAGCTAATTCTTCCAAGTAGTACTGGTCAGATTGGTATTTTAACAGATCACGCTCCATTACTAACTGCTCTTGATATTGGCGTAATGCGATTAAAAACAGATGCAGGTTGGACTTCTATTGTTTTAATGGAAGGTTTTGCGGAAGTCGAAGATAATAAAGTTACTATTCTTTGCAATGGTGCCGAAGAAGGAAGTTCTATTGACCGAGAGAAGGCTCAACAAGAACTTGAAAAAGTAACAGAGTTAGTTGGCGAAGCAACAACAAAGAAAGAAAAAATAGAAGCAACAATTGAGCTTCGTAAATCAAAAGCACGTCTTCAAGCTGTAGCTTAGATTAACAAAAAATCCTACTTTGATGATTCCATCAAAGTAGGATTTTTTTATTACTTGTATCCTCCTGTAAATATTGGAGGATAAATAAAAATATAATTAAAGAAATAATTAGTTATAAGATAAATTTAAGACTCTTGCAGCACATCAAACTTTTCACCTAAAAGTACACGTACTTTGTTATCTTCACTAACATCCACAACAGCAGTATCGCCAGCTTTAATTTTTTCAGATAATACTTCTTCTGCTAAACTATCTTCTAGTAATCTCATAACAGCACGACGAAGAGGACGCGCACCATATGTTGGGTTATACCCTTCATCAATAAGACGTACTTTAAATCTATCGGTTACTTCTAGTTGAATCCCTTTCATGGCAATTCTTTCGAAAACCTCTTTTAACATAATTTCCGCAATTTGACCAACCTCATCTTTTGTTAATTGACGGAATACTATAATTTCGTCTAGACGGTTTAAAAATTCTGGTCTGAAGTAATTTTTTAGCTCTTCATTAACAAGTGACTTAATTCTTGAGTACTGTGAGCTTGACTGATCATCAGAAAGCTCAAAGCCAAGGCCGCCGCCACCCTTTTCAATAACTTTTGAACCAACGTTAGAAGTCAAAATTAAAAGTGTATTCTTAAAATCGATTGTACGACCTTTAGAATCCGTTAATCTCCCATCTTCAAAAATCTGAAGCATCAGATTAAACACATCTGGGTGTGCCTTTTCAATTTCATCAAAAAGAACAACTGTATATGGACGACGACGAACAGCTTCCGTTAACTGTCCACCTTCATTATAACCAACGTAACCAGGAGGAGATCCTATTAGTTTAGAAACGGTATGTCTTTCCATGTATTCAGACATATCAAGACGAACCATAGCATCTTCTGAACCAAAGAAATATGTTGCTAAAGCCTTCGTAAGCTCAGTCTTACCAACACCCGTAGGACCGGAGAAAATAAAACTAGCAATTGGTCTATTTGGACTTTTTAGACCTACACGAGCACGACGAATAGCACGGGATACAGCAACAACAGCCTCATCTTGTCCAATGATACGACTATGTAAAGTTTCTTCCATTTGGAGAAGCTTTTCAGATTCACTTTTCGTAAGTTTATTTACTGGAATACTTGTCCAAGCAGCAACAATTTGCGCAATATCTTCTTCTGTCACAGTTGTAGGTTGGCTACTATCCTCTGTCGTACCCTTTTTACTTTGCGCAATAGCATTAATCTGAACTTTAACCTCCATTTCTCTTTCGCGAAGCTGACCCGCTTTTTCAAAATCTTGGTTTCGAACCGCCTCATCTTTTTGCTTTAATACATCACGTAACTCTTGATCAAGCTCCTTTGCAGCTGGGGGAAGTTGACAGTTCATTAATCTTACACGAGAACCTGCTTCATCGATAAGATCAATTGCTTTATCTGGTAAGAAACGGTCTGCAATATATTGGTCAGCAAATTTTGCCGCCGCTGCAAGAGCTTCGTCTGATATAACAAGCTTGTGATGTTTTTCATAACGATCTCGTAAACCATATAGAATTTCAATAGTCTCTTCTACAGATGGTTCGCCAACCATAACTGGTTGAAAACGTCTCTCTAAAGCCGCATCCTTCTCAATATGCTTTCTATATTCATCTAAGGTTGTTGCTCCAATACATTGAAGTTCCCCTCGTGAGAGAGCTGGCTTCAGAATATTTGCAGCGTCAATCGCACCTTCAGCTGCACCAGCACCAATTAATGTATGTACCTCATCAATAACTAAGATAACATTATTTGCTGTGCGTACTTCGTCCATTATTTTCTTAAGACGCTCCTCAAACTCACCACGATATTTAGTACCAGCTATAAGTAAACCAATGTCTAAAGCGACAACCTTTTTATTCTCAAGAGTATCTGGTATATCTCTGTTTGCAATACGTTGCGCTAAACCTTCTGCAATCGCTGTTTTACCTACTCCAGGCTCACCGATTAAAACAGGATTATTTTTTGTTCGACGACCAAGAATTTGAATTACACGTTCAATTTCTTTAGCACGGCCCACAACAGGATCTAATCTTCCTTCAGTTGCTTTCTCCGTTAAATTAGTACCAAACTCATCGAGCGTCGGCATTTTGCTTCTTGTAGCCGTGTTACCTGCTGAAAGATCATTATTATCACCAAGGGAACGAATAATCTCACTACGTACTTTCGAAAGATCTACACCTAAATTATCAAGTACACGGGCTGCAACCCCTTCACCCTCACAAATTAGACCTAGTAATAAATGCTCTGTACCAATATAGTTATGACCTAATTGGCGAGCTTCTTCTAACGAAAGCTCAAGAACACGTTTCGCACGGGGTGTAAATGGAATTTCTACAGCTACGAAACCGGAACCACGGCCAATAATTTTTTCCACTTCCATGCGAGCATCTTTTAAAGTAACCCCCATACTCTTAAGTACTTTAGGGCCTTCACCAGTAGCTTCTCCAAGTAAGCCTAGTAAGACTTGTTCTGTGCCTACAAAGTTATGGCCTAAGCGACGCGCCTCTTCTTGGGCTAACATTATAACTTTGATAGCTTTTTCCGTAAAACGTTCAAACATTATTTTCACGTATAACGAAATTATCATTATCTTTGATAACTACAATTTTACCATAAAAATTTACGGTATTGATTCAAAAATTTTACTAATTTAAATAAAAGGGTTCATACGCATTGATTTAGGATTCGATTTTCTGTTTTATTGTCTCTCTCCCTGGTAACAATTTGACTATTAAAATTAGTTGCATTATAATAGTAATTATTAGTTATGCGCTCTTAGTTCAGTTGGTAGAACGTAGGTTTCCAAAACCTGATGTCGAGGGTTCAAGTCCTTCAGGGCGTGTTTAAAAGAATTTCTTTATTCTTTGCTCCAATAATGATATATTTATTCTATAGTTTCCCTGGAGAGGTGGCTGAGTGGTTGAAAGCTTCAGATTGCTAATCTGATGTACGTTTTTAATGTACCGTGGGTTCGAATCCCATCCTCTCCTTTTTACAGCAAAACTTACAAAATAAATAAATAAACGCTAAAACTAAGTTAGGTGTTATAATTGTAGCAGTTATAAAAAAAAGCGTTTCAGTTAAAAAATGGATATTCTAAGCCTAGGATGGTCTTCTTTAATGGTTATGTTTAGCTTCTCTCTAGCATTAGTTGTTTGGGGACGTAATGGTTTTTAATCTCTAACACTTCAGAGAATTAAAAAGGACAACTTTAAATTAAAAGTTTTTTAAAATCATGGCTAAAGAAATATTTACTACAGCAGGTGTAATGTGGGCGTTAACTTTAACCGGCTTAAGTGTTGGTTTTGGTCTTTTAAAAATTCAAGGTGAATAAGAAGCATTTTGATAAGTCTACGCTATTAAAAAAAACAAATGTTAAAAAATGACTTTATTAGAAAGCAGTTGGTTTTTGGTAGCATTTTTAATTATTGCAATTGTTTTATTAATAGACCCAAAAAGTTCGATGTCCGGTTCAGGTTCAAACCCTTCTTTAGGAGGTTTTTCAAGTCCTAGTTCTGAACAAAAGTTTATATACCAGTTTAGTGCTGTGCTAATAACAACATTCTTTATACTAACAACAGCTTTAAGTAAGCTAAATTAAATTAGTCGTAGATGTCAGCTATTATTAGCAAGTTTCACATAAAAAAAAAGACGAGAAATTAAATTTTCTCGTCTTTTTTATACTTTATATATATATTAAGTTCTGTAAAGTATTTATGTTTATTCTACGCAAAGAAGGCGATATTAGCTAATAAAACATAAGCTACAACATCTCCTCCTAAAGCACCCACACAAAAACCACTTGTGAACTCGCGCCAACCTTTTGACGATTCTAACCCCTCTAATTTACCATCATCTTGAAAAGATGCTAAACCGTAAATTGTTAACCCCAGCGTTAAAATTAAGATTAGTCCCATTGCAGATAATAATCCTACAAGTAAGGCATTTGATGAGTTTCTAAGAGGACCCAGAATATAGAAAGGACCAATTAAAAAATATCCGTGAGCCATACCAATCTCTAACCCTCTTAAAAGAGGTGATAAACCCTTTCGATAGATAGGTAAATTACCAAGATAAAGTTTCGTAGCCGTAGAAGTAGTAACCGGTGTAGATAAATTACCTACAAAAGGATCATTATTATATGGCTTAATAAATTCGCTCATGTATTCAATTTCCTGTAAAATTGTATTGTATACTAATTAGTATTATATATTTAAAACTGGTGACCAAACACACCTTAAACTGATTTTTTAGTAATTATGCCGATTTCGGGAAAATACGAAGACGTCGCTGACCCTCTTTTCCTACTGTTTTTGCAACAAGTTGATAATGTGAAACTAACTCATGTTGCTGTTTTCTGGTTTCAGAAGCCCTTGGAAATAAATCAATAGCAACATTTTTAAAATTTACAATTTCCTCAATAACTAGCCGAACCTCCTCGAGCGGTGTCAAAAATTCTTTATTTATAACTTTAGCAAGATTATCCGTACCATTTTTATTTTTTAAGATATCTATAGAATTTTTCTTTGCTAAAAGTCTTAAAGCTTTTGCCAATTGTAAGAGACTATTACTTTGTGTTGTATGGATTGTTATCTTTTTTGAATGTGCTATCTGCTTTAATTTTCGGTTATTCTTAACTAAATTGGCTACGGCCAAAATAGCGTCGGCGTACTGAATCTCTTTTGTAATAATTATAGGCAAACGTAAAGTTTTAATTAACGATTTTAAGTCGTCAGTATTAATACCGTAAATATAGATATAGGTAAACTCGTTATTTAGCTCACTTTTAGTTACTTTATTATTTTTGAATGTTTTTCTTAGTTTTTGTTTTTCTTTAGAAGCAAAACGATTCACGAGATAATGATTTTTTTGCTCTTTTTCAATTGCAGATTTATTAAAAGAGGAAATTTTTATCAAATCCTCTTCTTTTTGGTTATATACCACTTTACAATCTACAAAATTACTTTGATCAAGGGATACAGAACGCTTTTGTATAGGTAAATTTTGTCCTTGAAGTAACAAATCGACTGATTGCTCAATACTATCATGAATTACCCATGTTTTTGT
>Ga0257110_1001803_pt1 | contig 10063 bp, 10 predicted proteins | sample LP_taG_7_FD_190184 | JGI IMG/M metagenome (GOLD analysis project Ga0257110, IMG submission 190184) | Marine microbial communities from Northeast Subartic Pacific Ocean, Canada - LP_J_2015_P26_10m | ecosystem: Environmental > Aquatic > Marine > Oceanic | place: Canada: Northeast Subartic Pacific... | reverse complement strand
CGAGCGAGCTCTCTCACTAGTCTGCGGAACCCTAAGACACCTCAGAGGAATCGGAGTGCCCGCGAATCTTCGGGCTAATTTTCTGTGCTGGAAAAGTCAAAAAACTTTTCACGCCGAAGCTTGGAGCGACACCCTGACTCTTCTTTCTCGAGCCAAACGAGCCAACCACACTGAAGAGCATGACGTTCTCGCCGAAATCGAAATAACGCCCGCCAAAGATGCTATCATCGTTATCTCTGAAATGCCTCTGACATCGTGGAAAAATATCATGCCGGAACGCCGTATATTAATCATTGATATTCAACAACACCGCTTTGAACAGCGTGACCTTAACTTTAAATCTCGTAGTCCAAGACACTTGAAAGATTTGGTCAGAGCAGATCCAAAGGCTACTCACCCACCGCAACCTGACGGGCTAAATCCTCAGCGGTAATTTTCACGAAAGCCCCTGGCTCACCCGAATAGCGAATCTTGTGCTCATCATCGAGAACGTAGACGAAGGGCCATTGTTCAATACGGTAAATCTTAGTAATCGATTGAGTAGAATCCGAAAAGTTCTTCCAATTCACCGTTCCCTCCCCAATATGCCTGCGCAAAGTCCGCGGGTCATCCATATTAACACCCAAAATTTGGATTTTTTTGTCCACGAACTCCTCTTGATATTTTTTCATAAGAGCGAGACTTTCGTCATGCGCCGGCATGAGAGCATGCCAAAAAAAGAGGATGGTAACCTTTCCACGGTAATCACTTAGCGAAGACTTATTGAGAGTCACTTCCACCCCTGTGAAATCGGGGGCCTCGGCACCAAGATTGAGTCGGCTCATACGAAAGAGCTCGTCTCTGAGGATCGCCTGAGTCGTGGTCTTCCCTACCGTTAGGTCAGGCGCCATGATCGCCTTGCGAAGTTTATCCTGCCGAATCGCCATGCCGCGTTTCCCTCCACCAATACGACGGTGTAAAATAGCCTGTGCAAGAGCAGAAGCCCCGCGAACCATCTCCGAGGGGTTCGCCTTCTCAACTGTCTCAAGAATAGCCATCGATCGAGGATCCTGAATGTGCGTCAATGCAATACAATAAGAACCGAGCTTAGGACTTAGAAGATGATTGCTTCGGACAGCTTCCCTGATGATTCCAGCCGGGCGAGCCGGGTCTCCGCGTCGAACGGGCTTCCTCACTTGCTTGACGGCATAAGTCGACGCATTCACCAGCAACCAAGCCGCTGGTTCGAGGATCCAAGATTTATCTAGATCATTTCGGATTTCTTCCCAAATTTTCCGACCGACCTCGACTTCATCTGGGCGACGTTGCCACGCTGCATTTTGGGCATCATTATTGGCAGCGGTGCGAACATCGCTAGTCCACTTTTGATAGGCTTGGTCGAAAGCACGCGAGATCAAACGTGCTCTCTCAGGCGAGCCAGCAAAAGCCAGCCCCGTAGTCACGGTCAGAATAAATAGAATCACTTTCATGGTGTTCCAAAAGATTGCACGATTTCAAAGGGTTTGCCAAATTGGAAAGCTCAAGAAAACTCTGATGATTCTTTCGCAGCGAGGCGCTCGGCCAAATCATCTTGGTAGTCACGACCCACAATGTATCCAATACAATTAGATGAGCCGCACCGGCAGGGATGGTCCTCATAGCAATCGACGTCGAATCCGTAGTCAAAAGTAATCTCTTCATCCACTTCGATATCTCTCAAAGCCTGAATGAAAATTCGTTTTCCATCCTGAATCGCTTCGCTATTCGGATCACAAGAATGATTGATCAAGCGGGCTGGATTCCATTCAACATTGCCGTCGAGATCCCACTTTTTAGTAAGGTTGAAAATATAAACCGCCGCCGCACCACTTTTCTCATGCTCTTCAAATTGCTTCAAAGCTCGCTTTTCACTTTCCTCTTTGTTCACACGATTGCCGACGTATTCAATAAAGTATTGCTCTTTCTCGATTGTCTCGATGCAATAAACACCTTGGCCGTGAATCACGGATCCGCGGACTTCCACAAAGTCGCTCTGACCCCGCCTGCGAAGCTTCTCGATACGACGTTCCTGCTTATCTTCGGAATGCTTGTGATCCTTATTTTTATTTTTTCCCATCCTAAATCTAAAGCGAAGTTACTTAAGTTCCTCAACCTTGACCTCGGGGAACTGAAATTCCTTATCCTCCTTCGGAAGAAACTTAAAGATCTTCCTTAGCTGCAGCGCGTTCATACCGTTGCCATTCACGAAGGTCCAACTCTCTTGCCCCTTTGGAGAAATCGCGATTTCATATTCCCACTTTCGAAAGCGGCGAAGTTTCGCAGGCTTCTTCGATTGGTCGAGATACTGAAAATCTTTGACCGTCGGAACGAAAACCATCCACTTGCGATAGCGTGCCACCTTCTTGGGCTTTCCATCCTCCCCCATCACTTTTTCTCCATCTACCAAGAAATCTTCGAAGCCATAATCCACCTCAAACGCAATATCAGCCCTACGAGTGATGGCGGCTTGGAAAGTGACTCCGTTCTGTCCCATCTCCTTCATCTGCTTTAAATATTGAGCCTTTAACCTTTTCGGCCCGCCGAAGGGACGCGCGATCACCTCCAAATATTCAGGATTCATTGAGTCCAAGGCCGCCTGAAAATCCCCGCGGATTGTCTTGTTAACCACTTCCTGAACCGCCGCTTGCGCTCGCTCTTTTACTTCCATCGGAACGATGTTTCGCTTGGGAACTGTTGAAAGCGGCACGTCATTTCTCTGACAAAACGCATTCATTGTTAGGATGAATAAAAGTAAGAGTGGACTTTTCACCCCTCTGGGATGCCCTGAGATCCGTGTTACGTCAAGGCTGTGGAGCCAGTCCAGAATTTCGGATAAATTAAGCATCGATTCCATTCTTCCTTTTCTCGAAGACCTTGGATATCTCATAACCTGTCATGGCAAAAAAGGCATTAGGAAAAGGACTCGGGGCACTAATTAGGGGCGCCTCTTCTGACACTGTTCCAAATGCCAAGGTCGAGTTGAGGCCAGGCGAAAGCGTAAGCCAAGTGCCAATCGCCGATCTAGTTCCATCCCCCCTCCAGCCGAGGAAACACTTTGCCGAAGGATCGCTCGACGAGCTCAAGCAATCGATCGAGCAGCTCGGCATTATCCAACCCCTCATAATCCGAAAGGTTGATGGGCAAATGGAACTCATCGCCGGTGAGAGACGTTGGCGTGCCTCAAAAATGGTTGGGCTCGCGACCGTCCCCGTTATCGAAAGACCATCGAGCGATCGCGAAGTCCTCGAGATGGCTTTAATTGAAAACCTGCAACGTCAGGACCTTAATGCTATTGAGGAAGCAGAGGGCTATGTCCGCCTCGCTAAAGATTTTGGGCTTAAGCAGGAAATAATCGCTAAGCGCGTTGGTAAATCAAGAGCCAGCGTTGCCAACTCAATGCGCCTTCTCGATCTTCAGCCCTCTATTCAGCGGCACCTTGCTGATGGTCTCCTTACCGTCGGTCACGCCAAGGCCATCCTTGGAATCAAAGATCCCAACGAGCAAATTGTGGTTTCTAACCAGATTCTCCGAGAAAATATGACGGTGCGTTCAGCTGAGAAGTTTGTTCAAAATTATCATAAAACCGGACGTAAGAAATCTTCAAGTAAGTCCAAGGTTGTAGATCCCCATATCAACGCAATTCAAAATCGCCTCCGCGATCACTTCGCCACCCAAACTGTGATTCATCACACCGATAAAAAGGGGCGAATTGAGATCGAATACTACGGCAACGATGACCTCGGGAGAATCTTGAACCTTCTCGGTCTTGATCTAGACTGATCTCGTGATTAAGACCACTTTCGCCAGCGTCATTACCCTTGTTTTTTTGATCGCATGTGGCGAAGACGAAAAAGGGCTCACTCCCATCTCCGGAGCTTCGATTACAGGCCCTATTTCAGCGGAGACCATTGGCAAATTCTCCGGTGAAAATGCTTTATCCCACGTCGAAGCCCTCACCGCATTCGGCCCCCGGCCCATTGGCTCCGAAGCCTACCAATTGAGCCTACAGTATCTCGAAACTAAGCTTGCGCAGTTAGGTTGGAAAACTAAGCGCCAGAACTTCACTGGAATCACCCCTATCGGCCCGCAAGAATTCACCAACCTTCTCGCCCGCTATTCACCCGGGCCCGAGCCTGATTGGGACTCATCAACACCCTTTCTGCTATGCTCCCACCTCGATACCAAGCTCTACGCCGAATTTGAATTTCTCGGTGTCAATGACAGCGGATCTTCCACCGGAGTTCTCGTCGAAATTGCCCGCGTTCTTTCCGAGAAAAACGAAGGAGCCAAAAATGTCGAACTCGTCTTCTTTGACGGCGAAGAAGCCATCCTGAAAAATATTAATAGCAAGGACGGTCTTTACGGAAGTCGCTACTACGCCTCTCAACTAGACAAGCGCTCAGTTAAACCCCAGATTGGTATCGTGCTCGACATCGTTGGCGACCCAAAAATCCCCCTCTTGATCGGCGGAGACACCCACCAAAAACTCAAAAGGCACACCCAGTCGGCAGCATCCAAACTCAGCCTGCAAAACTGGGTCAAGCCGCACCCCATGACCATCATCGATGATCACGTCCCCCTCATGAACCGCGCCAACCTTTCCGTACTCCACCTCATCGGCAACTTCAGCGAAGCGACCTACTGGCACCAAAAAGGAGACACCTTGGACAAAATCACCTTCGGCGCCCTCGAAAATACTGGAAAACTTACCCTCCAAGTTCTCCACCAGCTTACCAACTAAAGGACAATCAAGATGGGGCCGAGAGCAAATTCCGCTCTGCGCCTGTTCCTGGATACAATTTCCCAAGCATAAAGAAAAGGATTTCAAAACCGGTTGCACGCGCAAAAAACACTGTTTATTCTGTGAGGGATGAAACTTGTTTTCTTTCTTCCCTTTCTCGCGCTCTTTACGGCGAGCTGCACCAGTTCGCAGACTCCAAAAGCTCGCATCGCGAAAAACCCCAAAATCTTCCGTGCCCTAGAGCCGGAACAACAATCTCTCATCGAAGTTGGTAAAATCCAAAATGGAATGACTCCCGCTGCAGTCTTTCTTGCTTGGGGAGGTCCTGACCGTGAGGCAGAGGGTGAGAAAAATGGTAACCGCTACGAGCAATGGATCTACAATAGCCTCTCACCGGTTGTTGTGCAATCGACCTGGGGCGGCTGGAGTGGACGAGGCTGGGGTCCTGGTTGGGGCGTCCGTAGGAGTGGAATCGCTGGTCCCGGTTGGGGCCCTTGGGGATGGAATGGTGGTATGGGAACGAATGTCGCCTATATCCCTAGTGCTTCTTCCTGGGTGAAATTCATCAACGGAAAAGTCGAGAGCTGGCAGCGGGGGCGTCCGGAATAAGCGCAACTCTCAAAGCTCTCCACGCTCCTCTTTCTCGAGCTCAATGCGGTCGTCGCGATTCCGGGCCTTTACGCGGGTATTCCTCTTGCTCCAGCGTTCAACAATCATTTGTCGCTTCTTGCGGCGAAAGTTAAGTTCCTCGATTTCTTCATCGAGGCGCAAAAAACCCTGATAGCGAGCCGGGTCCAAACCACCCGCTTTCACGGCGATTTCGATCGCGCATCCTTTATCACCCTGATGCTTGCAATCGCGAAACTTACACTGATTCGTCAACTCCTCAATATCCGCAAAACTATCACGCAGGGTATCCTCATCCGTCCACATCTGGACTTCCCGTATCCCTGGGTTGTCAACCAACATTCCCCCCGCTTCCAGGACTACCAATTCCCGCGCCACAGTCGTATGCCGCCCTTTTCCCGTAACTTCGTTTACCTCGCCGGTCCACAACCACTCCTCGCCGAGCAATTGATTCACTAGTGTTGATTTTCCCACTCCGCTGGAACCTACCAAAGTGAGAGTGATCCCAGTTTTGAGGTAAGATTTCAGAACCTCCAAACCCTCGTGACGCGTGGCACTGGTCACATAAACTTCCGAATTTGGAGCTAATTCCTGAATCTCTTGGCTGGCTTTTTCATTCACCTTCGCCTCGAAGAGATCAGACTTATTCACTAATACCACGCAACGCGCGCCGCTTTTTTGAATAATCGTAAAGTAACGCTCCATGCGCCGGAGGTTGAAATCGGATCCCGCATCAGTCACCACAACTACGATGTCGACATTTGCCGCCATCACCTGCTCTTCGCTACTCTTACCGGGAGCTTTTCTCGAAAAACAGGTCTTCCGGGGAAAGCGAGCACGAATAATGTGCTCATCATTCTCACCCGCACCCAACTCGATAGCGACCCAATCACCCACCGCAGGAAGTTCGGCATCGCAGGAAGCATTATGCCAAACCTTACCTCCGACCACACAATCAACTTCCTCGGCATTATCAAGGAGAGCCGAAAAATTAATCTTCGTCTCCCGAATCAACCGGCCAGGTACCCAACTATCCTTCGAGGCCTCATTAAAGGCCTTTTCAAAGTCGTCATTCCATCCGAGATCACGCAGCGTCATCGCGCACCAGTTCAAACCGGAATCGCCTCGAGAAAAAGTTTCATTTTCCAGTCCTGCAAATCACTGCTATGGCTCTGGTGTGGGATACAGTGATCGTGAATACATGCAACCTGACTATCAATCAGGACCGCCACGCATGCCCGGCCCCTTCGAAGGGGCCCCGGTCAGCAAGTGGCTTCTCATCATTAATGTTACCATTTTATTCTTACAAATTCTTCTGACTGGCCCAGGCGAACGATTACAAGAATCTGCATTTTACAAATTTGGTAGCTTTAGCATACAAGACGGAATCTATGGATTTCAGGTCTGGCGTCTCATCACTTTTCAATTTCTCCACGCAGGATTCGGACACCTCTTCGCTAATTGCCTCGGGCTCCTCTTCTTCGGTCCGCACATTGAACGATGGATGACCAGCCGGGCCTATTTAACCTTCTACCTCCTTTGTGGAGTGGCCGGAGCCCTCTTTTACACTCTGCTCTTCTTCTTACCCGGATTTTTTGACGCCAACACCCCGGCCGTTCAAATGGTAGGAGCCTCGGCCGGCTTATTTGGGATACTAGCTGCTTTCTATTTCATCGCACCTGACGCCCGGATCCTCCTCTTTTTCGTCATCCCAATCAAAATGCGAACCTTCGCGATCGGTTATCTCATTATCGAATCCTTGGCTGTCATTTTTAATTGGCATAATGCCGGAGGAAGCGCCGGTCACCTTGGCGGAGCGATCTTCGGATTCGCGGTCCTCAAGTTCCCCCCCCTTAAGGAATTTGTGATTAACCTTTCCCGGGCCAGAACTGGCACAGCCAGAAAAATTACCCGAAAGACCCGTGACGCCACTGTAGTTCGCGAAAGTAATCACTCTCCTCTAGAGCTGACCAAGGAAGTCGATCGAATCCTCGATAAAATTAGTGCTCAGGGCATCCAATCCCTGACCAGGAGGGAAAAAGAGATTCTCGACAAAGCCCGACGCTAGTGATGACAGACGACGAAATGATCAATTGCGCTGAGCCCAGCCGCCAAATCGAACGGCTTCGCGCCATCATGCACCGGCTTCGCGCTCCCGGCGGTTGCCCTTGGGACGCAGAACAATCCCACGAATCACTTGTTTCAAACCTCATCGAGGAAACTTACGAAACCGTCGCAGCTATTCGCGCCAACGATCAGGAAAATCTGCAGGAAGAACTTGGTGACCTCCTCCTACAGGTCGTCTTTCATGCCGAGCTTGCCGAAGAAGAAAAACATTTCGACCTCGATGAGATTGCACGAGGCATCAGCGAAAAGTTGGTCCGCCGTCACCCCCATGTCTATGGCGATTCAAACGTCGGTGGAACCGATGGCGTCCTCGCTCAATGGGAAGAAATCAAACGTGCCGAAAAAGGCCACGAAGAAAAGCCCTACCTCCACGGGGTCGGCAAAGGGCTTCCGGCCCTCTTGAAAGCAGCCAAAATCCAAAAGAAAGCCAGTAAAGTGGGCTTCGACTGGCCGGACACCACAGGCATCGCAGAGAAAATCGACGAAGAACTCGCCGAAGTTCGAGAGGAACTAGCGAAACACGGAAAAGGGGCTCCTGCCTCTAGGGAACTCCAGGCCGAAATTGGCGATCTTCTCTTCATTGTCACAAACTTAGCCCGCAAGCTCGAGGTCGACCCTGAAGTAGCACTCGAAAGTACAAACGAGAAATTCCTTCACCGGTTCAAACAGATCGAAAAAGGCCTTAAAAGAGACCAAGTAACTTTGGAAGAAGCGACTCTCGAACAAATGGATGCTCACTGGAACGCCGCGAAATAAAATGAATGAAACACATATGTGTTTCACGGTTTTCCCGTCGCGCTTCTCATCAACGCTTCACCCTCTTGATCGTGCTCTTTTAGCTACGTGAATAAACACTTTCTGTGACTGACGAAGGAAAATCATTGCCCTTCCCGCAGCTCTCCCTTACCTCTCTTTCGTCAGGAGCCCCGGAGTGAAGGCTTGTGGACCCGGTCAGGACGGAAACGTAGCAGCCGCAGCTTGTCCCTCATTGCCGTGGCTTCCTGGCATTTTTCATTTTAGGCTAACCTACTTTACTTTGAGTGGCTTTTTTATTGGCCGGAAGCACTTCTCCTTTCCTAAGCTCTTGGTGACATGTCAGCCCACCTCTTTCCCGATGGCTCCGCCCTACCTTCTCCCGGTCTTGGCACTTGGAAAATCACGGAAGAACTCACCCCGCAAATCGTCCATCAAGCAATTGAGCTCGGATACCGACACCTCGACTGCGCTGCCGACTATGGCAATGAAGCCCTCGTTGGAAAAGGAATCGCCTCCGCCATCAAAGCCGGACTGTGCACCCGCGACGATCTCTGGGTCACCGGAAAACTGTGGAACACCTACCACGAACCCCAACATGTCCGCTCCGCTTGCGAAAAAACCCTTAATGATCTGGGGCTCGAACAACTCGACCTCTTTCTCATCCACTTCCCCATCGCGCTCGAATTCGTTCCTTTCGAAAAAATGTATCCTCCTGGCTGGACCGCCGGAGGCGAAGCCATGAAGCCAGTATCCGTATCTTTCTACGACACATGGCGTGCTATGGAAGAACTCGTCGACTCCGGCCTCACCAAACGAATAGGAGTTTCTAATATCGGTACCACCATGCTTCGTGAGGTTCTTGCATACGCCCGTATCAAGCCAGCCGTCCTACAAGTCGAAATGCATCCCTACCTTTGCCAGGAAAACCTCCTCCGTTTCTGTCAGGAACAGGACGTCGCAGTCACCGCCTTCTCACCCTTCGGAGCGGACTCCTATCTACCCCTCGGCATGGCCGAGGAAAACGAGCGTATCCTCTCCCACTCGGTCCTCGAGAAAATCGCGAACAACCATGGCAAATCAACCGCCCAAGTCGCCCTTCGGTGGGCCATGCAACGTGGCACTATTCCCATTCCCAAAACACAATCACCCGACCGCTTACGCGAAAATTTCGATCTTTTCGAATTCACCCTAACCTCCGAAGAACTCAACACGATCTCTGCTCTCGATCAGCACAAACGTTTCAACGACCCCGCCGTCTTCGGAGAACAAGCCTTCAAAACTTTCTTCCCAATCTTTGACTAAATGAAATCACTCACAGGAAAAACAGCCCTCGTTACCGGAGGTGGAAGCGGAGTTGGGCTAGGCACGGCAAAGGCCCTCGCTGAAGCTGGAGCTACCGTAACCATCTGCGGACGCAATCTTGAAAAGCTCGAAGCCGTCGCCGGAGATCAACTTTCCGCGCGCAAGTGCGACATCTCAAAACGAGAAGAAGTTGACGCTCTCATCACCGAAATTGGCGCGCCTGATATCCTTGTCAACTCGGCCGGGGTGAACATTGTGAAACGCAAGGTTAGCGAAATTGATCCTACGGACTTTGATAAACTACTCGCTATCAACTGCACTGGCTTTTTCAACCTCATCCACGCTGCCCTTCCCGCTATGCGCGATCGGCAAGACGGCCTCGTTTTTAATATCTCCTCAATCGCAGGAAAACGTGCTTACCCGCTTGCCGGCATGGCCTATGCCACTTCCAAGTTTGGTGTCTCTGGCATGGCTTCTGCCATCAACGCTGAG
>Ga0257110_1001801_pt1 | contig 10063 bp, 22 predicted proteins | sample LP_taG_7_FD_190184 | JGI IMG/M metagenome (GOLD analysis project Ga0257110, IMG submission 190184) | Marine microbial communities from Northeast Subartic Pacific Ocean, Canada - LP_J_2015_P26_10m | ecosystem: Environmental > Aquatic > Marine > Oceanic | place: Canada: Northeast Subartic Pacific... | reverse complement strand
TAAAGAAACATTACGGAACGTAACATGACTGTAACAACTGAGGATGGTGGACGTACAAACATGTATGCCACAGAACCCACCATGTACATGACAAAGGAATCACTTGACAAATACGGCATTGAGACCTATGCTGAACGTGCCGAGAAGATGAACGGTCGTGTTGCTATGCTAGGATTTGTCTCGGCAGTAGTATCATATGCTTTTAGTGGCAGTGTTTTCTTCTTCGGTGCATTCGGATTCTGATAGGCAAGATACTATCCACTTAATTTATGGTTTATGAGTCATCAAAGGTACATATAGTTGATGATTTCTTATCATCGGAAGATCATAAAAGTCTTCATGATGTTATGTTAGGAGATCAGCAGCACTTTCCTTGGTATATCTCTGGTAAAAATTCTATTAAAGAAGGTGCAGATGATTATCTTCTGAATTATCAATTCACACATCCATTCTTTATCTTAACCAGTCAGCATGGTTGCTTTTTTCATAAGTCTGATAAGTTTGATTTAATTTTACCCATACTTAACAAACTAAACTTCATAGCATTACATAGAGTCAAAGCAAATCTAGAACCTCTACACCCAGAGAGACATTATAGTCAATTTCATCAAGATTATATTGGTTATGATGATAGACCTTGTAAAAAAATGTCAACCGCAATTTATTATGTCAATCATAATGATGGATATACTGAATTTTCTGATGGTTCTATAGTAGAATCAAAGGCAAATAGATTTCTTTACTTTAGATCCGATAAATTACATCGTGGTGTTAGTCAACTTGACACAAGATTACGTTGTGTGATAAACTTTAATCTATTATTGGGAAATTGATGACTAATCCAAATCAATTATATGAGGACATGCAAAAACTGGATGACATGTATGAAGAACTTCTCTGGCATGTAGATGACGAGCTACAATTCTCTCATGATGGAGAGAAAATTATTATCACCAACAAAACTTTGGAGCAAAACAAATGAATCAAAACGCAGAACGTATTAATGGTTGGGCAGCAATGCTCGGAGTCATCGCAGCAATGGGTGCTTATGCATCTACAGGACAAATTATTCCAGGAGTATGGTAAATGTTAGTATTCGCATCGGGTCTGGTAATTCTTTTTATTATTAATGCAGTCTTATCTGATATTGATGTTGATGATGACGACCATTTTGATGGTGGTATGATGGTTCCTGCCACACAGGGTATTTAATATCATATCAACATATATTTTTAAAATTATAAAAATCCTACATAAATATCCTATATGGGTATTTTTTTATGAGATCAGTTAAAGTTTGGATCTTAAAAGATGATGGTTCCACATGTTGGCATACCATTCCCTGGGGGAAAAAGCATCTTGATGCTGTACGACAGTTAGGTAAGATTATATTTTCCTCTTGAAAACTATACGAAATTAAAACTATGACCAACGATAAGGAACTGTCGGATCTCAAACTTGAGAGAAAAGAATGTCCGAAATGTGGTGCTACTTGGATTAATGGAAATCATATCTGGCGAGGAACTGCTAATGAAGGTAGCGAATTAGATCTTGCTGGATTGGTTTGTAACAAACTCGGTGACGAGCAATGCATCAATCCTATGAAAGGAAATGATGGCGGAACTAGCTGGGAATATCGTGCTGGATATATTGATGGCATTTATAACTCAAAGAAAAAATTAATGGAAGATATGCGCGATCAGTTCGGAGACCTAGACCTTTAAAGATGAGTATATCTACTCATCAGTAGGGGGTTGACGGATCTAGGATTTGCTGTTATTATATATAAGTCAGTTGGTTAAGAAACCAAAACATTTCTTAATCGTTCGTAACACCCCTCAAACCAAGACCTCTAGGGTGTATAAAAACGTCTTTCATATCCTGGACTTAGGGTGTCTGGGAAATAGTAAAACCATCATCTCCCTGATGATCTTACTTTTTTTCAAAACAATGGCAACACTTTCAAGACAACAACAAACTACCTCGCCGTGGAATGATTTCTGCGATTGGGTAACCTCAACAAACAATCGTCTCTATGTCGGTTGGTTTGGTGTACTGATGATCCCAACACTGTTGGCGGCAACCATCTGTTTCATCGTCGCATTCGTCGCTGCTCCCCCCGTGGACATTGACGGTATCCGTGAACCCGTCGCTGGTTCACTCATGTATGGTAACAACATCATCTCTGGTGCAGTTGTTCCTTCTTCAAACGCAATCGGTCTTCACTTCTACCCCATCTGGGAAGCAGCATCTTTGGATGAATGGCTTTACAATGGTGGTCCTTTCCAACTAGTAGTATTCCACTTCCTTATCGGCATCTATGCCTATATGGGACGTGAGTGGGAACTTTCTTACCGTTTAGGTATGCGTCCATGGATCTGTGTAGCATACTCTGCACCAGTCGCTGCTGCGAGTGCAGTATTCCTCGTATATCCTTTCGGTCAAGGTTCATTCTCTGATGCGATGCCTTTGGGTATCAGTGGTACATTCAACTACATGCTTGTATTCCAAGCAGAGCACAACATTCTTATGCACCCCTTCCACATGCTCGGCGTAGCAGGTGTCTTCGGTGGTTCACTGTTCAGTGCAATGCACGGTTCTTTGGTTACATCTTCACTCGTCCGTGAGACGACTGAAACTGAGTCACAGAACTATGGTTATAAGTTCGGTCAAGAAGAAGAGACGTACAACATCGTTGCTGCACACGGTTACTTCGGTCGCCTGATCTTCCAATACGCTTCATTCAACAACTCACGTTCATTGCACTTCTTCCTTGCTGCATGGCCTGTTGTTGGCATCTGGTTCACCGCACTTGGTGTCTCCACGATGGCGTTCAACCTCAACGGTTTCAACTTCAACCAGTCCATCCTTGATGGTCAGGGTCGCGTCCTGAACACATGGGCAGACGTGTTGAATCGTGCCGGTCTTGGTATGGAAGTTATGCATGAGCGTAACGCCCACAACTTCCCATTGGATCTTGCTGCTGCTGAGTCAACTCCTGTTGCTCTTACCGCACCTACTGTAGGCTGATATGCCTGATGGTAGTCTCCACCCCCTCACATATGTGGGGGGGTTTTTTATAGGTATTCTTACCATTGTCGTTCCATTACTTTGTGTGCTACTATTATGATTGGTAATCTTGAACCAGAAGAAAGCGTTATGTCTAACATGACACAGGATGAATTATGGGAAACCATTGCAACCCTTGGTTGGGATGTAATGAATGATAACATTGTAATTGAAGTTGGTGGCACTCAAGTGAGTGGCATTGAACAACCCGAAGGTTACAATAAGAAGTGGGCATCCCCTTTTGGTCATCGTAAGTATAATAAGGACGCATTCATTGTTCTTAAAAATCTTTCTCGTAATGATGACACTAAGTCTCAACCTATGGACCGGGAACATAAACCCCAACATTCATATGAACCGGTTCAACCACAAGATATTACTGTCAACATGGACGGTGGTGTAGGTGGTTCATGGACTGTAAAGGAAATGAAAGAGACCGATGATGAATTAAATTATGATACTTCTGGAAAATGACACAAGTAATTGATCCCTCAGACGAACGGTATTTTACTAAAACGTCTGATGCTCCATACGATCGTCACACATACAACATTGTATTTTCTAACGGTCAGTCGGAGCACTACCCTTCATGGGAACAAGTACAATCTAGATGGTTTGAAGCACCTACACAATTTCTATCTCATATAGAAGTGATGGATGTAAAACAATCAAAAGGTTTTCAATGATATCAGAAAACACATCAAATAAATTAAGAGGTTTTAAAAATGGTCGCGTCAACATTACAACAACAAAGGAGGGGATGGTTTGACATCCTTGACGACTGGCTTAAACGAGATCGTTTCGTTTTTGTTGGCTGGTCTGGACTTCTTCTTCTTCCCACTGCTTATCTGTCTATTGGCGGCTGGCTTACTGGCACAACTTTCGTTACGAGCTGGTATACCCACGGACTCGCTACTTCCTATCTTGAGGGTGCAAACTTTCTTACAGCGGCAGTTAGCACTCCAGCTGATGCTATGGGTCATTCTCTTCTTCTTCTCTGGGGTCCTGAGGCTCAGGGGGATTTCGTCAGGTGGATCCAACTTGGGGGACTCTGGAATTTCGTGGCTCTCCACGGTGCCTTCGCCCTAATTGGTTTCATGCTCCGACAGTTTGAACTGTCACGTCTCATCGGTATCCGTCCCTACAATGCTATTGCGTTTTCTGGTCCTATCGCTGTATTTGTCAGTGTCTTTCTTATCTATCCACTGGGCCAGTCTTCATGGTTCTTTGCTCCCTCCTTTGGGGTAGCAGCAATCTTTAGATTCCTATTGTTCCTTCAGGGTTTCCACAACTGGACGCTCAACCCCTTCCATATGATGGGAGTTGCTGGTATACTAGGAGGAGCACTGCTATCTGCTATTCATGGGGTCACAGTTGAAAATACATTATACGAAGATGGAGAACAATCAAATACCTTTAAGGCGTTTGATTCAACTCAAGAAGAAGAGACTTATTCTATGGTCACTGCAAACCGCTTCTGGTCGCAGATCTTCGGTATTGCGTTTTCTAACAAGCGTTGGCTTCATTTCTTTATGTTGTTTGTGCCTGTTATGGGTCTTTGGACATCCTCTATTGGCATTATTGGTCTTGCTCTTAATCTTCGTGCTTACGATTTCGTGAGTCAGGAGATCAGAGCAGCAGAAGATCCTGAATTTGAGACGTTCTATACAAAGAACATCCTATTGAATGAAGGACTACGTGCATGGTTGGCACCTGCTGATCAACCACATGAAAACTTCATCTTCCCTGAGGAAGTTCTTCCAAGAGGTAACGCATTGTGATTCAATCTCTAGGATTCTTACTACTTCGTATAGCGATAGGTACTATGCTTATCCATCATGGATATGAGAAACTAGAGAACATTGAAAACTTTGCGGATGCATTTGTAAGACCATTGCATCTTCCATTCCCAATCGTCTCCTCATACTTCGCAGCATTCGCTGAGATTGTGGGGAGTTGGATGGTTATCTGTGGACTCGGCACTCGTCTGGGTGCCTTGGCAATACTAGGTACAATATCATTCGCAATTTATCATGCTCTAGTTACATCTGGATTCAATATCTACTTATTAGAACTCTTAGTTATTTACTGGGGAGGTGCAGCATGTATCGTCCTCAGTGGTCCTGGTAACTTCTCAATAGACCATCTCATAAAACGACAACTAACCTTTACCCTTAATAAGACATGATCAAATCACTATTCAGTATTATGTTTGCTGCTCTAATGTGGGTACAAGTCCCACAGTGGAGTGATGATTGGTCTAAGTGTGCAGTAGATGTACCAGACACAGCATGTCATTGGTATATCACAGCACCCGATAGCACCATGGGTGAAGGATTTAGTTGGGCTAACTCCCCTTGGTTCAGTGTAGAAGGTCTCCGTGATATCGGAGAACTTCATAACACAGTTCAATCTCTTCAGGAAGCATGAATAACTTTGAAGTCTTTCTTTATTTCACATGCTTCTCCTTGATTGCTGGTGGTGCCTTCGCTATGATGTGGTCTAACATTCAATCTATTAACATAGAGATGAGGACTCCTAAACCACGTCATCCTGAAGCACCACAGGCAGGTGAGGAGTTGATGTATGTGGATCTGTCCAGAGAAAAACTGGAAGAGCTTTACAAGGACAAATAATCTGTTATAATTAGAGGGTATAACGACCCTTTTTTTTGTAGGTATGAAATTTATAGGTCTTAGGTTAGATGAACATGACTCTAATGTTTCATACTTTGATGGGTCGGTAGTAAGGTATTATAATTCAGAAAGAGATTATCAAATTAAACATCATGGATTTGATGATCAGAATCATTGGACTAATGTACTTAAAAAATGGAATGTAAATCCATCAGAGATTGATGCTATTGCCATCGTCAAGGATGACAATGGAGTATCAAATGTATTTGGAAGTAGTTTATATAAACATATTGGCATTAAACTATTCAAGTTACTTGGATTTGATTGTCCGATTGTACAGATAGATCATCACTATGCTCATCATTTAAGTACATGGACTCTTGGGGTTAATCCTACAGTTGGTGTAGTATTTGATGGATTTGGTGATGATTATATTACACATAGCATTTTCAGAGAAGACAAAAGAATTCTCACACATCAAATAGACAAATATATTAGTCTCGGTATGTTACTCTCTACAATTGGTGATGACATTGGGATGAGTGGTAATAAACTAGACCATGCAGGAAAGATCATGGCAATGAAGGCTTTTGGAAAACCTTTTAGTACTGATCAGAAATATAATCTTGAAAATTATCACTCAGTATGGAAAGAAGGAAAAGACTGGGCAAGTCTATCTTATACTAATAAAGATCAATTTCAAACGATTTGTGACTGGGTATCCGAAGCACACACTATTACGGAACAGGTATATGCTGATCATTTTCTAGAGCATACTACTGAAGATGATATCATTTCGTACAGTGGAGGCATCGCACAAAACACAGTGATTAATTCTGTACTCAGAGAAATAAGACCTGCTTTACATATTCCTCCTCATTGTAATGATGTTGGGTTATCTCTAGGGTGTATTGAATTTCTTAGAAAATATTATGATCAAGAAGAGTTTGATACATCTGAGTTTCCTTATTGGCAGGAAGATGAAGCGCCCATAGATCCTCCTAGTGATGCTACGATCAAACAGACAGCTGAGTTGTTAGCAAGAGGAAAGGTAGTTGCATGGTATCAAGGTCATGGTGAAGTTGGACCTAGGGCATTGGGTAATAGAAGCATCTTAATGAATCCGACTCTTGCTAGTGGAAAGAATAAAATTAATAGGGTTAAGAGACGTGAAAAGTTTAGACCATTTGGTGCATCAGTTCTAGAGGAAAAGGCATCAGAGTATTTTGATTTCCCTCATACATCACCATATATGTTGTATGTTATGAATCATTTAGATCCTAAATCTTTTCCAGCAGTATCTCATGTTGATGGAACATGCCGAGCACAAACAGTATCAAGAGAACAGAGGACATATTATGCTTTGATTGAAGAGTTTGAAAGACTGACGGGTGTTCCTATGTTGTTAAATACTTCATTGAATGTTGGAGGTAAACCTATTTGCGGGACAAAAGCAAACGCCTTACAAGTTTTATGTGATACTGGAATGAACACATTAGTCTATGGAGATGAAATTATCAATGGATGAATCAGTAGAATATTTTGAGGGTATGACTAAAGATCTTACTAAAGTCCAAAGGTTTTATAGAAAGTTTAAAAACCAAAGGATTAGAATTCCGTGGGAGGCTATTCCTCAAGTACAGTTTGCTCAACATCATGGAAGGCATAGTTATTTCTTTTGTCATGAGTTATTGCCAAGAAATACAGAGGTGAATGAGGTATCTGAATATATGCCATTCTTTCATGGTATTGTAGATGAGTTCATGCATGATAATAAGATAAAATATGATAAGATTACTCGTTCATGTTTGAATTTGACCTATCATATACCAGAACGAAAGTGGTGTGATCCTCATGTTGACAATTACTTCAATCATTATAGTGTCATCTTATACCTGAATAAAGTAGCTGGTAACACTGTGGTCTTTGATAAGACGGTTCCATTTGATGGTAAACATGAAGGGATATATTACTATGATGACTATGATTGGGACAATAATCCCCCCATGAATATAAAGTATGAAGCAACACCAGAGGTGGGTAAGATTGTTTTGTTTCGTGGGGATCAACTCCATGCATACAAGTCTACCGATCCAGGTGATTTAAGATTAGTCTGTGTCTATAATCTTTCTTATTGACACCAATTTCAACTTTTAATTCCAAAAATCGCCCCAAAAAAATTCGGGTATATTTTCACTCAAAAAGGTTTTTTATGAAAAAAGGATTCAAACCAACAGAATATGAAGAAGTTCCACCAAAGAACTTGAGAGCAGCATTACAGAGGAGGACGAAAGAGTTTAAAAACGTCTTGAGAAATCCTGTGGTGATTGCCGCACATCTTGACAAAGTGGATACTAATAATGTAGAATAAATAAGTCACACTCATGCTTTCTACCCATGGACCGTTCATCTTTAATTAAGAAGATTCAATTCGTTCTTTTTGATGAGTTTGACGAAAGTCTGTCGGTTTTAAATGCTAAATTTTTTAGCGGACACTATAATGACATGACTGATCAAGAACTTTTGGATTATTATGAGGAATTGATGTATGCATGTAAAGATTTACAGTATAGATGACTGTAGATATTGCGAAACTTTAAAACATGTTTTGCAAACAAATAACATTTTCTATACAGAAATTAAAGTTTCTAGATTAGGTGAAGTTAATGATGGTATGCCATTCTCTGAGTATGTCAAACTAGAACCAACTATTCCTCTTGTAAGAAAACTTAAGTTTCCCCAAGTATACTTTGATGGTAAGTATATTGGTAGTATGCAAGACGCCCTTAATTATCTTCATGGAAATGAAACTAAATAAAAGTGTAGAAACAATGACAAGGAGGAAGAAGAAAACTCATGATCCTAATGTTGGAATTTTCTCCGAGAAAGTTTTAAAATTTAGGGGTAAAGAGTATACCTTCCACCTTGATATGTGGTTCAAGGTCAAAAAGTTATCGGGAGAAAACAAATGATCTCAGTGGCTCTTTTCTGTTCAGGATTTTTAATTGTCCTGTTTAGTGCTGTAGGTTTTGGTTTTGGTTGGTTAGGTAGGGAGTATTACGAAAACTCTATCATTACAAACAGACTATCTGATCATCCAGAAATGATTGACGACAATGGGAATCCAATTCAATCAGACTTGTATTCTGTAAGATTTGTTGTTGATGATGACGATGAAGACTAACTATTAAGTAAACAATTTTTTAAAATGAAACTGCTAATTTCTGAAGTGCTCCAAAAAGTGAGTAATGCCAAAACGAAAGTTGAGAAGATTAAACTTCTTCAGCAATATAATAGTGATACATTGAGGATGCTTCTTATCTGGAATTTTGACGAAAGTATTGCTAGTGCTATTCCTGTAGGGGAAGTACCTTATAATGTCAATGATGCCCCTGCTGGAACTGAACATACTTCTTTAGAGCATGAATCACGGTTATTTTTCCATTTTATTGAAGGTGGTAATCAGAACTTGACTAAGACTAAACGTGAACATATGTTCATTCAACTTCTTGAAGGACTTCATAAAGACGATGCAAATATTGTCTGTCTAGTTAAGGACAAGCAACTTGGCAAACGTTATAAAGTTACTAAAGCAACAGTGTCGGAGGCATTTCCCCAAATTAATTGGGGCGGACGTTCATAATGTCAAAAGGAATCAAAATGCTTTTTGAAGATTGTGATCCCACACTTGCACAAGATAAGTCTTTGCCCTCAAGTGCTTATCTTGTTGAATATTTACAAGATGGTTTGACCAAATTTGATATTGTCACATCAGGGAAAAAGGTTGACATTTTTGATCATTACTGGGATAACTATCGTAGTGATTTTAAGGGTATGGTTCAATCTGAAGGTAGAGCAAACCCTAGACTTTACAATCCAAATCCACCAAAGAAAAAATGATTTTATTATGGACTACAAACCCTATTCACCAGAATGGCACAGATACAGATACTTAAAAGAAGCAATTGATAAGTATCTTGATGATTATATTGATAATGATACTATAATGAAAGATATTCTTCGTATTGTGTGTGATCGTCAAGAGAAAGCACATGCTGAATATCTTAAATTAGAAGACTTAGAACTTAAACTAGATTTTAGAGACTAAACCGTATGCTTTCTACCAAATACAGACTACGACTAGAATTTATTTGTAAGAAGATTGCGAACAAGGAAGAAGTCCAATTAGATGATATGATCTGGGCAGAAAAGCTTGCCAAATCCCATACACTTGCTAGGGATTGGTTAAAGCAAGCACGACGCCAAGCAGCACAAGACATTGAAGAAGGCAGTACCGACGATTTTCTGAATAGGATGGGTTTAGGAGACCCCGATCCATCCAATCATAAAACGGGGTT
>Ga0257110_1001798_pt1 | contig 10066 bp, 4 predicted proteins | sample LP_taG_7_FD_190184 | JGI IMG/M metagenome (GOLD analysis project Ga0257110, IMG submission 190184) | Marine microbial communities from Northeast Subartic Pacific Ocean, Canada - LP_J_2015_P26_10m | ecosystem: Environmental > Aquatic > Marine > Oceanic | place: Canada: Northeast Subartic Pacific... | reverse complement strand
AATTATTCTCCACTCTTGAAACCACCGTAGGAAGAATGGCTAATCAACCGCGAATATTAATGGTAGATACGATAGGATTTATTGATAATATACCCGCAGAATTATTAGATTCCTTTTCAGCAACACTACAAGAATCTCTTTCTTGTGATATGCTATTATTACTTGTAGATGCATCAGATGACCCCGATGAAATTCGTAGAAAACTTGCAACATCGCGCCGTGAGTTATTTGGAAGAATTGATGATGGAAATAGCCATAATACATTAGTCGTGCTAACAAAAATAGATTTATGTACTGCTGAACAAATTAGTGAAGCAAGAGAAATAGTACATTTCTACAGTCCCTTTGAGTCAATATCGGTAAGTTCTACAACAGGTATTGGGATTGATGAATTAAGATCCGGAATCATGACGCTATTACATGGACCTCCGATAGGAATAAGTGTAATTCCTCCTAAGAACGAAGAACAATTAGAATTGGTAGAATTAGTCGCTCGCGTACACCGCGAAGCATTAGTTATAGAAGTAGAAGTAGATCCTAAATATACTAGAATTTTAGGATGGATAGGTAAAGCAAATCTTGCAAGATTAACAAAAGATCATCCTGAACAGATTCAGATATCTAGTTAATCCTAAACATTTGATAGTAATTGCATCCGGCCATACCAAGGCCAAATTACATGATGTTTTTCTACCAGATCAAATCCATTTAGACCCTGCATGGACCTTAATATTCCATAATTAGCGAAGTCAGCACCGTTTGGAACGTCTCCTCCAAAGAAATCCTCTTCTATTGCTGTTGACATAGAGTTTAGTTGAGTTAAAAGATTCTCTCTAGGTGGTTCATCGAATAGTTTTGCACGGCTTTTTCCAACCATTCTCATAATAATAGCACCGAGCCATTTATTCACTATCCTATCTTTCAATCCAAATTTATCAACCTTAGTAACATAGTCTAACGCATGTAATGATGTACGATAATTCTTGTAAATAACTGCCACAATACTCTTCCCTAAAATATCATTTGAAAAATTCATCCATTTGTCTTGTTTCTCGTCCTCTCCTTCTCTTGGAAATTTAGCCCCATTTTTTTCATCAATATAATGCAGGATATCATTTGAATCATTAACATGAGTTCCATCTGAATCAACAAAAACAGGAACTTTAGTCCAATCAGACCACTTTAATTCAGTTTTTTTCATAGGGTCTACTTCTACATTAGAGAAATCAATACCCCTAGATTTCAACAATGATTTAACCTTCAAAGAAAATGGACAAGTCGCATATGTATAGATTGTAGGTTTCCCGTCAATCGATTTTTCAGGTACTTTATTCGGTTGAACTCCACTAAATGGTTCAGGTCTACTTTTTGCCTTACTAGCCATGTTCACCCGAAAGCGACCTATTTGTCAATGTTCTGTTCTATTTGTTTATACAATTCAAATTAAAAATATAGTGTTTTACAAATATCTGTAATCTGAATTCAAGTTCTTTATTCATGAAATTCTATGAAGGAGAAACCCTCGCACAGTCAAATATGACTACGCTGTTCACTTCAGAATCAGTCTCAGCAGGTCATCCTGATAAGGTCTGCGACGCTATTTCTGACGCGATTGTCGATGCGTGTTTACGTGTTGATCCAATGTCCAGGGTCGCAGTTGAAACAATGGTCAAAGGTAAGTCAGACAAGGCAGTAATAATCTTGGCGGGAGAAGTTAGTTTATCTGGAAAAATTCCTCCATATGAACAAATTGCTAGAGAAACTGCAGCAAATATCGGATATAGATCACACTCAATTGGAATGGACGCTACTAATCCCGATTTATGTGAAGTTCAAGTGCACATAACCACCCAATCTCCAAATATTGCTCAAGGAGTTAATGGTATTTCCGATGATGATGTAGGTGCAGGTGATCAAGGAATGATGTTTGGTTATGCTTGTACTGAAACAGAAGTTGAAAGCGAATTAAGAGGTAGATTTTTCCCTCTTCCTGCTGCTTTAGCTCAACGAATTTGTCGAAGACTCGATATGATTGTTCAGACCAATGAAATCTCATGGATAAGGCCTGACGGCAAAAGTCAAGTTACTGTAGAATATGATGATTCAGGAACGCCTAGTCATGTCCATACAGTAGTTGTTGCGGCTCAACATGATTCAAAATTAAAAGATCAGTTTGATGGCGATGAAGAACTTGAGCACCAATACGTTACAGAAGAAATTCGTAAGCATGTAGTCGAACATGCAATACCTTCTCATTGGTTAAGAAATGGATACAGACTTGTCGTTAACGGCACGGGAAGATTCGCAGATCCCGGAGGGCCTTATTCAGATGCAGGTATCACAGGTCGTAAAATCGTAGTAGATACTTACGGTGGAATGGGTAGGCACGGTGGCGGCGCATTTAGCGGTAAAGATCCAACGAAAGTAGATCGTTCTGCTGCATATTATTCTCGATGGGCTGCTAAGCATATTGTTGCCGCCGGTTTAGCCTCAAGATGCGAGATTCAAGTTGCATATGTGATTGGCGTGTCCGAACCTGTAAGTTTGCATGTCAATAGTTTCGGTACTGGAATAATTAGTGACAAAGAATTGGAAGAGAAAATTAGAGCCGTATTTGATTTTAGGCCGTCATCGATAGTTCGTGATTTGAAATTAAGAGAGCCGAAATATAGCATAACTTCTGCAGGAGGACATTTTGGACGTCCTTCAACGGATGAAGGACAGTTTGAATGGGAGCGTTTAGACAAAAATCGTCTAACTGCTTTGACATCAGACTCTAATTAATCAATTCTAACATGGCACGACCGACCGATGGACACTTGAACAGGGTGTTTTCCGCCAAGCCATGGTGCGTGAACTCGTTAGGCTAGATGAGATACATCGAACCTTTGGCCCTTTAACGATTTTAGAAGGCGTAAACCTTCGAATTGATGAAGGAGATAGGATAGGAGTTGTTGGCCATAATGGCGCAGGTAAAACCACTCTTTTACGTACAATTTCTAATCAAGATCAAGATATGGGCGACATTACCTTCGCACCAGGCTTACGTTTAGCATTCCTAACTCAAATTCGAGATCTTGATGAAGACGCGACTCTAGAAGAGGAATTGAATCGTCGAGGACGCCAATTTCAAGAACTTGAAGATGAAATTACTGAAATCGAATCCCAAATGGCAATTCCTTCTTTCTATGAGGGAGATTGGCAGCCTACAATGGATAGATATCAAGAATTACAGGCATTAATGGCACGTTCAGGCGGAGGAGACGTTGCAGGGCATGCTCAAGAGATTTTGAAGGCTCTAGATTTAGCCCATCACCCCATGGAAACAAAATTGTCTTCTCTTTCCGGAGGAGAGAAAGCGAAAGTTGCTTTAGCAAGACAGCTAGTTGGGTTGAAGGAAATTGATTTACTCTTTTTAGACGAGCCTACAAACCATCTCGACTTACAAACTCTTGACTGGCTAGAAAATTTTCTCTTAAGTTTTCAAGGCGCTTTACTCGTAGTTAGTCACGACAGATATTTTCTCGATAGAGTCTGTAATAATATTGTTGAAATTCAAGATGCTCATTCGAAAGGTTACCCTGGAAATTATAGCTCATTTTTGAAACAAAAAGAATTATTTCTACAAACTCTTGAAGATCGTATAATGAAAACACAAAAAGAATTGAAGAGATTGAAGGGCGCGATGCAATCAATGAAGAGCAATAATAAATTTGACAAATCAATATCTCAGAAACATTTTATGATCATGCGTTCGGAACGTGAATTAAAGTGGCTAAAATCGATTAAACCTAGGCAGAGAAGAATGCTTAATTTTTCCTTACAGGCAACAGAAAAATCTAGTCTAGAAGTTCTTGATTTTCATAAAGCACATTTACATTTTGAAGGCATGAACAGACCGATTTTACATGGTCTCGATGTGGGCGTCCGAAGAGGACAGAAGATAGGCGTAGTAGGGCCGAATGGAGCCGGGAAAACTAGTATTTTACGCGTAATAATGGGGGAACTAAAATTAGACTCAGGTAAACTTGACCTCAGACCTGGCGTTCAGGTAGGTTATTTTCATCAAGACCATCGTTCTCTTAATTTTGACAAAACACCTATCGAACAGATTCAAGAATTGAAACCTAGGATGGATTACAAAGACATCCGTGCAATGCTTGGGCAATTTCAATTCACAGCCGATATGGTAAGTACTAAACTGGAAAAATTAAGTGGAGGCGAACGGGCAAGAATTGCGATGCTTAAGTTATTACTAGAAGATAATAATATGTTACTACTCGATGAACCAACAAATCATCTCGATACTGATGCGAAAGAAGCTCTTGAATACGCTTTAGAAGAATATGATGGAGGTATAATAACGGTAAGTCACGATAGATGGTTTTTAGATAAAATCTGTGATACAATATGGGAACTTCCAGGAGACGGTAGTCTTTGGGTATGGCCCGGAAATTATTCTGAATATATACGAAGAAAGGCCATACAAAAATCCCAAAATTAGGATAATCATTTTTATCGAATCTATAATTAAAGTACTTATTTCATAGATTAATGGACCTGTCCGGTACCCATACTATGTGTATTGGAGTACTTCCACTTAGTATGGTTCGTGGGGCATCTAACAAACAAAATAATAAATCTTTTAGAAAAATATCAATAGAAAGCAATCGCAAATCACGCCTTTCAATCGCAATGATTCTGCTAATGCTTCTTTCAGTTGCGGTGCCTACAATCTCACAATCTCCACAAATTTTAGAAGATACTAATGAAAGGTACCATACTTCTAATGGAACCTTAGATGACGCCTCTACATCCACGCTTCTATCAAATCTGAACACCACAAACCCAATAGAAGTAATAGGAGTTATGGATGATTCTCAACAAGTACATTTAGTTTGGATAGAGAACGGTACAAATCCTCAATTATACTATGCATTGATTTCAACAAGTGGAATTGACTCAGTATTAATCGCAAGTACAGCAGTCGGTCAAAACTCAACAACAGCTCTTTCAAGCCCTTCTTTAGTTATAGATTCAAATTCTCGTACACATATTGTTTGGGCAATCACAGACACTGAGATATTGTACACTCTTCTGGATTCATCTTTAGATGATCAAGATGGTAGCCCTGGCGATATAGCTTCAATGACTCTTGTATCCACATATACGATTGCTATAGAATCAACTGGAGTCAGAAATGAACCAGATATCGCAATTGACTCATTTGATGGAATTCACGTGGTCTGGGTAGATACGTATGATTCTCAAAGTACATTTTTCGGAGCATCTCTAATTTATTATGCAATGTTTGCATTTAATTCATCTGGAGGAAATTTACTCAGTACTTTAATCAATAGTACAATCATTACTCCAGCAATTGGCTACAAAGGTAGCCCAGCGATATCAATAGGTACGAATAACACGGTAATTGTCGTTTGGGAAGATACACGTGGAAGTTTAATCGAGTATGTTGGATTAGTAGATTCTTCGGGATCTATGACTACTGAATGGTTGGATATGTGTGCAGTATTTTACGGTGGAAATTTAAGTAGTGGAGAATATTTCCAAGGTGTTAAGCCGATGCTTGAATCCGCTAGTATTACGGTTTTAGAAACACTTTATGCAATTAGTGGCCAAATGCAACATGCAAATAGCCAGAAGAATTGTGAAGATGCATATGAAATTGGAGGATTTGGTGACGGACCAAGAGACAATCATCTTGGCCAAAATATGACAGATACCTCAGGCGGAATAAGAGCTCTTTCTGATGTAATGTACAATGGTTCTAGTTACAACATACCATCAGATTGGGGGTATAATAGTGAAATGTGGGGGCCAGGTTCAACATGGGCTTGTTTATCTTGGAGAGATAGTTCAGGTAGCGTACCTGGAAATCCTGCAACGCCGAATGATCATCAATGGAATCCGAATGCTACTAGATTGATTATTCCTATCTCCGATGAGGGGCCATTTGGTGGAGATCCGGCACAAGGGTCTGATGATAATCAAAGTATAATTGAAGCACATGATGCTTGTACTAAGGCAGGAATCATACCAATAGCAATAGCAGGAACTTCTGCATATGGACCTTCTACAAATATAGCGGGCGGTTCAGACACGATCGTAAGATCTCATATGATGGATTTAGTACAATGCCCAGGAACCACAGTTGGAACTCAGCATAGAACTTGTGACGACTCATCTTGGAGCACGAAAGATGCTGGAGGCGAGATGTACCTCTATCCATCGAATAATATGGCTAATTATGAAGGGGATTTTGAAAGTGGCTATCTGACAAATGGTTGGGCAGTTTCAAGTCCATCAAACAATTTTTGGTCTTTAGAGTCAGCAAATAATGGAATTGTCTACTCATCCACTAATCTATGTGGCATTGGCGGTTCTGTTGCTAACCCTTCATTTCATTCCTTGAATTGTACTTATTATCATCCTCCAAATATATCCTCAGTTGATCTCACAGTTGGAATTGATAACTGGGCTTCAGAATTTAGTATGGACGTTATTCTTCCTAATGGGACGGTAGAGTCATTCAATTCAACAGATCTTTCTTCTGCAGGAATTTCATCAGGCAATAATGGAATTCTAGTAAGTTATACAGATATTGGAAATTATACCATTTATCTCAACGACTCATTTGGCGATGGTGGATCTTCAGTGTCAGCCGACTATTCTTATGTATCTCAGACCAATCCCTCTTATACTCCTATTTCAGGAACTTATTCTGCAGAATCGGGTACTATTTCTGATAGTGAAAGTACCAGTTTAGAGTACGTTGGAATTTTAGCTGACGGTGCAGTAAGTTTCTCTTACAATATTTCTTCTGAAGCAAATTATGATTTCTTACAATTTTATATCGATGGAGTTTTATTAGCACAATGGTCAGGTTTACAGAATGGTAACTTCACTACACCAATCACTCTAGGTCAACATACTTTGATGTGGAAATATGTCAAAGATGGAAGTGTTAGCGTCGGTCTTGATACTGCTTGGATTGATGATGTTGTGGTCCCAGTTGCAAATTATACTGAAGAACTCAACGCTCTCGTAAATGAAATAGTATCTTTAACAACAGGTAGCGGATCTACAGAAACGTTCCTTACAGTATTGAATCCTTATTCTATTCTAAACTCACCAAGAAGTGATTGGTCTAGAGGAATGCCAGCAATTACCATAGATGATCAAACCGGGGAATATATCGAAGACGTAGGACCGAATCTAGATTATATTTGGCAAGATGGTATAGGTTGGAGTACAATAGGACATTTTGTCTTAGTTAATGATACCAGATTAACTAGTGGTCATGGCTGGTCAGTAAATCCTGAAGTTAATGTTGATGACAACGGTAACGTGCATGTAGTCTGGGTAGATGGTAGAGATTCCATGCCCGGCAAGGATGTGGCTTCACAGCTACATTACATGCAACTAGATTTGAGTCGTGCTGGAATGCTTGATGGTGAGGCTGATGGCTTAGATTTGAACCAAGTAGCCGTTGTTACAAACTCTGCAGTACCAGGTTCAGACATGACTTATGGAGCTAATCCACGCGTTGATTTCGATAATGATGGTTCTATACATATTACTTGGTTCGAATCAATGGATGATACGATAACTGATGAAGGAATAGTAGAATTAAGATGGACTCGAATAAATGCTCCTCAATTAGATAATCAGGGGGCACTTCTGACTGGTCAAACACTAACCGACGCCTATGGTGTCATCAATACCCGAATCATAGCATCTAGTTCAGATAATTTAATGGGTATATTTGGAAACAATGTTGAATCTGCATCTCAACCAATAGTGAACTTTAATTGGCCAAATAGAGACATTATTTGGACTACAGATGATTGTTCTAATTCTGATATAAATGAAGATAAATGGGATGTCTGTATGTGGTCAGAAAATGTTTGGGACATCGAAATCAGTTCAGATCCAGTTGAAATGAGTTTCACCCCTTCTCAATCGTATAATACAAACTATCAGATAAATGCCATCCAATTACCTGGTGAATCCGATATAGTAACTATTGACATTCAAGGAACTCCGAATCATTGGTTTATTGATGCTGGTTTTGCAGGAACATATCAACACACAACAACACTAATAGAAAATCAGATGAATAATTTTGATTTATTCATTAGAGCCCCATCACTAAATCAAGTTAATGAAAATCAAGAGTTTTGGTTGACTTTATCTGTGACCTCATCAACTAAAGACGAAGCATCTATTACAAAATTAATTAAAATAAATCTTGTAAATAATGGTGATTGGAATGATGATGATTCAGATGGCGTTTATGATGAACAGGATTTATGTCAATTTGGAGAGTCTAATTGGATATCATCTCCTCTCAATGATCATGATGGTGATGGTTGTAAAGATTCTTCTGAGGATTTAGATGATGATAACGATGGCTACCTAGATTCAGATGACTTATGTCCAACTGGTCAAATTGGAGAAATTCTAGATGATGATCATGATGGTTGTGATGATCGTAATGAAGATATTGATAATGATGGCGACGGTGTAGTAAATGGTTACGATCTTTGTCCTGATGGTGCTCAATATTGGGGTTCATTTGCAATTGATAATGATGGTGACGGCTGTCGTGATGCCGATGAAGATGACAATGATGACAATGATCCTTACTTAGATATTAACGATGATTGTAGTTCTGGGTATTCTTGGTGGGATGACCTATATTTCGATCATGATACTGATGGCTGTCATGATGTATTTGATGACAATGATGACGATAATGATGGCATTCTAGATCGTGATGATTCTTGTCCTCAAGGACTTGTACTTTGGATATCAAGTCCAGCTACTGATCAAGATGGAGATGGTTGTCACGATGCAACTGAAGATAATGATAGAGACAATGATGGTATTTCTGATGATTTCGATCAATGTTCAATGGGGGCTACAGATTGGCTTTCTACTACCATAAATGATTGGGATTCAGATGGTTGTAATGATTTACTTGAAGATCTTGATGATGATAATGATGGATTTTTAGATACTGAAGACAATTGTATTAGAAGTGCAATGTATGTTACTAGCGGCAATTCAGATGGAGATGTAGATAATGACGGCTGTTTAGATGATTTAGAAGATGAAGATATTGATAATGACGGTATAGACAATGGTCTAGACAATTGCCAGGACAATCCATCTTCAGGTTGGGTATCTACAATTACTGAAGATGCTGATAGAGATGGCTGTCACGACGCTAATGAAGATGCAGACGACGATAATGATGGTGTTTTAGATAATTTCGACCAATGTCCCAATAGCTTAGAAAGCGGATTAGATATGGATAACGACGGATGTCATGATTTAACTGAAGACTTTGATGACGATGGAGATGGTATTTTAGATTCTAGAGACAATTGTCCAAATGGTTTAACGAATTGGCAATCATCTAAATCAACTGACATAGATAGTGATGGTTGTATGGATTCTATTGAAGATGATAACATTGAGATGAGTATTGTTCAACTATTTTCTTCTAATTCAGCCATAACTGCAGGAATATTTAGTATGGGCGTGATATTATTGATAGGTTTGATTTTAGTTCAAAGAAACAGGCCAAAGATACGACAATTCTCTGACGATACTGAAGATGTTAACGCAATTTTTGAAAAGCAATTCCAAGATTGGAATAATGAAAATACCGATCAGAAGTTAGACGACTTGACTAAGGTAGGATATTCTCCAGAAGTAGCTCTTGCTATAATTGAGAATGAAAAGAAAATAATAGAAGATTCTATTGAAGGTCAGATATGAATCATTTTCTTAACCTGTAGGGGTAACTGGAGTATGGGGAAGTTGACCATGCGAGCAGTTAGGGTGGAGTGCGCGACATCTTCAATTAGTCATGATTTACGTATTCAGAAGGCACTTGAATTTGTTAGTTGGGATTATCGGGGAAACCTAGGAATAATCAATGGTAATCTTCGATTAATGGTTGAATGTATCACCTTAGATGCCCAATGTCTTCCGCCAGGATTTAGTATTGAAGGTATTTCTGTCATAGAGGTAT
>Ga0257110_1001797_pt1 | contig 10068 bp, 8 predicted proteins | sample LP_taG_7_FD_190184 | JGI IMG/M metagenome (GOLD analysis project Ga0257110, IMG submission 190184) | Marine microbial communities from Northeast Subartic Pacific Ocean, Canada - LP_J_2015_P26_10m | ecosystem: Environmental > Aquatic > Marine > Oceanic | place: Canada: Northeast Subartic Pacific... | reverse complement strand
CACATCTGGTATTTACTATAAGATCCAAAAAGGAACATATGTAAGTGATGCTAATCAATCTGCCGGAAACCAACTTCTTGTAAGTAGATTTGATGTCAATAATACTAATGGTAACAAGTCGAATAATTTATTGGTTGCTGATAATACTAATTATGAATTACTTGGTGGATATTCTGCTGGTGATGGTAATAATTACTCTATCTTGTTATACACAGCAAATAATACAGAGGACTATGAACTTTACTACAAGATTACATTATCAACAACAACAGAGCCTCAACCTGAACCGGAACCTGAACCCGAACCGGAACCGGAACCTGAACCCGAACCGGAACCCGAACCGGAACCTGAGCCAGAACCAGAACCGGAACCTGAACCCGAACCGGAACCGGAACCTGAACCCGAACCGGAACCCGAACCGGAACCCGAACCGGAACCTGAGCCAGAACCTGAACCAGAACTTCCAGATTTCCCAGGTGAAACATATGACGAAAATGGAAATCCTGTTACAAGACCTCCTGCTAATATTAATTTTGATGTAAATAATCTCATGATAGAAAACAATCTTGGTGAGCCTTGGGATGTTGATGAAAATGGTTATGAAGATAAATATGATCATGTTTCTTTCACTATTCCGGCATGGCAAGAAATTGTTGAACTACGTGTTATTGCTATTACAGTTAAGGGTGCCACACAGAATGTTAAATATAAGATACAAAAGAAGAATGCTGTTGTATTCTCTGATACCGACATGATTAGTGGTTCATTTAACAATACAGATACAGGAAAGAATATTCTTGTGGATAATAATGGAAATCTTTATGCTCTTAAGGGTTCAGACTATGGTAATGATTATTCAATCCTTTTCTACAACGAAAATGGATTTGATGCTCCATTATACTATAAATTAGAAGGTGTTGCTGTGGTCGAACCTGAGCCTGAACCTGAACCTGAACCTGAACCCGAACCTGAACCTGAATCACCATTCACAATTAATTCTCATATACTTGAATTTGAGACTACACTTACAGATTCTGTGTTCGCAACTCTTTCACAGAGTGATAAGGACAAGTTACAATCAGCATTCCAACAAGTATATAGTCAAATATTCACAGAAGAAGGTGTTGATATCAATACCATAATATTCGAGTAATTGAATATAGTTATAATGAGCTTTTACCAAAATAAATATATTGTAGATAGTGGCACGTTTTCAAACCAACATTAGTTCATCGTGAGTTTAGTAACCAAATAAAATTTCATTTAGATACCATATAAAATTAATAATTTCATTAAATAAAATTATTAATATAAAAATTAAACACATACTTTTACAACAGGAGCTACATAATTAGGACTTGCCTTACATGATTTTGATTTTCTATGAGCTGCCAACGCACGGTTATTTTTAAATCCCTGTTCACATGCTGAACAATAATACTCAAGACTTTTCTCTGTAGCAAACTTAGTACTTAAAAATTTATGAAGACATGTGAACTGCATTGCTTCAAGATTCTTCTTGGTGTTGTTATAAAAATCACGTGTCTCGTTAAGTACTTTATCTTTATGTTCGTTGAAAGTTGTGAATTCAATATTTATTTGTTCCATAACCTCGTCTGTCATCATATTTCCACCACCAGACATTTTATTTATATCTCCTATACGTTCATCTATGTAATCAATAACTCGAATCGCCAAATCTATCTTGTCTAATTCATAATTCGCATTATGAATATATAGCAATACTTTTCCCATATGAAATTCAAAATAAAAATTTTCTTTCTCTGTGATACCACCAGTATGATTAACTAGAATACCACAACATTCATTATCTTTTACATCATTCAAAAACTTGATTACATCTTTCTTAGGGACTTTACTTCCATCAGCATATTCTTTCGTCTCAAACATAATCTGTGGCTTTCCAGGGCGACGCATAATGAAGTCACCCTTTCCACCTCCGGAAAATGTTGTATCCCTAAGTTCACACGATGGATAAAGTGTGTTTATTAATCCTGCTAACTTTCGCTCACCAATATTTCCTTTATCCTTTGACCTACCATATTTAGATAAATATCCTTCCATATCTTTACATGTCTTTTTTGTAACAGCTTTGGTCTCAACACCATCATTATATATACGTATTAAAGCATCTGCTATGCGTTTCTCACTTGCCCCTACTAAACTTGAAATAGGTGTATGTATTTCTTTAACAAAGTTTTCCAATTTACACCCCATAGTATCACTTAATGCTTTTACTAATACATCCTTTTGTTTACCATCTTCAACAGCACCTTCAAGCGCAACACGAATCATACGCTCGTTATCTTTTTGTGAATCAACAAATTGTGATACAATAAGATCTTTTACATCTGTTTTCATAGAACCCATAGCATTATTTATTTGATGAACACTCGTTTGAAGAAACTCACGTGTTGCATTTTGAACCTCTAACTGCTTATTTAACGATTCCATTTGATTCAAATGATTCCCAAAAAAACCTTCTATTTTAGACATCATCCCCTGTGCAAGACCCTTTTCATTACCACCAAGAACTTTCTCCATCATATCTACCAACCATAAATTTACGTCATCTGGATTAAGTGTTTTATTCTTAGAATAAAATTCAACAACTTTGGGGTTACTAATTACAATACTCATAATTGTAATTAGGATTGTAATACTTTTAAGTATTTTGGAAATATATTTGTATGTATAACTAATTTTGAAAGAAATTAGCTATTGAAAATCTACCATAATAATTTTTATCTTTATATTCTGTTTCCCATTCATCTTTCATATTCACTTGCATAACTTCATGTTTATAGTGACCAGGAAAAAATATTGTTCTATTATTTTTACACTCAATTGTCTCATCCATATCTGTTAATATCAAATCTCCACCTGAAAACATCTTAGGTTCCCTATAAATCCAAGTTAACTGTGTAATAACAGAAACATCCTTATGACTTTTGTAATACTTATCATTTTCATAATAATTTACCATAATTGAATTACTTTTTGTATTTACAAGATACCCACCAAATAACGTTTCATTTTGTAACATATTTGTAAATTCTTCAAAAACATACTTATAATTATACTTATATAACGCTGAATACTTAGTCGGTTCAACATAAAATCTATATGACTTTACCTTTGATTCACCATTATAATCCTTAGCACTCGATTTGTCTTTTTCTGAACGAATCAAATTATCAAGACCTAAATTCATATAATAATCCATTTCAACAAAAACCTTTTTCAACTCATCATTTGAATACCAATTATCAATAATCAAAGCATCCATGTCATCCTTACGGAGCTTTTGGACAATCCAATCTTTACTCACATCATCAAATGTTATTTTATTTTCCATATATTATCTGTTTTAATATATACATTATCTCTACGTATTTTCCTTGGCTATAATATAAACCATGCTTCAAGAAATAGATATAGATTCAAAACAAGTTGGACTTGAAATGACAAACACCAATTCACATTCTAATCTCACATCGTTACAAGATAAGAAATCTTGTTACCTATCTCCTCGTTTCTTCTCTAATAATGATAACTCTCAACCAGAACAAGATCCTACCCACTACATTTTCACATGGAAATATTATATTATCAAACTCTTATTCCATATAAGCTTCCATATAACACTACTTTCAACACTTGAACCTCTTTTTTTCTTCAAATATGCTGTACCTATGGAAAGAACCATGTTTTACGACCAACTAGGTGATTTTACAACATATCAACATAAGTTATTTGAATCACATGATTCACAGAATATTAGAAACCAACCATTCTATACCGCATTTATACAATTCCTTCAATATCAAGGCACTAACGCTGACCCCACACTTATAGAAATGGGAAATAACGCAGAAAAGGCAGAAAAAGAAAATGAAAAATACAATGATGAACTTGAAAATATGGGATACATGTTCCCAATATACTGCGGTTCAATTACATTAACTTATTACTTAGTAGTACAGTATCTTTATAATTATAAAAACTTTGGAATACAAGTTTTAGGAGAACATATCGCTCTTATGATATTTGTTGCTGCTTACGAACTATGGTTTTTCACAAATGTTATTCTTAAATACCATCCATTTACGACAGAACAAGTTATGGATTTCATGATGAATTGCTTGTTTGTAAGATTATACGATTATTATCCTGAAATGAGAGTTATCGAACACAACAAAACCGCTATATGCGAGGCAAATTGATTAAACTATTATATTTTGCTATAACATGTCTAATAACAAAATATATTTACCTTATGAAATAAAAATTAAAATACTTACCTATCTAAGCTACACAGAAGTTGCAAAAATAATTAATAGTCGTGATGTTTTCCATAATCTTTGTAAAGACATAGATGTTCCCATAATTTACAAAAATGGTTCTTTCAATAACATTAATGGGGGATGCTTTTACTGTAATGAAAAATTAGGTTACTCTTATAACATCAATATGTGTAAATGTATAAACGCAATGGAACCTCTTGAACTTACATTCAAATATCCATGTGTTTGCTCAAATTGCTCAAGAGATATTTCAAGGGGAAACCAATATCGCATTATATGTAAATCCTGTGGAAAATATAGCATGCACGTCGGTATCACATCATTCTCATGACTAATTATGGAGTTCGTTAATGAACTCCTACTTCCTACGATAACTTCTGTTTTGTTTAACTTGCTTGCCTTTGCGGCCTTTCTTAAAGGTTCGTTTCTTTCGTCTTGAACCACCATGATTATTACCATTACCATCAGCACCAGTAGTAGCATCTTCTATAGCAAGAACTTCTCTTCTTCTGAAAACACCATCATATACCAATCTCAAATCTCCTGGTGTATTTGCTATTTGTTCAAGTAACGTAGATAAAGTCTCCTGTGTAATCTGTAATGGACTAATATTATGTACTGTAGAAAGATGAAAAAGAGTATAACCAACATAAGCACTATTAGCTATTGAACTGACAATAGGACCAACAAAAGGGACCCAATTACTTGTTATATTTAACATTACAGAACTGTTGGCAGACATCGGTTGAACCTCTTCCGGATAAAGAACACGTAACAAAACCATAGTTGTGGCACTCATACCACCAATCGAATTTGTAATAGCATTATTAATAGAATACGCATGAGTTCGTAAATCCAAACCGGTTTGTCTTATTTCAAACATCAATTCATTCATAGAACGTTGAAAGTTCATCTCTGCTGATACACCACCTGACCATGTAAGAACACCAGATACAAGATCATTCATATATATGGCAAATCCTCTATCCCATGATAGATGACTTTGGTAACGAAGACTATCGATAGTATTATTAGCTAAACTTTGTGCCATTGTTACAGAACGTTGAGCAATATTTGTTGTCATCTCAACTATTCCTATAGTAAAAATCTCTTGCATAACTGTGAACCATGAAAAGAATATGTTTCCACTTTCAGTTTCTCCAAAATCACCGATATCACGAACTATATAATCCTGACGAAGATCCAATATACGTGTCATAAATGAATAAACACTAAAAAGAGTAGAAAAAAGAAGCCATGAGTTCCATACAAATGAAAGAAAACATAAGAAAACAGCTCGACGTCTATATGCTCTCTGTGCTGGTGATAATGTATTTTCACTTTCCAAAACTGGTTCATCTGGTTCATCTTCAGGTCCAGCACCTTTCATATCTTTTTTAAGAGATTTTTCATATTGGTCCATTATTAGTCCTGATTTTTCCCACGCAAAAACGGTTAGTATTTTAAATAGATTATTATTTTTTATTGTTTCATCACTTTCTATTTTTGATAGAACATCGTCATTTTTGTATATCTCATTAAGTGTTGTTTCGTATTTACCAAGTATAGCATCATCACCTTCAACAATAAAATCATGTAGTTGTTCTATAACAGTTTTTACCTTTCCATCTTCTGACACTTCGCTAAACATGGTCATAATTGTTTTTAAAACGTTTTCTGTATCTTTTCGTTCTTGATTTTTTTCACTTTTTGTTTCACCATCTGTTTCACCATCTGTTTCATTTTTAATTTTATAGTTCATACTTGGAATATGTTTGGCATATTCAGTAAATAATTGTGTTCTTAATGGAACATAATGGTTATATATGTTGACAACATGTTGTATATATGATTCTATACCGGATGCTATTTCTTGTTTACCTTCTTTTGTTTTACTTTTGTCTTTAAATTCATTATGTTTTGTCATTAGATTTCCTCTTCCAATACTATTATCACCATGAAGACCATATAATTTATTTCTATCTTCAAAAAGGAGTTCAAAATTATGTGCTGTTATATTGTTATCTTTATAAGTAAATCCATATTTTTTTATGGGTATATCATTTGGAGAAATCTTGATGTAAGTTGCTATTCCATCTTCATCCGGGTTTACTTTTTCGTTTTCAATTTCTGTTTCTTTGTTTTCAGTTGTTTCACCCCAAGCTTCCATTTTGTTAATTGTTGGAACTTCGAGTTTATCGTAAGGTAATATTTCTTTTAATTGATTAATAAACGCTTTTTCAGTTTCTGGTTTGTGCTCATACTTTTCTCCACCTTTTTGTTTATATTTTTGTTCAGGCATATATACAGTACAAAAATATAATTATTTCTCTATTGTCACCGATTTTGCTATTTTCTTAATAACCTTTTCTACATCGACAGCGTGTTTAGCTTCGTCGTCTTGGACGGTTGTTTCTAATATTTTCATAAATTTATCATTTTCTTTTGTTCCAGCGTTGTTTGCCTTAGGGTTTTCTTTGACCCATTCTGGAATTTGACGCATATTTGATTTGCTCACTTTATTTATTGCTGCAGCCATTTTAGAGTGATCCTTATCTTTATCCCATCCGGCTTCGTCTTTTACATACATTATTCCTCTTTTGGCGTCTGAGCTGTGTATAGGACGTTTGGTAATATCAAGCTCTTTCAAACTTTCGGTCATAAGATTCGTCATCGTTTCCACGAATCCGTGTTGTGCTGTATCTTCGAGATCTTTAAGCTTAAGTTTTATATTGCTTACAAACTCGATCAAAGTAATAGCATCTTTACAATCGTTGTTTAAAAATAACTGTAAGTTAAATGTATTTTGATTGTTTATCGTATTCTTACATTTGTTATAATTGTTTGCTGTGGATGGTTTATCGATCGCATTTTTTATTATTTCGTAAATCTTTTCCTCTGATAGACCTAACATTTTTGCCGGTTCGGGTTCTTTTGGTTTGCATTTTTTCAAATGCCTACTAAGAGATGAACTATGTGTATAACTTTTACCACATATAGGACATTCAAACTCGTTCATTTTGTTTTGAATATCACATGTAAGTATTTTATGTTTTTGAGTATTTATATGCCTTGCATAGTTACATCTGTCAGTTGTTACAAACGAACATGGATAGCATGTATATTTTTTTTCTTCTATAATATCTTGATTGTGTCGTTTGGTTTTTAGATGTTGAAGATAATTATATTTAATATGTGTTTTAAATGAACATTTTTCACATGTATATTCATTTTTCATGTATATAATATACACATTTATTTAAATTGATTTTTGTAGTCTTTTTTGTTAGCATTAGTTAGCATTAGTTAGCATTCATGTTTTATGGTAACAATACATATATAATTTAATATAAAACATAACCATTTAACGTAATAAATTATAATGCTTGATTTATGTAGTCTTTTTGTAGTCTTTTTTGTTAGCATAAATTAGCTAAATTATATTGCTTGATTTTTGTAGTCTTTTGTAGTCTTTTTTGTTAGCATTAGTTAGCATTCATGTTTTATGGTAACAATACATATATAATTTAATATAAAACATAACCATTTAACGTAATAAATTATAATGCTTGATTTATGTAGTCTTTTTGTAGTCTTTTTTGTTAGCATAAATTAGCATTTTTGGCTAAAAATGTCCAAAATGTCCAACGATGTTTTCATTTTTGTAAAAAAAGTTATCGTAACAAATATTTTTACTAAATAATGAAATAAGAGCATTTCAGTCACAAGTCAAAAGTGCATGTTTTTATTCCATATTCTCGTTCAGATTTTCAAAAAGGACAAAAATAAAAATGTCCATTTCAGAATTTCTGTTGCACTTTTGAAATTAAAAACATGCACCCCCTAGAAACTTGATTTTATAAAATATATTTTTTGAAGGGTAATCTTTTTTTATTAAAAACTGGTGTTTCTACTACCTAAACGTCAGCCAAGCGTCAGCCATCTAAATTTATGGTGTGATAAAATATATATAAAATAATATAATATTATCATAAATGGTGTAAATATATATATAATTATAGGGTAATCTTTTTTTTACGATGGCGTCAGCCAAGCGTCAGCCAAGCGTCAGCCATTCAAAATTATGGTGTGATAAAAATACATAAAACACTATATATTGTTATCATAAATGGTATAATTTTTGTATATAATGATAGGGTAATCTTTTTTTACGATCGCGTCAGCCGGACATTTTTTAAAAAAGGAGTACTTTTGCTCTTTTTTTATCTTTTTTGTTAGCATCTGTTAGCATGACCAACAATAGTGTAAAGAAATTATTAAAAAATATTAAATATTAAACGAAAAATGGTAATAATCTTATTTATTTTATAATTTTGCTCTTTTTTTTATCTTTTTTTATCCTTTTTGTTAGCATCTGTTAGCATGACCAACAATAGTGTGAATAAAATATTAAAAAATATTAAATATTAAACGAAAACTGGTAATAATCTTATTTATTTTATAATTTTGCTCTTTTTTTTATCTTTTTTTATCCTTTTTGTTAGCATCTGTTAGCATATTGTCCAAAAATGTCCAAAAAAATAAAAAATTAACGCAAAAAGGTTAAAAATAACACAATATACACCATAATACCGTAATGTTTTGGATTTATGTATTAAAATGTGAAAATAATATGTATTATATAGGTTTAACACAACATTTATATAAAAGACTTGCAGCGCATAATAGAGGGGAAGCATGTAAGAATACAAAAGATAATAAACCTCTTGAGATAGTTGGTCTTTATAAAGGTTGTGTTAATTTTAAATTTAATAAGTATTTGAGAGAATACTATGGATCTGTTGTTCCCAATCGGGAACGTTTGTTTAAAATCTTGGATAATTTCGATCTTGACTCTAATATATTGAAGGAAGACATCGAGACAGTTGAAAATTTCGTTACGGAACACATGCAGGATACATTTGGATTCCAAAATGTTCGTGGAGGTAGATATTTGCGGGGTCAGGAAGCTATAGTAGAAGATAAAACGGTTCATAATGTGCGTCCCAAATGTTTTTGTGGTCTTCCATGTGAGATTCAAAAGAGGAATCAAGGGAAAAAAGTGAAGTTTATATGTGTTTGTCCTCTTCGAAATGTGTGGGATAGCATGCGTAATGATTTTAAACTAATACCTATAGCAAATAAATGTAATTTCCATAGTGAATATTTGGATGATATAGAGTTTAGGGTAACTTACACCGCAATTAGTAATTGAATTTATGATATTTATTATTTTATCTGTGTAAATATCATATGACACCTCCAGGACTTCTTGCGTTTGCACTTATTATTGGATATTTTATTTTAACTATGATATTCTCTTTTACAATTTCGTTTCATATTGGATTATTAATTGGTGCTGTTTCATATATATTTTATGAAATTTTGGGATTCGTATGGCCTTTTATAAAAATGGGAGCATCATTTTTCAGGATCATGAAGATAATGATAATTATTTTTATTTTATTTCTCATATACAACATGATATTTTCCTCTGATGATAAAAAAAGAAAAAGAAGAAGGAATTAAAGTATGAATAAATAAGATTTCTAGCATTCTAGGATATATATGGGATAAATGTGTTCGAAATTATATTATCAAAATGTGATATTGGGAATGGTAAGATTATATTAATGTTTTTTAAAGAATTTTGCTAGAAGACTAGAAAATCTATTTTTTATATCCAAAAATGGAAAAACATGGCAAAATAATTTACAAGAATTTCTCAGTAAGGAAAAAA
>Ga0257110_1001796_pt1 | contig 10069 bp, 9 predicted proteins | sample LP_taG_7_FD_190184 | JGI IMG/M metagenome (GOLD analysis project Ga0257110, IMG submission 190184) | Marine microbial communities from Northeast Subartic Pacific Ocean, Canada - LP_J_2015_P26_10m | ecosystem: Environmental > Aquatic > Marine > Oceanic | place: Canada: Northeast Subartic Pacific... | reverse complement strand
CTAACCAACCCCCCCACCCCACTCTAACCCAAAGCTGGCGGTCTTGTAACATCCGTCGGGCGGGACTGGGGACCTAACCAAACCCACCCGCCCCACTCTAACCCAAAGCTGGCGGTCTTGTAACATCCGTCGGGCTGGAGCTCCGCCGTGCGTGACCTCGCGGGCCCACCAAAATGGTGGTGTCTATTTTGTTTTTGTGGAGATAGCCACGCAGAGGCGGCCGTCTACTTCGCTCTACTTCGCTCTAACTTGTTAGTCGGCGATGTTCATTTTGTGTGTTCATTTTGTTTGTCTATTTTGTTTTTGTGGATATAGCCACGCAGAGGCGGCCGTCTACTTCGCTCTACTTCGCTCTAACTTGTTAGTCGGCGGCCCCCAAAATAGACGGTGTTGTGCCGAATTGGACGCCGCAAAATAGACGCCGCCGCCGCCGCACGTTGACGTCACGGTGAAGATGCCGCAAGAGCTCCCCCACCAAAATAGACGCCACCAAAATGGTCGACCCTGACTAACAAGTTAGAGCGAGTAAGCTACATTCTTAATTGCGGGTGGGGTCCAAACTAGAACGCGTCGTATTTCCTGCGGCGGCATAAGCCGTGAGGAAATAGAGTACGGGGGCAGTGCCCAACCAGGTCATACTAGAAGTGCCACAACTCGCTACACCAAGGCACGCATGGGGTAAGTGTTCACACAGCCTGCGTTCCATGTATTGCTCCACATAGCGATGCTCTATTTGGCCATTTATCCCATGGTCTTACACGCCGCTCCTCGTGGTAATGCCCATGGCGCCCTTTGCATCATCCAAAGTTTTAGTTGCAATCTCGTCAGCTCGGTGTGCACCTTGCTTGAGAGTCTGTGACAGAAAGAGCTGATCTGCGGCAAGCTCTTTATACGCGCGTTGGATAGGATCGAGGTGAGCGATGATAGCATCGGTGAGCCTGGGCTTGAAAGCACCCCAAGAGAGGTCAGAAACATCACGCAGGATTACTTCCCGTTCAAGACCAGTGACAGATTGATAAATATTGAGAAGATTAGTGGCCTCTGGGCGATCAGGATTGTCCCACTCGAGACCTTTCAGTTGGTCAGTCTTGCACTTCTTGATCTTGGATGCGATGAGGTCTGGTGAGTCGACAAGGTTGATGCGTGAACCGTCAATTGGTGCTGACTTTGACATCTTAGCTTTACCATCTGCAAGAGACATGACTCGTGCCCCCTCCTTGACAATTAGCGCCTTGGGTTCACGAAAGACTCTGCGCCGCTTGCAGTATAGGTCATGGAAGCGTCGCGCAATGTCCCGTGTAAGCTCTAGATGCTGGCGCTGGTCCTCACCAACCGGCACGAGATCTGCTTGGTACAGTAGTATATCAGCGGCCATGAGGACGGGATAGTCGAAGAGTCCAACCGCAACGTTTTCTCCTTGTTTCTGTTTCTTCTCCTTGTACTGGATCATTCGCTCAAGCCAATTCATTGGCGTCATGCAATTCAAAAGCCAGGCGAGTTCTGCATGTGCACTTACGTGGGACTGCACGAAGATAGGTGCAATATCTGGCTCGACACCAGCCGCGATGTACAACGCCGCAGCATCCAGTGTCTCCCTGCTCAAAGCTTTTGCATCATGTGGCATAGTTATCGCGTGCAGGTCAACTACACAAAATAGGCTATCATATTCGTGCTGATACTCAACCCACTGTCGAATAGCGCCCAAATAATTTCCCAAGTGCAATGACCCCGTCGGCTGCACCCCGCTCAAGACGCGCTCCCGCCTCGCGGTCCGGTTTGCCTCGCCAACCCCCGAAAGCGAAGATCGAACAATCGTGGCACGAAACCGATGCGATTTTAACCCTGAGGGCCCGCGGCACAATGACCGCTGCATCGCAAACGCCCGAGCGGACACCAATGTCATGACGACCAGCATGCCACTCAATGGTGCGCTTATCCGGGGGTTTTCGTGGGGTACCTTGGCGAGCCGAGCCAGGTGGCGGCCGGAGGCCGCCCCCTAGCCGTCGCGGCGGAGGTTGGTCGTGGGGGTGGCGAGGGCGGCGCGGTCCGCGAGGCGGCGCGCGCCGTCGTCGAGTCGGTGGGAGAGGGCGCGGGCTGTAAAGGAATATAAGCCCTTCACTGTAGACTAGAAAGGTAGATATTTACACTGCCCTACCAACCGGCGGGGATCTAGTAACACTAAGCAGTGGGTTGCGATCGCAACCCCCAGGCTCCTCGGTCACTAAAAGTGTGCAAGAGAAAGAAAGAAGAGGATACCGCTTCCGCGTATCCTCGTACAAAAGATACAAGTGAGCAACTAAGCTGGCGTGTATCCACTGCACTGTGAACCTCAAGCTAATAAGAGAAGTATACCTTGAAGGGAAAATTCCCGCTACAGGCCCCCAAAGTTGACTCATACCGTCCTCGGTATAGCAGAGCTTAGCGAATCAATGGTTTAGATACCTTCAGCTAAAAAGGATATCTCAAATTCGCAAGAAAATTCACAATATAGCGAATAACTTCAGCCAGTCAGAACTGATAGCCTAATACGTGGGAACAGCAGACATAATCTGGATGTCTGGCCTCTATGAGTTCTATACTGGTAACGCGTTAAACATCCCAACGTATATTGACATACGGAATTTTGTCTACCCCGCCTGCGCCGATCCATAGCGACATACTCTTGACCTTGATGTTTGAATTACTACGTGCAACGATCCCAGTGGCTTTGAGGTCCGCAAACATGCGGGTCAGGCACATAAAAAGACGCGACATCCGGACGATTGCGAGGCGACGCAAACGGGCAGCCCCAGGGGGTGGAATGAGGCGCGGCAGCTTCCCCCGACCCGATTTTCGGTCGTCTTCGAGTCACAGAGCGTCGGGAATCGTTCATCATGAGGGCGGTCAGATGCTCTCGCGGCAGCTCTTCGGCTCGAGCCGATTTGATCGAGATCACCTCACCGGCTCCGGGAGGCGCGCGGCGCCGCGGGTGACACGGCGCTCACTGCGCAATGCATGAGGCGCTCGGGCCGCTGCAACCTTGACAGGCCACTCGGGAGGGACATTCCAGGGGGTGTTTACTCGAGATGCAGCGGCCCGCTCGACCCCTGGAACTAAGCTGGGCCCCTCGTCGGTCGCCCCCCACCGTTAACGGCCGTTCTCGTCATCCACGGGCTGCCCCGACGCGAACTCAGTAACTATTAGTTGCTCGCCTTCGACCGATGGTCTTTCCCGAGCGACTCGCAGCCGGGCCCAAGGCGCGACATGGTCCACAGACCAAGCGCCGCGCCAAGTCCTAGAACCGCTGCTTCGGATGCCCGAGTCGGAAACCGAGGTCGCGCTGCAACTTGATGATGCCACGGCCGAGCGTCAACAATCGGGCAAATCTACTTCAAGTTGCGACCTGTGTTTGACTGGATGATGATAGGTGGTCTAAGCTCACTGGCAGTAAATCGTTACGGGAAACATATTTAAATGGACTGAGCGTAGGGCAGGGCGGGTTCTTCATTTGCGCCGCAGGAGGGTGGTGGGTAGTCTCGGGGAAGGGGATGACATGGCGCATGCCAAATCCTAAGTCTGAATGGAAGGCCGACAGGCACTCCTCGGCGGCGTCCATAGCGGGCCAAAGTTCGAAACACCTCGATTGCGGGAAATTTCGGCTCGACTATTCTCTACGTGTAAAAGACCATAATGTGTGCAGTGTAGTGATGGTGAGGGGTGGGTGAGGGGTCGCATCGCCACGATCGTCGCGCGCAGGCCCCAGGCTTTGTAGGCTTCATCTCCCATGTAGTTGAAATGCTTGAGGGAGCTCTAGATGTGTTTGGGACCCACTCGACCCGGCCAATATCCCGGGGCGGCTAGCTCCACGCATATAGTCCTCGCCGCGCGGCTGGCGCCTGGAAAAGTTCTGCTTTTCAGCCTGGCAGCATGTTAGAATGTTCTGGGGTGCGACCTTGGTCCGGGGCGCCCCCCGAGCGCTCCCCGGCGCTGCGAGCTGTAGGATTTCAACACAGCTATTGGCTTGCCAGATTCGCTAGCGGCTTTCGAAGGTACGCCATGGAGCTCCATTTTATTATGCTGATGTCGTGCCCCCACCTTTGGGGCTCAAATAGCCTGGTGTCTATACATGTCCCACGGCTGCCGCCGTCTTTGCATGGGCGTTGAGTTTTTCAACAAGGTTGGTGCAGCATTCCTTGACGGCTTTGTAGTCAGTCTCACGACCTTTACTCTCGACATATTCTTGTAGATGAAAAATGGTTTGACCGTACGTTCGTAACTTAGCTTCAAGAGTTGAGAGAGCCTTGGCAGCTTCTGAGGCCTGAATTTTACCCTTGAGAGCTTCGTACTTCGCTGTCAAATGCGTGACCTACGCCATAGTTATCAGCTCGAGTTGAAGCGTGCTCTTTGTCAAAGCACCTGTGATTTTACAGACTCACGACGACCCTGATATTCTTTGAGCAATCTAGAAAGAGCACTCATTGTGGCTGCTGCACGATGGCGGAGACCTTCGACGTCATCAAATTCAGTCATATCACTTCTCATCACCTCCATCTTCTGCTGCAGTGAAGATAATTCAATCTGGATCTTTTCATCGAGATTTTCAATTTTAATCATCTCAGCTTCCCGCTGTTTGCGCTCCTGAATTAGGCGCTGAGTAGTTTGTTGACTAGACTCGAGCTGGCGTTCTTTGAAGGTCGCCTCGTCGCGCATCTCACGTAGGCGCTGCTGCGAAGGCATGGAATGCTGTTGCTCGAGACCCTGTGACACGTGCTCAAGGAGGGCAACAATGACATCTTGAGTTTGCTGCTGGTCTCGCAGTGTTGACGTGCGCGTGGCTTCAAACTGGGAAATAAAACTCGACATTTCGTCATCTCGTTGTCGTAGCTTTTCGTATTTGTCCTTGTCGCCCCCAGATTCGCCTTTCCGTTCCTTGAACTCATCGTGGAGTTCGACAAGCTGCTTCTGCGCGACCGCGGTTTTGTCTCTGAAATCCTTCGCGAGTCCGTCGTACTCTTTAAGCCCTCTGGACTGTGTCTCAACGCGTCGTTTGAGCTTGACTAGCACCTCTTTGGGATCGACTAGCTCCCAGATCGCGAGTTCGTCGACAAGGCTACGTTCCTCGTTCTGCAGTCTTGCCCGTCGCTTCAAGAGATGCGCATACTCATCCGAGTATGATTGACGGTGACTTGGGCCCTCGAGATCGTGTATCCGAGCAATCACAGCATCCATTTCAGTTAGGGCCACATCTTGTTTTCCCATGAGCTCTGTAGACTGGTCAAGAAGCCGATTATATCTATTTAGCTTTTCAGGCTCGAGGTCATTGATTTTTCGCTGTGCAAGCTCGTGCAAGTCGCGGATCTGTGCGTCAATTTGCTTGGTTTCCTCGTCTTTTTGTTTCTTCAAAACAAAAATTCGATCAACCTCATTGGCAAATTGCTTGTTCTTAGCCCGAAACTCAGTGATGTACTCGTTGAGCTCGCCGGGGTCGGTGCCTGTGTGAACGTAGCGCTAGGGCCCACTAGAGACGGTGTGACACGGGGGCGTGCTTACGCGAGCCTTGTCCATGGCTAGATTGTAGTCCGCTAATGTGCCCTCGAGAGCACGGACTTCGTTGAGCAGAATCTCATGGCGTTTTTGAAGCCCGCCGTACTCATTCATAGATCTTTCGTGGTGTTTGTGCTCCGTTTGTAATGCGTGGATTTCATTTGTCAGTTCTGTGACCTGTGGTGATCTAGTCAACAAAGAGACTCGAGGCAAATCTTACTTTACTTCTTAGGATTCCGACGTAATAGGAAGAGTCCTGGACCTGTCTCGCTGGCCCTTGAGCTGTCTTCATCCCTCGCATCCCCTGCTGTGTCACAGGCCTGTCAGACACATTTACAGTTGTCCCAAGAGCAACGCCCTGCGCAGCGGTAGTTCCCATAGACGAAGTTAAATTTCCACGGGTCCCAATCATTTGCCGTGACATCGCCGTCGAAATCGGTCGACCCGCCGAAGAATGCATTGTTTTAAACACGGAGCACTCGCCGAGGGCGGTGTCAGTTTAACAGATAACAATTTAAACTGACCAGGATACTTTCAGAGGCCGTTCGAGCAAGATCGATCGACTCGGGAATCGATGAATTCAATAGCAGACGTTATCGGCAGGCGAAGCATGATTTCAGCGCAGTGACTTCCCTGCGGCCGTTCGCGTACTACAACTCCCCGCAAAAGCTCGCCGCGTCGCGCCGACGGCGCGGAACGCGGCGGGGGCCACGAAACCGGGCGCCTCGCGACGAGATAATGATTTGGTATCTGCGGAGTTCGCATCGCTGCGCTGCAGCGCGTCGGCTGGCCCAGGCCGAGGCATAACATCACCGAAGGCATCGTTGCAGCGGTACGTCGCTCGGGCCGTCGAGGTGCTGCGCGGACGCGATCGGAGACATTGCACGACCGGAGACGATTTTCCTCGCCGACGCGTTAACGCGGGTCCACGAGGCCCCCGGCGACGCACTGGATCTGCAACGCGCTACGCACCGGCCACGCGGGCGACGTCGTGGGCTTCCTGGTCGAGGGGCGGCCGGGATCCGCGCGGGGCCGCGTGCGAACGATCTCAGGTGCTGCGGGCCCAGGGCGCGTCGCGGCGCCGCGCATCGAGGTCCGAGCGTCATCGGCTGCGGCGTCGTCTTGTACGCCCCCGAGCGATGGTGGCGGCCGCCGAATCGCCTCGGGGAGCGCTGGAGAGCGACACTGCGGGGTCAAAACTACCAGTATATACACAGAAGCCCTCTTAATTGACCTGTAGTGTACCGTGGGGACGACGCTGCTTCGCCAGTGAATGCACGTAGACCAGGCCGTGGTAAGCGACTCGGAGGCAGTGCAACCTCGCGGTGGGGCGTCTAGCTGCCGCTGGGGACTCATATTTGGATTGAGCGAAGTTATGGTACGACAAGAGCCCGTTTTTTACCGCGGAACGCGCGCCTCGTGGGGGACGCGCGGGGCGTTTTCGGGCGCAATTTCGGCCGTGTTCCGCTTGGAGCGTCTTCACACTTACTAATCTACGGACCAAGTTGCAGTGAAATGTATCGCTCGGCTGAAACGTCGTCTTTTGCTCGAGACGATGTGGTTGGCCGGCGGCGCGGGGCTGCGTCTGGGGTCTGGGGTGCCCGAACATACTACTCCCTCGCGGCTGCCGGCCGGAATCGGGGCGACGAGAGAGGGGTTCGCTTGGAGTAGTATGTTCGAGCACCCAGAACCTCGCCGCGGGGACCGCCTTGCGCGCGGGGGAGAGAGAGGGAAAAATGATCTCAGCTTCTGCGTGTTCCCGAGACGAGCGGGCTGAAGTTTTGGAATGCCCGACCCCGGATTCCCACTGCGAAGTGTGCTCAGTTTCTCTCCCCCTGGCCTGGAACATGCCAAACCCAGCACCAGAGATCGTGCGACCATCATACGACGACGTCCAACCACTTTTCGAAAGTAAACTTCTAGGTTCAATAAGTTAAAGTTGCGTTCCGGCCGACGATTGGTAAGTGCTAGGGGGGTCATTGCACCCTACCTAGGGTTGACGATGGTCGAACGATATCCGATGCTGCGTTTGGCATGTTCCGGGCCACGGAAGGAGAAAGTGAGGGCACTTCGCAATAGAAAGTCGGGGTCGGCGGTCCCAAAAAATCACTCCATGTCGTGCGAGGCGAAGCAGGGGCCAGGACGAGCGGCTCCCACTTGGCGCCAAGGACCCGTGGGAATTGCCTCGCTATTCGATAAAGTTTTATCACGGCGGCGAGCGACCGAGAAATACCGTCGCGCATGGGGAACGGGCCACGGAGATGGAACTTATCAGGAGGCTGATGGCGCCCAGGTGGCGATGATGACCGCGCGCGGGCAGTGGGCTGTGCGCGCTCGAGTCGATCTGGGATGCGCACCTCGACCTCGGCGGTCGCATTCTCGCGTCAGATCTGGTCCATGGGGCAGCCCGGCCTGCATGGAGGCCCCAACACCAACGTGAGCAGCCCCGCTGAGCAGTCCCTTGGCCAGCCGGATACACTCAACAACGCTGTGCGCCATTCGAGTCGCTCGAGATCGCCGCGCAAATGGCCCCGGTCTTGGCGTTAAAGTGTTGCGCTCGCTAACACACTAGAGCGTGGTACTTGCTGCTCGGCTGCGAGTGGTGCCACCGTACGACACGCTGGTTCACAGTTCGAAGGGGAAGGCCCAGATTTAAAATCAAGATTATTGGTTTGTTCTTTGATGTGCTTCTTGTAGCTGGCTCATCGGTGCACATCAGCGGGCACTTCCCACAGCTGGATAGACAGCTCAGGCTACGACAGCTGTGTGTGAGGCCTAGCAATATACTGGCTGCTTCTCAGTTGCCCAGGATCGTGCCAGCACCTACTCATGCCCCCCCGTCTCCTTGAAGCAGGTGAACTGCCCGCGCTACAGCCTCCTCGAGGTCGTCAGTGTTTCCAGTATCTTCAACCTTGCTTTTGGCCTTTGAAAAGCTGAGACGTGAAAAACTCCCTCGACGAGTTTTTCCCCCAGTTCTAAGCCCAGTTGGCGTCATTGGCTCTCCTGCATCATTGACATTCGGCTTGACGTGCGAGCCTCGTTTTGAACGTTGCTTTTTTTCCGATTGTAAATGTGCTGTGCTATCCAGCTGAACAGCGTATTTGCCAAAGAACATGACAACGACAGATATATCATCGATGCGTTCCTCTTGTTCATACCATTCCTGGTACGCTTTCGCGATAATCCTATGGCATGCAGTGTACCTAAAACACGTTTGTCATCAGCATCAGGGCATCACACTCGACGCGAGCGCAATGCGGATCTGAAGCGACCAAGCAGATATCTACAACATTTTGGTTGGTAAGGAATTCCCAGACTCCATCCGAGGCAATCACACATAGAACGTCTCTATCTGTGAGCTCGTGTGCCACAATTTCGGGTGTTGCGATGCACCCGACAACCTCGGCTGTCTTGTCACCGAGGCTACGGGAGAAAGCACAGCCAGGTTCATACTTCTCAGGTAGCCAGATCCGTGGCGGGTCACCATTTTGATCAATCTCATCACCTAACTCACATTCAAAATTATAACTCATCGACACTCGACCTTCAATCTGCCCGATGGACATGACGCGCCCACCCATGTCGAGAACACGTCGCCGCTCGTCCGCGCGATAGAGCGTTTGATCTATGGACAATGGCTGTGCTACCACCTGGATATTCTGTAACGCTTACTACATTGGACTTCGACACGGCGAGGTTGCTTTGCCTTGGGAGTTGCGCACGCCAAGGATAGAACGTGAGTCACCAACATTCGAGCAGTACAAGGTTGTATCGACAGTCAGGACAGAAACAGCTGTGCTGCCGGAGTCTTCTGAATGGATCTGGAAGTTACTATGGAGCTGCTCGTTCATTGTCTCGTTTGTTTTGACAAGAAGATCAGGAATTGAAATCAAAGGTTCCTGCTCTAGGATCTTATCGGCAACATGCTCCATATTGTCCCGACAATACCATGCGCATTCATGTCCACTGGATCCGTGCCCATCAAAAATCATAAACCAGTGCGCTGTCTTTTCACGACCTGAAAACAGAGCCTCGTTGATCACATAAGAATCTTGGCAGGGTTTTTGCATCTGGTCAGGGTAGAGTCCTCGAAACATAAGTGCAGCATAAGTGCATGAACGATCCGCGCTCATAAATATATGCCGCGCAGGGGACTTCGTGAGCCGACCACGTATCTCACCAGCGCCCAAGAAGCAAGAAGATATTGCATCCGCTGTGAAAGTTTGATCAAATAATTCTTGGTCTGAGGGATGCAGATGGACTTCACTATGTCTCTTTCCCCGCGGCCGGTCTCCAATGGCGGACGATGGCGCCTCTTTCTCAAGGGCGGTGGACACTGAAGCTCCCATAGGAGCCTGCTACGGTTTGCAATCATTCAGAATCGTAGAAATTGCATTAAATTTTACGGCAGTACAATATGTTTCCGTCCACTTGGCCTTTCGTATCTCCCACTAGCCTGAGCTAAAGGAAGTAAGTAAATTAGGTTGAGCTCAGTTTCAATTAAAGATGCCAGAATGAAGGCCGACGGACCGCGCTTGGATGGCGC
>Ga0257110_1001795_pt1 | contig 10069 bp, 12 predicted proteins | sample LP_taG_7_FD_190184 | JGI IMG/M metagenome (GOLD analysis project Ga0257110, IMG submission 190184) | Marine microbial communities from Northeast Subartic Pacific Ocean, Canada - LP_J_2015_P26_10m | ecosystem: Environmental > Aquatic > Marine > Oceanic | place: Canada: Northeast Subartic Pacific... | reverse complement strand
TCCATCGTATACGTTTTTAAATTGAATTCCGTTTTCAACTTTTTTAGTTGGTAGAGACCATCCTTGGAAACCCCCAGAGTCAGTAAGTATTACCCCATTCCAGTTCATAAATTTATGTAAGCCACCTAGTTCATTTACTGTGTTAGCACCAGGTCTTAGGTAAAGGTGATATGTATTAGCTAAAAGTACTGAGGTTTTATCAAGTAACTCATGAGGTGTTGACTTTAATGCTCCTTTAGTTGCAACAGGCATGAAGGTCGGAGTTAAAACTTTTTTATTATTTACGGTAAGTACACCGGCTCTTGCACGGCTATCTGTTGCTTCAATCTTAAATTTAAGACTACTCATCTATATTAAATAATACAGCATCGCCAAAACTTAAAAACTTAAGATTATTACTTTGCGCAAAAGAATATAAGCTTCTCCATTTTTCGCCAAAAATTGTCTGAACAATCGAAAGTAAGCTACTTTTTGGAGCATGAAAATTAGTAATTAAAGTATCGATAACTTTAAATTTGAATCCAGGTGTAATGAATAAATTAGTAGACCCTTCATAAACTTTTGTATTAATTACTGTTTCCAGTGTTCTTAATACCGTAGTTCCTACGGCCACAATTTTGTATCCCGCTTTTTTATATTCTAGAATATTCTCAAAGTCAAACTTATTTATTTTATAGTTTTCAGAATGAATTTTATAATCTTCAACTAATTCTGTATCAATTTGTTTAAAAGTACCTAAGTTGATATCAAGATTTATTAAGAATACTTTGTGACCTTTAGCCTTTAGTAATGAAATCATTTCTAAACTGAAATGAAGACCTGCAGTTGAAGAAGCAACTGAAAAACCACCTGTAGCAAATTCATTTTTATAGTCTTTATACTTAATAGGATTATCTTCTATATAAGGCGGTAGTGGTACTTTCCCGAATTTATTAATTAAATCCATTACATCCGTATTAAAATTAACAGTATATATATCATTTTCTTTATGCATTATTTTAACAAAAGCAACATCTGTTTTTAGTTCCGATTTTAGTTTTAATTTGGTAGTGGTTTTTATTAGAACTTCAGCGGTATTGGAGTCAATAATATTTAATATAAAAAATTCAATCTTACCCCCAGTTATTGATTTAAAAGTTTCAATTCTTACATTTTGTACAGTCGATTTATTAAATATAAATACCGATTGATGTTTTAATTTTTGTATATATTCATCAAAAGTAATTATTTTTCTTGTGGATGCTATTAATAACTTTGATTCGGATGGTTCTTTATATCGATATTGAGCAATAGCCTCATTTTTAAGTTCATAATTGAGATCTGCTGTTGGAGTTTTAGTCAATTATTTTTCTAATAGTTTAATGAATAAATCATAAGACATAGATATTACTTCAGGTACACCGTCGTTAGTTCTACGTTCGTTATTTGTTTTTCGTTTAAGTTTTTTCCAAAAAACAAGAGTATTTATATCTCCTGATTTAGTTATAGCTTTATCTAGTGTTTGATGAAGATTAAGATTTTGTCTTGACTTAGCCTCAATAAAAAACTCTTCATTGTCAATAAAAAGTTGAATGTCACCTAAATCGTTAGAACCGCCTTCTGCAAACCGTTGTGCTTTAAAATTAGTAATCTTGTTAAGCCTATTAACAATATTCGTTTCGTAATTAGTACCCTGTTTTTTCGCTTTGTTTACCATTAAATGATTTTACCAATAATAATTAAGTTATTGCATTTTCTAGGAGATTCTCATCAATATCAAAATTAGTATAGACATTTTGTATATCATCAAGATCTTCTAATGCTTCTATTAAATTTGATACTTTTTTGAACTGTTCAAGTTGCAGCATAATAGAATTTGCAGGAATATAAGCAACTTCTGCATTTGTACTCTTATAGTTATTCTTTTGAAATATTTCATCCAATTTTTTAAAATCCTGTGGTGTAAATTCAAAGGTTATACCTTCATTACTTTCTGTAAAGTCTAAACAGGAATTTTCAATAGCGATGTTAATCAAGATTTCACTCGATTTATCAAATTGAAAAATTGCTCTTCTTTCAAATAAATAATTAACGCTACCGGGAGCGCCTGTTGACCCATTATATTTCGAAAATGTTGATTTAACATCAGAGGATGTTCTATTTCTATTGTCTGTAAGGCACTCTACAAGAACTGCAACTCCGTGAGGGGCATAGCCTTCATAGAATATTTCTTCGAAGTCATCTCCATCTTGTTGGCCATTTAGTCTTTTAAGAGCTTTTTCGATATTATCATTTGGTACGGACATTGATTTAGCTTTCGAAATTGCTTGATAAAGTGAGGCATTATGTGATGGATCAGTACCGCCATTTTTCGCAGCAACTTCTATTGCTCTAATAAGTTTTGCAAATAATTTCCCTCTTTTTGCATCGTTGGCGCCTTTTTTTCTCTTGATAGTTGACCATTTAGAGTGTCCCGACATGAAAGCCTTTCTTTAAAAATACTTTGAGCCAGTTTATATAATGTTCATCATTAGTTAGTTCAGGATGGAAAGATAAACCAACTATATTATTGTGTCTAATGCCAACAATTTCATCTCCAAAGAAAGCTATTGGTTCAACAACTGAACCATATGAAATAATTTTAGGTGCACGTATGAAGCAATATTCCCCGGTAAAGTTATCAAATGTAACTGTTGCTTCAAATGATTGATTCTGTCTTCCGTAGCCATTTCTTTCTATCAAACAATCTATTACCCCTAATGGTCTATTACCTTCAACAGACTGATTCGATAAAATAATTAATCCAGCACAAGTACCTAATGTAGGAATCCCAGATTCAATTAATTCTTTTAAATTTAGAAATAAATTCTCATTTTCTTGAATCTTCATCATAGCTGTTGATTCACCTCCTGGAAAAATGAGAGAATCTATTTGATTAAGATCCTTAACTGATCTTATAAAAATATAATCTTTATCAATAAGTTTTAATGATTCAGAGTGTTCATGAAAACTTCCTTGTAGTGCAAGTATGCCTGTTTTCAATTACCAACCTCTTTTAGCTAACTTCTCCGATTCTTCAAGGTCATCAATATTAATTCCAACCATAGCCTCTCCCAAATATTTAGAAACTTCAACAAGTTTTTCAGGATTATCATAATTAGTTGTAGCAATAACAATAGCTTCAGCTCTTTCCAGTGGATCTCCACTTTTAAAAATACCAGACCCTACAAAAACACCATCGCATCCAAGTTGCATCATTAATGCTGCATCTGCAGGAGTTGCTATTCCACCAGCAGCAAAGTTCACTACAGGAAGTCTCCCCTCATCTTTAATTAACTTAACTACTTCATAGGGAGAACCTGAATTTTTGGCTATAGCCATAAGTTCATTCTCATCAGCAGAAATTATTTTGTTTATGCCTTTAGTCAGGCTTCTCATATGACGTACTGCTTCAATAACATTACCAGTCCCAGCCTCACCTTTTGTTCTGATCATCGCAGCACCTTCACCAATTCGTCTGCAAGCTTCTCCAATATTTGTAGCACCGTTAACAAATGGAGTTTTGATATCATGCTTACTAATATGATTAACATCATCAGCAGGGGTTAAAACTTCGCTTTCGTCAATAAAATCTACACCCATTTGCTCAAGCATCTGTGCTTCAACAAAGTGTCCTATTCTAGCTTTAGCCATTACAGGTATGGAAACTGTATCCATAACTTCTTGAATTACTTCAACAGAGGACATACGAGATACTCCCCCTTCAGCTCTGATATCTGCTGGAATTCTCTCTAAAGCCATAACAGCAACTGCTCCAGATTTTTCAGCAATTTTGGCTTGTTCTGCATTTACGACATCCATTATGACGCCACCTTTAAGCATTTCCGCTAAACCTTTTTTAACTTTAAATGTTGACTCTTTTTTCATAATTTAATTTTAACTATATCTGTGTATAGAGTGAAATCCAAGAGGGTATTACTTTATCTGACATGTATTTTTCTATATATTTTTTTTGGTTCATAAAAACACTATTTAAATCATTTTTTAATAGATTTTGTGTGGTTGACAGAAGAGAGTCTAAATTATTATTTTCAAAGTAAACACCACTATCCCCTAGAAGGTCCTTAAAGGCTTTAAGATCACTGCAAACTGCGATACAACCTGAATTTATTGCTTCAATAATAGTTATACCAAAACTTTCACCATGTGTATTAGGTGCGATATAAATTGATGATTTTGTAAGTAATTCAGATTTTAGAATTTCGTTAGGATTTTTATAAATAGAGATGTTACTTTTAGGTTCACTTTTGTTTGTAATAGCTCGAAATTTATATTTCTTATTTATAGTTAAGTTGGAGAAGTTTTCGTATAATTTAAAGTTTTTTCTTTTTTCATTTCTTCCGATAAAAAGAAAATCATTACCCCCTGTGAATTCTTGTTTTGGGTTTTTATCAACAATCGTGTTAGGTATGATATCTATTTTGGCTTTTGGGTGAGAATGTGCAGCTGCCTCATGGCTTACAGCAGTAATTTTGAAAGCATTTAATTCTGCAGAGATAGCTTTCTTTTGTAACGAACTAAGGAAATTCGACAATGAAGCATGATGTGTGACTATTGTTTTATTGTTTATTGGTATACGCCATAGAAAAATTGGTATAAATGGTTCATGTATATGTACAATATCCGCCCATGCTAAAGCTTTAGATATAGTTTTCTTATTAGGTAATAATTTAATTGGGGCTACGGATCCATTAAATGGAATTTTGATTGGTCTCCCAAAATTGAAATCATTTGTATCGGGACTTAAAAATTTAATATTAAATTCATTTTCAGGAAGAGATTTTTGAATTATGGTGAGTTGGTTTTGCACACCACCATAGAATTCTTGACTATAAGGAGAGACAAGTAATAAATTAATACTCATTTGTCCATACTGGCTGAATTGAATGCCATTGATTGATATCAAGAGAAATTAATTCTTCAAATGACTTAGCTAAAACTTTCACTCCTTGTTGTATACTTTGTGCCTCATTCTCGAATAAGGGCACATAAAAAGGTTTACTAAAAATAAGAGTATATTTTCCATTAACTTTTAGAAATGTTGCAGGGACAATAGGTACTTCAGATTTCAATGCTAACGCTACAGGTCCTTTTGGAAAGGCAGCAACTTCACCAAAAAAATCAACAGCAATGCCACTTTTATTAACGCTTCGCTCAGACAGTAGACAAATATGTTTTCTGTTATTAATTTTCTGTTGAATATTTTTAAAAGTATTTTGGCCTTTACCTCCGATAATTATTTCACATCCTAGTTCTTCCCTTAAAGACGTAAACCAACTAAGGACATACTTATTAGATAGAGGTTCAGCAACAGCTACTAAATCTAGACCTAGAGAGTTACCAACAGGAATTGCCATTTCCCAGTTACCAAGATGAGGTAGAGCAAAAATAAATCCTTTACCAGAGTTTTTTAAATTACTTATGTAATGCTCATTTTTGATTTCAACAGATTCAAGAATTTTTTTATTAAAATTTTCATTTGTCAACCAAAGCGTTTCAATCCAGTATTTAACATAATTAATTTTTACCATTAAGGGGTTGTAATTTAGTTGGTATAGATTCTTAAACTTTTTTCTTCGTTTGTATAGCTTGAAGCTATTTTTGTAAGACAAAATGAAATAAAGTGGACCAATGACATAAGAGAGTATGAGAACAAAATCTAAGTTAAGAGATCTGATTAGTTTATGTGATGTCTTAATAAATTTAAATTGTAAATATTCCATTAAAGCAATCTATATAATTTTATAAAACGCTGACTTACCGTAAGCCAAGTAAGCATTGCAAAAATGTATACGTAAACAAATGAAAATTGAAAATACATATAAAAAACAGCAAACAATACTCGCTCAGGACGAGCAGCAATTCCAACTTTATTATCAATATTATGTATTTCAGACTTGGCGCGAAGATAGGGAATCAAACTTGAAGATGTTAAAATAGAGAATACAGTAAACAATTCAAGGTTTGAATCCACAAAATTAATACCAATTACAGCCCAAATAAACATTTCGCCTATTCTGTCAATAGTTGAATCGAGGATAGCACCTCGTTTCGTTGTGTTACCAGAAGTTCGAGCTAGCGGACCATCTAATCCATCAATTGCACTTCCTAGAAATATTAAAATGATCCCTATATTTTTATTCTCGGTTAGGAAAGACAAAGATCCAATAATTACAATTAAAATGCCGAAAACAGATAGAGTGTTAGGTTTAATTTTTAAAAATATGCATAAATTAACAAAGGGTTTAGCAAACTTTTCAGAAGCAACTTTAAAGTATTTCTCAAGCATCAGTAATAGATTCTGTATATGTTTCAGAAACTAATTCTGCTGTCGATGCATCTATTTCTATAATTGTTTTTTTAGTTGGAGGATTATTATGATCATAAATAATTACAGTCCATACTGGTTTTAAAAATCTTAGATTACGTATAAATTGAAAAGTCAATGCTATTGAGTAGTAACCAATTGAGTGTGTTAAATGTTTTGATATATTATGAATTACTTCAGATTGATTTACTTTAATTGTATTATCAATAAATAGAATAAATACACCTGTAAATATGACTAATAAAGTTCCAACAGACACATTTAGCCAATCATTGAAAGTCGTAATAATCTGGCTTACTATCCCTGTAAATATTAATAATATTCCATAGGTTCTTCTACGAGATGGACTAGGAATAATATAGCTTCCTACTGCTAGTGAGTTTAAATCTTCAGGAACTATTTGTCTGTCAGCATCTTCTTGCGAAATGTCTATACCTTCGACCATTAGAAATCAAACTTTGGTTCAGTCACTTCTCGATTAATAATGTTTACAAGTTCTTTAATATTTTTATTATTCTCACTTTCAGCATTATGTATATTTAAAGATCCTGTATTGTTAATTAGATCTTTTTCACCAACGATAAGCGTTAATGGAATTTTACGTTTTTTTGCATCATGAATTTTTTCTCCAAGTCTGATATTTCTACTATCTACATCAAGTCGAACATTAGGTAATAAAGTAACAATATCATCTACATATTCTGATACATTACCAATAGTAAGTATTTTTAACTGTGTTGGTGAAAGCCAAACTGGAAACTCACCTGCGTAATGTTCAATAAGTATTCCTGTAAAACGTTCAATGGATCCTAAAAGTGCCCTGTGAATCATAACAGGTCGATCTTTAGTATTCTCAGATGAAACATATTCCAATTCAAAGTTGTTTGGCTGAGCAAAATCTATCTGAATGGTTGAAAGTTGCCATCGTCTACCGATAGCATCTTTAATGTGGAGATCAATCTTAGGACCGTAAAATGCTCCCTCACCTTCCGCTGTTATAAAATCAATATCCTGATCATTTAATGCTTCTTCTAATGAAGAAGTAGCAAGTTCCCAATCCTCTGGGTTACCAATGGCCTTTTTAGGTTTTGTAGATAAATCAGCTTCAATTTCTGTAAACCCAAAAGATTTTAATAACGCAATAGAAAATTTTAAAAGATTGTTTACTTCTTTGTTAATCTGTTCGAACGTACAAAAAATATGGGCATCATCTTGAGTGAAACCCCTCGCTCTCATTAGACCATGAAGAACACCTGTTTTTTCAAATCTATATACGGATCCTAGTTCAAATAATCTTACAGGTAATTCTTTATATGATCGAAGTTCGCTTTTATATATAAGAATATGAAATGGACAGTTCATAGGTTTCAAATAATATTTGTCATCGCTATCTTTACTCTTTAAAGGTGGAAACATAGCATCTTCATAATGTTCCAGATGCCCTGAAGTTTCCCATAAAGTAGATCTACCTATATGTGGAGTGTTAACAAAACTATAGCCATTATTAATATGTGCAATTTTACTATAATTCTCAATTGTATTTCTTAGTAGAGCACCATTTGGCTTCCACAAGAATTGACCTGGTCCCAATTCATCTGCAGAAGTGAATAGTTCTAATTCCTTACCTATTTTTCTATGATCACGTTTCTCTGCTTCGACTCTTCTAGTCAAGTACTTTTGAAGATCTTCTTTAGAAAACCAACTTGTTCCGTATATTCTCTGTAGTTGAGGATTACTTTCATCTCCTCTCCAATATGCGCCTCCGATACGTGTAAGTTTAAAATGCTTTATATATGATGTATTCGGTACATGTGGCCCTTTACAAAGATCAATGAATTTATTGTTTGAATATAAAGAAACATTCGATTCGTCTACTCCTTCATTGGAGTCAGCACTTTCTATCAATTCTTTTTTGAATTTCTGTTTATCAAATATGACCATAGCTTCTGATTTGCTAGAAATGCTTTTAACAAATGGTTGCTTTTCTTTAACAAGTCTCAACATTTCTACTTCAATTTTGGGTAAATCAATTTCACTTATGTTATCTTTAAAGAGAAAATCATAATAAAAACCGTCTTCAATATCAGGTCCTACGCCATACAACGTCCCAGGATATAAATTTAATACTGCTTGTGCTAATAAGTGTGCAGTTGAATGTCTAAGGACAGATAGAGATTGTATATCATTCTTTGTTAAGATTTTAATACTTACATTCTCTTTAATTTGATAAGAAGTATCAAATAATTCTTTGTTGATTTCGATTCCTATGGCATCTTTACCTAATTTTGGTCCTATATCATTAGCAATATCACTTCCAGTAATGGGTTGGTCATATGTTCGTATAGATTTATCTGGTAAGGTTATCTCAATATTCATTTGATTTAATATTAGTGAATCTTAAGAACTAATATTTTCAAGTACAAAAAACATACAAATTTTATGTTTTAATAGAATATGATAAAAAAAGTAATAATTGAACTTGAAAAAGAAGTTATATCGATTACTTATAATGACATATTAAAAAATCACCGTGTTCAATGTATCTTTAGCAGTTTAAATATATACCAAATAGCATTAGAAAAGCTAATAATTACAGATAGGAAAGGTGGATTTGTTGACCTTACTTCAACGGAATTAAGAAAGATTAATATACATACATTAACTAAAAGGTCTATAAATCTGATTAATTCATATATAAATTTAGATAAGCAAACTGCAATTAAAAAATTGAACTTTCTATATAAGACTGATGTTGTTCTCAAATCTTTATTGAAAGATTTACATAAAACTAAAAAAATCGAAAACAGGAGTATCTTTTTAGCAAAATTCTCATATGCATATATCCAAACATGTTTGACTTATGAGAGAAATATCACAAAAGTATTATCCAAAAATACAGAGTATTCGCAAGGTTATATAAAAAATATAATTAAAGAATGTTTTCAAAAAGGTTATCTTAAAAAATCTTCTAAGGGAGTTTCTGGTGGAGTTTTAAGCCCTAAATCTATTAGCTATCTGAAACAGTTATCCCCAAAATAGTTACATCTTCCACAGGTTTATCACCTTCAGCGGTTTGAACACCTGCTATAGAGTCAATAATATCCAGACCTTCAATAACTTTACCAAAAATGGTGTACTGATAAGGCAAAGGATAGTCAACATGCATAATAAAGAATTGACTGCCATTTGTGTTAGGACCTGAATTAGCCATTGCCAAGATACCTTTTTCATATGGTTGCTGATTATCAAGTTCGTCATTAAATGTATATCCTGGATATTTACCGTATTCACCATGACCAGTTCCACTCGGGTCACCACCTTGAATCATGAAACCTGAAATAACTCTGTGAAAAATAATATTATCGTAATATCCATCAGAAGCTAAAGAAATAAAGTTATTAACAGTTACTGGTGCAGTCTCACTAAAAAACTCAACTTTCATATCACCCATTGATGTATTGATGTTTGCTGTATAGCTTTTAGTTGCGTCTATTTTCATATCCGGTATGGACGTATAAACTTTATCTTCACTCATTGTAATTTCTCCTTTATTTTCATTAATTGTCATCTCTGTAGTTTCCTCTACGTTGTTATCATCAGCACAGGCTGAGATAAACAACAGTAGTAGTAAAATATTAAATTTATTTTTAAGCATCTAAATTACTTAACCTTACTTTTGATATTGCACATAAAGTATCCCCA
>Ga0257110_1001792_pt1 | contig 10089 bp, 10 predicted proteins | sample LP_taG_7_FD_190184 | JGI IMG/M metagenome (GOLD analysis project Ga0257110, IMG submission 190184) | Marine microbial communities from Northeast Subartic Pacific Ocean, Canada - LP_J_2015_P26_10m | ecosystem: Environmental > Aquatic > Marine > Oceanic | place: Canada: Northeast Subartic Pacific... | reverse complement strand
AAATTGTTGATGAAGAAATGTTAAAAGATAAAATAGTATTTTCAACTTTTCATCAAACAAAAGGATTAGAACGAAAAGTTGTAATTATATTTGGATTTGATTCATCATATTTTAAATATTATAAAAAAGATTCTAATCCTAAAATATGTCCAAATGAATTATATGTTGCTACTACAAGAGGAATAGAACATTTAACAGTCTTTCATCAATATACAAATGATTATCTACCTTTTGTAAATCAACGTAAATTACATAGATATTGCTATTTTGAAAAAAATAGACCTTTAAATATTAAAGAAATTATTACAACAAATAATAATATTAGTACACCAGTTACCGATTGTATCAGCTTTTTACCACAAGATATTGTTGATAATTGCTTTAATCAATTAGTAATTAAAGAAAATGAAAAATTTACATATAATAAAATTGATATTCCATTAACTACATCTAACGATGAATCTACAGAATCTGTAAGTGAAATAACAGGTATTGCCATACCAAGTATGTTTGAATTATTAATTAAAAAAAAAATGGCTATTTTTAATGAATTAATTATTGATAATTTTGAAAATAATCTAATGTGTCAAAGTAATCTTGCTGAAAAAATTAAACAAAAAACAAAACAATATAATCTTAATAAAATTAATATTTCTACATTAACAGTAGATCAATTATTATATATTGCGAATTGTTGGAATTCTTATAAAAGTGGATATTTATTTAAGATTTATCAAATAACAAATTATACGTGGTTATCAAAAGATACTCTAGACGAATGTATCAAACGTATAACCAATTTAAATATTGCAAATAATGCCAGATTTGAATATAGGGTAAGTATTGAAAACACCAAAGAATTATTAAATAGAGAATTAATTGGTTATTTAGATTGTGTTGATAATAATATTATATATGAATTTAAATGTGTTAATAAAATTACAAAAGAACATTATTTGCAACTTGCGGTTTATATGTATATGTATGAAATGAATAAAAAAACTGATAATACAACAAGTTATGTATTATTTAATATTTTAACAAATGAATATTATACGATTGAATGTGATATTGAAAAATTAAAAGATATAATTAAAATCATAATATATTCTAAATATATTAAGAAAAAAGTTTTGACTAATAAAGAATTTTTAGAAAATAATAGAAATATATATAACTTATATTTTTAATTAACAAGAAAACAATCTAAAAATTCTTTAGTTGTTAGTTTTTTCATTTTAATTTACAGTTAAAAATGTTAATTTCATTTTTAAATATAAAAATGAATATGTATAATACATTATACAGATATGATAAATCATTGGTTAATAAGAGTTAAAGATGGTAAAAACTTTAAAAACAGTAAATATCCTTTTTGGGGAGTAACAGCTGGTAAAACTAATAATATAAAAACAATAGTATCAAAAATAAATAATGGTGATATATTATGGTTTTTATGTAATAAATCTAATGATAATAAGATCATAGGTATGGCTACATTTACTAAATTTTTAGATAAACGAGATGAACCTTTAATTGCTATAGAAACTGTTAGTAATATTGATCAAGGGTGGAATGATAATAATTATGAACTTGAATTACATTATACAAATCTTTATAATACTGAAAAACAAAATATAAAAATTGATGAAATATTAGGACAATCGCCTATTATAAATTACAATAATAATAAACATAAAATTAAAGAAGATCTTGAAAAACATTGTATAGGTTTTAAGTTTTATGCTGTTCCTTTATAACATTGATTTCATTAATGTTATTTCTTTTTCTTGTGTATCAATAATTTCTTTTGCTAAATTTTTAGATAAACGAGATGAACCTTTAATTGCTATAGAAACTGTTAGTAATATAAAAAATGATATATATATATATAGTATATAACTAAAAATGGTTATTTATAGTTGTGAAAAATGCGGAAAAGAATTTAAGCAAAAAGGACATTATACAAAACATTTAAATAAAAAAAATCCCTGTGTAGTTGAAAGTAAAGTAAAAGAAATGGTAGATAAAGTTGTTGAAGAAAAATTAAATAAAGTATTTGAAGAAAAATTAAATATTAATGAAAAAATAACAATTGATACATCCACGTTTAATAAATTAAAATTTATTGATTTATGTTCTGGTATTGGTGGATTTCATTTTGGTTTAAAAAAACTTAAATGTATATTAGCGTGTGATATTAATAAATTTTGTAGAGAAAGTTATGAAACAAATTTCAATATTAAATGTAAAGAAGATATATTTGATTTAAATGTAAACGAACTTTGTAATTTTGATATTTTATGTGCAGGATTTCCTTGTCAACCATTTAGTTCAGCTGGTTTAAAAAAAGGAATGAAAGACGATAGAAGTAAAGTTTATGATAAAATTCTAAATATTATTTTAGAAAAACAACCAAAAATAGTATTATTAGAGAATGTTAAAAATTTACTTATAATTAATAAAGGAGAAGTAATTAAAGAAATTATATCTGATTTAGAAAAATTAAATTATAATGTTTCATACGGTTTATTAAATACTGCAAATTTTGGATTAGCACAAAATAGAGAAAGGGTTTATTTTATCTGCACAAATAAAAATATATATGATATATCCTTCAATTTTAATAACCTAAAAACTATGAATATAAGAAAAAATTTAAAAGATATTATTGATTTTAATAATAAAGAATATATAGAAGAAGATAAATATGTATTAATTGAATCTAATAAAGTAAATACACAAAAATCTGGATTAATATTTTGTGGTTATTTAAAAGGTAATCTAAGAAATAATGGAGCATTGCCTAATACTGAACATTTATCACGAGTTCATAAACAACCAAACAGAATATATCATATAAATGGAGTTAATCCCACATTAAGTTCAAGTGAAGGAACAGGTAGATACTATATTTATGATGGAACTGGTGTTAGGAAATTAAGCATTAAAGAATGTTTTAAAATTATGGGCTTTCCTGATGATTATATTTTTCACAATAAAACTAATATTAATTATTGTCAAATTGGAAATGCTGTTTCTCCTGTTGTAATTAATTATATTTATAATGAACTATGTAGTCAAAATTTTATTCAAGATCCTTTGATGTAAATCCTAGAATTTTTAAATTGTCTATTATTTCATTTTTAGGAGCATCTCTTAATATAGCATATGAATTGAATTTTGGTTTACCGGTATCCGGATTCCAAATAATTTTATCTTTATAGAAAGTATTACACCATTTACATTGATGAGTAGCAGTATCTACTCCCCCATTTATATGTGGTTCAAAATGTCCTTTTTCAAAATGACAGATATTTCCAAAAATATTTTGGTCACCTTCTCTACGGTTACAAGTAAAACATCTTATTTCCGTAGATGAAACTGATATAATTGCTTTTCTTTTTGGATTAATTTTGCATATAGGAAATGGACACTCAAATAATCTTTCACCATTTTTTAAATTTTTATTAGTTTTTGAAGTATACAAAGGAAATCCTAATTTGTAATATACTTCTCGAGAACGTTCTCCACCCCATCCTCTTTTATCATTTAATTTAATCTCTTCTTCTAATTTTTTAATTTCAATAGGGGTATTAAATTCATTACGATTTAATAAGCAATTAAGTATCTTTGCCCAAGATGGTAAATTTTTGTCAGAAGTGATTTGCACTTTCCATTTACTATAATCCCATTCATCTTTAGATAATTGAATCAATGTTTTTTTATTATATATATGTTGTAGGATTACATAAATGTGATGAATGTTATTTGATTTGATTCTAATATTATCATAAGTAAAGTTTATGATAAGTTTTTTTTCTGAGAGTGGCTCAGTTTGATAGTCGTGGTGTGCTACCTTAACAAATAATTTAGTGTCATTTGAATTTTCTAAGTTATAAGTTTCAGAATTATATTTAATTTCGATTTCGTTTTCATCACTCTGATCAGATTCTTTATTAGGCTTGACTTCCTTCTTAGTCTTATCAGTCTTATCAATCTTATCAGGCTCATCCGTCTTACTATCCTTCTTGTCAAGAATAACTGCACCCTTCAACTCATCAATCTTAACATCTGTAGTATTTCCAGGTTCTTCCTGATTCTTCATAGTATTCTTAGCAATAGTCATCAACTTACTGATGACTGCCTTGATGTTGCTGTTGTTCTCACAACCATCGAAATCAATGTTCTCAATAAGAGGAACAATATACTTGTGTACGAGAGTGTTGTTGTTGGTGGTCATAATGATAATTAAAAATTTATTTAAACTTCATTTTTTATGTTTCTCATCTTGATATTTGTAAAATTTTTAATTGTAATCCTAGAAGTTTAATGAGATGGGTAAATAAATATAAAACAACTAACACTATTAACAATATTATATAATTCGGAATTTGGATTATTCACAAAACTTTCAGCAACTAAAATATGAACTCTTTTTTTTTGTATTTTTATTAGTATATTGTTTGTATAACGTTGCAATTAAATATCCACTTTCATTAACATATGATTTAATATGTTTGTTTGATAATTTAGACCAAATATAAAAATTGATGAAATATTAGGACAATCGCCTAGTTTAAATTACAATAATAATAAAAGAAAATCTTGAAAATCATACATAAGTTTTATGGTGTTCTTACATAAAAATGATAACGTTTTACGTTAAACTACATAATAAATGACTGAAGAGTTTCACGATGCACAGGAATATATATCTGATGATAAAATTACGAAATTTGATATTAACTCTAAAATAATGTTTAAAATTGATAAATATAAATTTATAGTAAAACTAACAGCTAAAGAACTAATCCAAGAAGCAGATACGTGGATTTACAATAGAAAAATTAATCAACAAAAAGTAGAAGAACTTAAAGAAGAAATTAAAAATAATGCTAATAATATTACACCTATATGGAATATTAGTTTAATATATGATAAATATGGATCTACCGACGATTGTCCTAAATATTTGAAAATAGTAGATGGACAACATAGATACAAAGCAATCTATGATCTACTATTTAATTGCGAAATAAACGAAGATTATGAAATATATGCAAACTGTTATGTTATCAAACACTGTGAAGATAAAAATAAACATATTGCAACTGAATTATTTAAGAAAATTAACAATAATATGCCACTTAATATTGAAGATATACCAGATACTCGTGTTCAAGATATTATTGATAAAATTATTGAAGATAATACTTTAAATCCAAATAGGGAAGGAATTAAAATAAAAGATGCACAGAAAACATCACACGAACCTGCAATTCATAAACAAGAACTGTTTCACTTATTTAATAGACATAAAGAACATTTTAGTGATTTAAGTATTGATAATATTATTACAAATCTAAAAATTATTGTTAATAAAATATCTCTTAAACAATGTAATGATATTTATAAAAAAAATGCAAACAATATGAGAAGATATCAAAAAGCAAAAAGTGTTAATTTTTGGTTAGGTCTAAAATCATCTGAAAAATATGCACCTGATAAATGGATATTATATATCAATAATCCAACTGAATTTGGTAAATAAAAATATAAAAATATATACATATATATTATATTTTACATATGTTTCCACTCCATCATTGCTTGAATGATGGATTCTTTTTTTGACATATTATTAACTTTTTGCATCATAATTGATCGAATATGAATATACTTTCTCATTTTCTTTTCTTTTTGTAGTTCTTTAATAGCAAGTTTCATACAATCACTTTTGTTATAAGTAGGATTTTCAATATTGATAGCAATAGAAGTCCATTTCAAGAAATTGCGAGTGTTGAGAGTAGTCATAGCTAATTAACACAACTGTAGTCATTTTTTTACATTTTTTTAGCATTTTTTTACATTTATCTGGAACTAGTTTTCTTGTGTAAAAACTTTTTATAACAAGGAATGTTTTATCGTATTTTAGTCTAAATATTCTTGAAGTTTTTTTGTTAAAGTATGATACATAAATGGCATTAATACTATTGTATTTGATAAAAATGTAGCTCTATTTAATCGTAAATATATTTTACCATCCAGTATTTTTTGAAATGGTGTTTCTGGTTTTCTACCTGGAATTTTTTCACCGAGTAACAAACGTGAATGTTTATTAAAACTTGCAATAAAACTATGCCATCCTTCTATTTGAACTGCTTTTTTAACTACTATAACAGAACTTAAAAGCAGACTTGTAGTTTCAGCATCTAAATTAAGTTCTTTAATTTTATTTGAAATAAATTCTTCCATTTTAGCAATTTGATTATTGACAGTTCGTGTTAATGGATTACTATATCTTGAAAAATATTCTTTTTTTGATGGTGTTTTTTGTTCTTCCTCATTATTTTTAGAAGAATCAGGTGTTTTATATTCACCGTTTTCCTTATAAAAATCTAATAGATTTTCTTTTTGTGCTTTAGGAACTTCTTTCTTTTTATCTTTAAGTTTTTGTAATAAAATATTTAAAAGTTTATTTTTTTTAATATCTTTATTAACAGCACAGTATAATTCCAAAACATTTTTAATATGTTCAACATTAACATCAGTATATTGATAAACTATTGAAAATATTTGTAATACAGTATCAATAGTAATAATATTAGAACAAACTGCATCACCACAATATTGCAATATATTAAACAATGTATGTAATTCAGGTCTCATAGATATATTAAATTTAGTGCAGAATAGTAAGAAACCATTACGTATTTTATTAAAAAAACCAATTTGTGAATTTGAAACAAAAGATTTATTGCATTTTTTGAATTTTACAATATCTATTGATTTTGATTCTAAAAACAATGTAATTTCAGTATCTATTTTATCTGTATAATTTTTAATTTCTTGAGTATAAATAATATTTTCACGAATAAAATGATCAATACAGCGATCAAATTGCTTATCCAATTCAGCGTAAATTTCAATATCTTTAATATTTTGTTGCATTAAACATTTTTCAATTAAAATAAATTTATTAAAAATATTTAAAATTATGTCTATGATAATCGGTTGTTTTTTAATAGGTGCATTTTGTATTTTTTGTATAAGATACAAAATTACATATAATGGAAATGTTTTAGTGTTGTCTTCAATTCGATCAATAATTGTTTTAAGTTGTTTTAGTTTTTTCTTAGAAATTGTAAGATCTGTTTTATTTTCATTAACTTGAGTATTTAATTCAGTATATATAGCGGTAATAAGTGGAAATGTCCTTTTAGGAACATTAATTTTATCATTACTTGAAGAACTGGATAAAGATCTACTGGACCTAGAATTTCTTGATCTTATAGCTAACATATTTTATTATTGGTTATTATTAATATATGTTTGGGTTACTAAACCATTAGAAGGTAAATCTATAATTTTATTTGTATTAAAATCTTCTCCTCCATTATTAAGTGGTTTATCAGCATATGAAGTATCTACATACTCATAGCTAGTCGAGCTTGTATCTGCTGATAGAGATGGTATATTAGTAAGTATTGTATCACCTGATAACATATATTGTGTCCCAGCATCTATTACATCTGTTCCGTCATAATACTGTGCATCGCTTCCTTCTGCATTAATAGTTATATTTGCATAGCTAGTACCATTATAAACAACACTATTCTGTATTAATATGAATTGATATGATACTGTAGTTTCAATTATAAAATAACCACCATATATATTGCTATTATTTATAATTGTTATTTCTCGATCAATATTATCAGCATTGTTTAATACTTTAATAGCATACCTACCCTCCCTTTTGTTATCACTAATTGTTTGTCCAATTCCACCTCTACCATATATTGTTCCAAAATTTGTTATAGTAACTTTTATGACATTTTGTAAATTAGTTTTAGTAAAATCAATATATAAACCAGAACCTTCTTCATAATTGGAATTATATAATATACTATTATTAATAATATTTAATTCTGTAGTTCCATTAGGCACAGAAGATAACATATCAGTAGAACCTATAGTTTTATTATCAAAAGTTATGGTAGTAAAATCAGTGGGTGGAGGGAGTATATTATCAAAAAAAACTCATCATAAATAGTACTTATATCAGTAACTCGATAATTATATAATCGTAAATCTGCAATATTACCATTTAAAGTTGGTGTGCTATAACTTTCTAAAACTTTACCTAAATATAAAGTATTATTATTTAATGCTGTGTAATCAACAGTTTCTTGCACCAAATTTGAATCTATATATATTTCATATTTTTGATTACTATAATTTAACAATAAATGATACCACTTATAAGATAAAAAATCATATGATATAGGTTGCTCTATAGTATCAACAATTATATTTAATTCACTATTATTAATTTTAATGTTGAATATATCATTGGTTGTTGATATTAAATAATTATCTATAGTTAGAGTATTAATTTTAAACCAAAATCCCAATGTCTTAACATCAATAGTAATATTAGCTGATAAATAAGAACTTCCATCTAAATATATAGATTTGGGTGATGTTTCATAACTAATACTACCATATGAAGTTAAACCATAGCTACTAGGAGAACTATTAAGATTATTATCAAACAAATATTGGATATTGATTTGAACAAATACTACAGGTTCTTTTTTTGAAATATATGGTCTGTCATTTTTAGTTAGTAATATAGAACGTGTGTAAGTTTTTGGTTTGTTTTCTATTGTTGTTGGTTCCATTTAATATTTATTTTTACTAAACAGTAATAACTACTTAATTAAACGTAATTACATCAGTCTAAAAGATCTCATATATCTTCCTTTTTTCCATTAAAAGCTATGTAAATAAATGTAGTTTTTCTTTCACCATTAAAAATGATTTATAATCACCACCATATATATATCTAATTTTTATTACATTCTTTACAATAATATTTTCTACGATTATGAAGGCAGATCCCTTTACCATTACATTCTTTACAAGTGTATTTTCTACGATTATGAGGACAAATCTGTGATCCATTACATTCTTTACAAGTATATTTTCTACGATTATGAGGACAAATATTTTTACCACCACATTCTTTGCATTCTATTTTTTTACGATTATGCGGACAAATATGTGATCCACTATTTTTTTTACTTTGTTTTCCACTACATATTTTACATTGATATTTGAATTTTTGGTGAATACATAAAGAACTTACATCACTTGAAGTTGCTACACTACTTACATCACTTGAAGTTGCTACACTACTTACATTACTTGAAGTTGCTACACTACTTACATTACTTGAAGTTGCTACACTACTTACATCACTTGAAGTTCTTACACTACTTACATTACTTGAAGTTGCTACACTACTTACATTACTTGAAGTTGCTACATTTTCAAGTCTAGTAAAACTACTTGTTGAACTCGAAATAATAGGAACTAATTTTCTTCTTTTAAAAACTTTTTCAATAAAGAAAGTTATAAAGAAATTATCATTTGGTGTAATTTTATATGTAATATTAGTATTACACATAATAACAGGTTCATTGTTAAAAACCAAAGATTCTTTATTAAAACAACAAAGGGTTTGAAGAACAAAGTTATCAGTTATTATATTATCATTAGATGTAATAATTACATCTTTAATAATAACTTTACCTGATGTTAGATTTTCAAAAACAAATGGAATCTGAATAGCCTCTAATTGACTAACATCAACTGAAGGTAATTCTCTAATTCTAGCATTACTAGGATATAAAATAAAATCTAGAATAAAACTTATAGTATAATTTGTAGTGTTTAAAGTATTTTTAATGATAACTTGTTTCATCTTATTAAACATAAGATGATGTAATCATTTTTAAATATTATAAAAAGTTAAAATACTTTTTTTATATATCTTAGTATAAAAATGATGTAGATATAATAATTATATTTACTTTCAAATGATAGTAAAAATCTAAAAAAAAATATATATATAAAAAAAATGAAAACTAAGTATTAATTACAAAAAGGAGTATTATATTAATGATAGAGAAGATCTTAGTATCAAGACGCTTTTTAAGCTGAATCGCTGTATCTTAATATAACCTTAGTAGTTTTAATATAATATAGTTTTTTATTATTTAAAAAATGATAATATAA